>Ga0209614_1000526_pt1 | contig 33179 bp, 16 predicted proteins | sample BlaSprsedimmetaG_FD_185484 | JGI IMG/M metagenome (GOLD analysis project Ga0209614, IMG submission 185484) | Hot spring sediment bacterial and archeal communities from California, USA to study Microbial Dark Matter (Phase II) - Blank Spring... ... | reverse complement strand
GAGGAGGGGGAGGGGAGTAGGGTGTGATGGTGTACCAGACCTGACTCGAAGCGGGGTGGCGCGTGTCCCACTCTATGATCAGGTCGTCCATCTTTTGTTGGGTGGTCACGTTGTAGATGAAGGAGGACGATTTCCACGAGTCTGGTTCCGGGATGAGGTCGTCGGGGAAGGGGAGTGGAAAGAGGTCGCCCACATCCCAAAACGTATCGTAGGGCTGTTTGTCGGGATCGGGCGAGACGTGGGTGATGGCGGTGAGGGTCTGGCCGAGGGATTCGGCGGTGACGGTATGCGGGCCCCACTCGTAGAAATAGGTCTGTTCGGGGGACCATACAATGTCGGTAGGCAGAGATGTCATATAGAGGCCGTACGTGCGGCCGAGGGGGTCTATGCCGATGCGGGCGCGGTGGTCGGCGCCGGCTTGGGAGTGATTCCGTCCATACATACTGAACTGGTGGAGGGTGCAAGGTTGGACCTGGACTTGCTGAAAGATACCGGCGGTGTAAGGGATGTTCCAGTACCAGAAATAGACCTGGGCGTGTTTGCCGTCATAGGTCCAGGGGCGCCATTCCCGGACGTCGTCGTATTCGGGGATCACGTCCCCCACCCACCAGCGCCGCCACTCGTTGGCGACAAAGTGATTGGGGTATTTCCAGTAAAAGCCTTCTTCCATGCTGGGGTTCTTTAACAAGTTTCCCGCTGCAGCTTTTATCTCTGGTTCTGGCGTCGGCTGCGCTCCATAGCTGACCTGCGCCGGTTGCAGCACAAAGAGAACGGAAACGACCGTCAAAACCGTTGCAATGCATGAGCGATGCTTCACCTTGTCATCTCTCCGGATGTAGTAAAAGGGGTTTCATGTCAATATGGCTTTATGGCAAATCCGGCCATACTGGCACAGCATTGTCGGGCTTTGCATAGTTTGCCACGACTGCCGGCAGGCGGCTGCCGTCCTCCGGATGGTATAATCCCACGGCGATGCTGTGCGCCGGATTCAATTCGGCAGTGGGTATCTCGTGGGTGTCCCGCACCATATCTCCGGGCTGCCAGAGCGAGGTCGGGAAAGCGCCGTCCATCGGCGGGCCGTCGCCGGTGGCGACCAGCGCGCCGCCGGCGTCCAGCAGGTGGACGAAGACGGTGTAATCGGCCGGCAGGGGCTGAAGCGCTTCCCAGCATAGGGTCACCGTAAGGCCCGCCGCGTGGGGGCGCACTTCGGCGTGCGTCAGTCGGACCGCGTCGCCAAAGCGCACGTCGGATGACAGCCGTCCATCCGGAGGACAAGTCGGAGCGTGGCCGGGCAGGCGCAGCCGGGTCAGCACGAGGTGGCGGCCGGCGTCCATCCCGCCGACGCGCACCGGCAGCCGTTCGCCGCTTTCGTACTCGTAGAAAATTGTCAACAAATGCCAGGCCTGCGTTGGTGTATCGCTTTCCGGCAACCGAAAACGGTAGTGATCGGCAATAATCTGATTTGGCACCCAGGCGGTGGTGGGATAGTTGCCCCGTCCCGGCCAAGTGTTATAGTTGAAGCGCAGGCTGTCGTTGCCGGGTATTGGGGAGGACAGTTGGATGGCTAGAGCGTAATCCCGAGTTAGGGGCGCCATTGCTTGCAAGTACAGGGTCACGTCCAGGTAAAGCGGGTCGTCAACGATCTCGGCATCATATCCCAGGAGGGCGATTTCTGAACCAAAGGTCGCATCCAAAGGGTGAGAGATGGTTGGGATGTTGTCCTCGTCATAGACGTTGGGGGGCGCAAAGAAGGGATACAGTTCCCATCTCAATGCTGCCAAAGCAGCCACCGCCAGCAAAACGATGAGGCATCTGCTTCCCCAAGTATGCCATGGCACTGGAAAGAAGCGCAATAGCCCGTAGGCCAGCAGCGCAGAAATAGTTGCGATGGCTGGAAACAGTAACCGACCACCCGGAGCCGGCGTGAGCATATTCCAGCGCAACCAAGAAAAAAAGATGATACCAAACCACAAAATCAAAAAGAGCAGCGCTGAACGATTGGACGATTCTGTTTTGCGATCGGTCGGCTTCCCGTCACCTCGTACCAGGCCCCACGCCAAGCCCACCAACCCCACCGCCGTCAACAAACTATAGAGGACGTAAAACCGGCTGCTGAAAAAAGAGCAAGCGATCTGGCCCCAAAAGGACCGGAACACGAGCCCAAATTCGTTCAGGGGGAGAATGGGGGATCCCCGCAGACCGACCATCTTGAGCATCGGCTGCAGGGCTGTGAGATCGCCGTACAGTTGCCAGTTGCGCCAAAACCACCAGCCTGAAATGGCGACCGCTATGACGCCAATCAACGCCCCGTGGAGGATCGGTGTGGCGGCCGTCGTCCACCGACTGTGCCCAGAGGGCGGTTCGGAGCGGTAACGACGCCAGGCGATTTCGAGAAAAACGAGGCCTATCAATGCCCAAAGCCCCAGGCCGCTTAATTTGGAAAGGGCGGCCAGGCCGGCTACGATGCCCAATCCCACCGAACGTCGCCACGAAAGCCCTCGTTGGTGCGTGAGCAGGGCCATGTAGAGGCCGAGGGTGGTCAGGGGAGTGACCAGGTTGTCATTGTTTACGCCGCTGGCGACCGATAGAAACTGTGGATTGAAAGCAGTGATAGCTGCCGCCAACGGGGCGGCTTGTGGTCGGCGGGGAAACACCAGCCGCGTGACGGCATAGACGCCAAAGACAGTAAATGCCTGCAAAAGGGGCGTCAACGCGCGCAGCACGTGTAACGTCAGTAGCGCGCCGTCCCACGGGAATGCATCCCGTGATGGATTGTGGTAGAGGCCATGCTTGTTGTATGGATGAGCGGATGGGCCGCAGGCGACGAAGGGGTTGCTCACCAGGTAAACGTTCATATCGTCGCTGGAGAGGCCCAGCAGGCGCGTCGCTCCGGCCATCAGAATGTAATAAAGGGGGGGTTGGGAGGCCTCTTGGCGGTAAAAGTATTGTTTCTGTAGCACCGGATCGTGAACTGGGAGTGACCCGGTCTTGGATACGTAGCGAATGGCGGAAAAATGCTCGATTTCGTCCAGGTTTTCAAAGGGGCCCATCACCATTCCATACGCCCAGGCCAAAGCGAGAAAGGCAACGAGAATGAGCCACAATTCCTTGTTTGCTACGGTGTGAGGGATGTATTCTTTCGTCGTGAACTTTGTATTTTGCATCAGGATGTCATTTGCTTGACCAACTTGACGAACCAAATGGCGCTGACAACACTGCCACCGCCCAGTAACAAGGACAGGATTATAATAAATGTTTGCGCTTGTGGCAAGGGGATGCCGCTGGTCCACACGTGCCAGGGCCACATGTCGAAGGGGCGGGCGTTGAACGGGTCGTAAAACCAGAGCATCGCTTCCCAACTCCACGGGCGGGTGGTGTTCACAGGCATAGGGCGGGGCAAATTCGCTTCCTCCAAAGCCAATTGCCGGCCGTCGCTCCACACCTCCACCCGCTCGACGAAAACACTCAGCTCGCGGGGATCCCCCGGCGCCATCCAGGTCGTCGCCGTCATCTCTAGCGTGCCGGGAAAGATATGCGCCTCGGAGGCCGGGAGCAAAAGGGTCTCCATCCAGCGCGTCTCTCGCTCGTTCTCGGCGATCAGTCGCCGCTCGGCCCCCACCGGCGCGCCGTCGTAGAGGAGGTGCAGGCGCGGCGGTCCGTCTTGCGAGTCGTCCAGATGGGGGCGCGAGTACGAGATTTGGACCGTCATCGCTTGCTCCGGTTGAGCATAGATGCGCAATCGCCCGCGCTCCCTCATCCAGCGGCCAAAGGGCGACAACTCGGGGACCTCGGTGCCATAGAATCCATCGTCAATGGTGTAGAATGGCTCGTCAGCTATCCACAGGTCGTGATCATACTGTCGCCACGCTTTGACCTGTTGCGGCCACAGCCGCCATTGGGCCGCCAGCGGTGATTCAGTCGGATAATACAATTGATGATCGAATTGCACTGTGCCGAACACGTACGTGCTATAGTCAACCAGGATGGTGGAGACCTGTATCCAGAAACCCAGTGCAAATAGCAGTGTGGCGCCGCCAATACGCCACGCCCACCCGACATCCATGCGCTCCAAGAATGCGCCTACGGGTAAGGTCAGGAACGGCGTGATACAGACGATATATCTCGGTCCCCAGTTGGCGCCGCCATGCCAACGATGGATCAGACTGTAGAACAAAGGGTATGTCGCTGCGATTATAAACATCAACCACGTTTCGTTCCGGTGACGGCGCGCTAACGCCGGCATCCCGCACAGCGCCAGCACGGTCGGCGGCGAGAAAAAGAAAAAACCTTTGCCGGAACTGAAGAAAAAGCTATACAGGCTTGCCAGGGGGGTAGCCGTTGTAGACCAGTTATTTATGGCGTTGATGGGGGGGCCTTTGGTATACCCCGTCTCCAGTGGATTGCCAAAGCGTGTGTAATTGAACACCATCAAAGCGCCAATGATCAATGCGAAAGTGATTCCTCCTGCTAGCACTGTGCGACCCGCCCAACGCCATAGAATATGGGGCGCATCGCAGCGCCAAGATTCCAAGCAGATGTAGAACGCAAAAGCCGGTATCGCCGCTGCCATCACATATTTGCTCGCGATCCCCAGTCCTATGGCGGCGCCGACCAAAGAGATCCATCCCCAATGACCAGTCTGCCGGTAGCGATACGCCGCCCAGGTCGCCACGACCAGCCAGAAGGCGAGAATCGTCTCGGCAAAGAACGTGCGGGCATAGGGCCAGCCTATGGTGGCCAGTCCATAGGTCAGCGCTACGAAAAGGGCCGTCCGGCGACGGTAGCCCAGGTCTACGCCGAATAGATAGAGTATTGCTGTCGTTGCTGCATGGACTGGACTGTTGAACAAACAGACGAAGAAGCGAGTAAAATAACCGACGAACGGTGGGGGGAAAAATTGCGCCGTCCAACGTCCCACCAAGTAGAATGGGATTGCCAGCAGCGATTGCAATGGTCCTGTGACGGCATACAGGTTGCCATTCGGTGCACGGACGACGGCTCTGGGAGCGTTACTCGCCTGTTCTGGTTCCAATTGTACAAGAGTTCCACGTTCGACCAGGCTCTCGGTCACGATGAACATCGTTTCGGCGTCTTGAATGTCCAAGTGCGCGCGAGCTGTCAGCCAGAAAAGGCATGTCAATAGACAGAACAATGCCAATGTCAAACGTACATCGAATCGCTTCATACGCGTTGCGCTAAACCCCTCTGCCAACTCGTCACTGTTCAGCCTACTCAAGCTGATGCCACCCGTGCTATCAGCTTGGGCTGTGACGGAAGCTAACACGTTGCCCGCCATCCGCCGGATCACAATCCGGCGGGTGCCGGGTGAGTAGTTGTATCTCATTTTGGTTCTTGCTTGTCCAGGTTAGGGCATTATCCACGAAAATAACGCTTTGTCCAGTCTTGAAAAATTACTCGATCGTGTTACAATGTCGCCCGTTGCCCTGAATGTATGGAGAATGCAAGTGTACAGAGAAAAGACCGTCGGCGTCGTGGTGCCGGCTTACAATGAGGCAAAGCTGATCGGGCGCACCCTGGATACCCTCCCCGATTTCGTGGATTGGGTCGTCGTGGTGGACGATTGCAGCCACGACGGGACGGTCGAACAGGTGCAGGAGCGCGTCGCAGAGCAGCCGGAGCGGGTGATCCTGATTCGGCACGCGGTCAATCAGGGGGTGGGGGGAGCGATTGCCACCGGGTACAAGTGGTGCCGCGACCAAGGGGTGGACGTGGCGGTGGTGATGGCCGGGGACGCGCAGATGGACCCCGCCGACCTGTCCGCGCTGCTGGCTCCGGTGGTCGAGGGCGAGGTGGATTACGCCAAAGGGAACCGGCTGTTCACGGGGGATGCGTGGAACCAGATCCCCCGGATTCGCTATCTGGGCAACTCGGCCATGTCGCTGCTGACCAAGATCGCGTCGGGGTATTGGCACGTGGCCGATTCCCAGTCGGGGTATACGGCCATCAGCGCCAGGGCGCTCGGGGCGATTGACTGGGATCGGATGTACAAGCGGTACGGACAGCCGAATGATCTGCTGGTGCGGCTCAACGTCTACAATTTTCACGTCCGCGACGTGCCGGTCCGGCCGGTGTACAACATCGGTGAAACGTCGGGCGTCAAGCCGCTGCGCATGATCCCCCACTTGTCGTGGCTGCTGTTCAAGCTCTTTTTGTACCGCATGGTGCAAAAGTACGTGATTCGAGACTTTCACCCGCTGCTGTTCTTTTACCTGATGGGCGTGGCCCTGTTCTTGCCGGGGGTGTTGTTCGGGCTGTATCTGTTCCTCCACCGTTTGTTCCTGGGATCGGTGGCGCCGACCAGCGCGTTGTTTGCCGTCTTTCTCTTTGTGTCGGGGTTACAATCCATCTTTTTCGCCATGTGGTTCGACATGGAATACAACCGCGATCTCCGCTGATGGGTATGCGCGTTTGTATGCTCACGACCTCTTTCCCCCGCTGCCCGGGCGACTTTGCCGGCGTGTTCGTCTACAATCTGGCGCGCACGTTGAGCGAGCGAGGGGTGGGGGTCGAGGTGGTCGTGCCCCACGACGACCACCTCCCGCGCCGGGAGACGTGGGGGCGCGTCCGCGTTCACCGCTTTGTCTACGGGTGGCCGCCGAGGCGGCAGCGGCTCGCCTACGGGGATGGCATCCCGAACAACCTCCGCCGTCGCCCGTGGACGGCGCTGCAGATACCGGCCTTCCTGGCGATGTTCCTGCGGGCGGCCCGCACGGCTTGCTCGGATTGCGACCTGGTGCACGTCCACTGGGCGCCCCTGGCCTGGCTCGGCCTGGCGCTGCGACGGCGGTATGGAGTCCCCGTCGTGCTCTCGGTTCACGGGACCGACGTCCGTTCGCTCCCCCCGTTTCTGATCCGGCCTGCGCTGGCGCGGGTGGACGCGGTCGTGGCATCAACCCTGGAGACCGAGGCCTTGCTGCGGCAGCTCGGCATCACTGAATATCACGCCATCCCACTGCCCATTGACGAGGCGGCGTTCCAGCCGGGGATGGAGGCCGGGCTGGTCGCGGAGGAATTGGGCCTGCGACCGGGGGATGACGTGGTGACGTTCGTCGGCCGGCTGAACGAGTTCAAGGATCCGTTGACCCTGGTCCGGGCGGTCCCTCTGGTGCTCGCCGAGCGACCGCAGGCCCGGTTCGTGATCGTGGGGGATGGGCCGCTGGCCGGGGAGCTGCGAACCGCCGTCCGCCAGCAGGGGATCGAGCGGGCGGTTCACCTGGTGGGCGCGCGGGGGGATGTGGGACGGTTCCTGGCGCTCTCCAGGCTGTTCGTGGCCCTCAGCCCGGTGGAAAACGCCTGGAGCATGACGATTGTCGAGGCGATGCATATGCGCGTACCCTGCATCATCACCCGCGCCGGGCAGACAGAGCAGCTTTTCACCCATCGGGAGGACGCTTATCTGATTCCGCCGGGAGACAAGACCGCGCTAGCAGCGGCGATCCTGCGCCTGCTCTCTCACAAGGAAGAACGAGACCGATTGGCGCGCGGCGCGCAGACCTTGCTTCAGCGACATGGCCGGGAGAATGAGCGCATCGCGCAGCGCACGTTGTCTCTGTATCGAACCGTGCTTGATCGGAGGGGGACACATGTACGATGACAAATTTTACCAGGATATGGCCGCCGCCTACCTGGATCGAACGGCATGGACCAGGCTCCGGTTGGCCCAGGTCGAGAGAATGGTGGACCCACAACCCGGCGATCGGATCATTGACCTCGGCTGCGGGATGGGGGCAGTGACGCATTTTTGCTCAACATTTGGGGCGGAGGTCGTCGGGGTGGACCTCTCTCCCGCTGCGATAGAGGCGGCCCGGCGGCTGTTCGGGGATGCCGCCATCACGTTTTACGAGCGGGATGTCAGCGATCTGTATGGCATAGCCGACGAGTCCTTCGACAAGGCGGTGTCAGCCGACCTGGTCGAGCACATCACGCAGGCAGCGTTCGAGGGAATGGCGCGCGAGGCGTTTCGTGTGCTGAAACCGGGCGGCACGCTTTCCATCTACACGCCCAATCCGACACACCTCATCGAGCGGATGAAAGCACACAACCTGCTAAAGCAGAATCCCACTCACATTGATCTCAAGACCAAGGGCCGTCTGATGGCGACGTTGGAGGCGGCCAATTTTCATCCCCGCATGGCATATTTTACGCCCAGCTTTTTCCCCGGGTTCAATCTCGTCGAGCGGGTGATGATGCCGTTCCCGCTGGTAGGCTCCTTGTTTCGGTACCGGATCTGTATCAGCGTCGTCAAACCGAATAACGAGGAGAGAATTGGAGGCAAGTATGGTGAAATCTGATCGGCGGACCAATCCCGTGGTCATCGTGGGATGGGACGGCGCGTCCTTCGACGTGATCGAGCCCTGGTTGGCGGCAGGAGAGCTGCCCAATTTACAGCGGTTGATGGCGGAGGGAGTCAGCGGCAAGCTCCGTTCGACCATCCACCCGATGAGCGGCCCGGCCTGGGCCTCGTTCATGACGGGCAAGAATCCCGGTCAGCACGGGATCTTTGATTGGACGCGCCACGTGGATGGTCAGTACGAGCCGTCCCTGGTCAACTCGGCCTCTCTGCACAGCAAGACGATGTGGGAGATCGCCAACGAGGCTGGCCGTCAGGTCGGCGTCGTCAACGTGCCCGTCACCTATCCCCCCCGCGCGCTGAACGGCTACCTGGTCTCCGGCTTGCTGACCCCCTCGGTCAAGTCCCAATTCACCTACCCCCCTGCTCTGGCCGACGAACTGCACCGCGCCGCCGACGGATACGTCATCCACGGGCAAGCGTGGTACGTCGAGGGAAAGGAGGCGCCGTGCATCGAGGATACCCTGACCACGTTGGAGAAACGGGGGCGGGCCGTGCTGCACTTGCTGCGCGAGCATCCGTGCGACCTGAACGTGTTCGTGTTCACGGCGACGGATTCGATCCAACACCGGTTTTGGAAGTATATGGATCCGGATTTTCCCGGCTACAAGCCCGAGTACGCCCGGCATGCCGACGCCGTGCTGCGAGTTTTTCGTCAGGCGGACGAGATCCTGGGTCAAATCCTCTCCCATCTCCCCCCAGACGGGGCCGTGATGGTGATGTCCGATCACGGGGCGGGGCCGCTGCACAAGCTCATCTTTGTCAACCGCTGGCTGATGGAGCTGGGGTTACTCAAACTCAAGGACCGCCGCGCGACCCACCTGAAGCGCTGGCTGGTCAGGAACCGGGTGCTGATCCGCGGGTACAACGTTCTGAGCAAGATAGGCTTGACGAACCTCTACTTGCGCATCCCTCGCGCCCAGAGAAGCCGAGTCGTGAGTTCATTCCTGACGCCGGACGACGTGGACTGGTCGCGCACCAAAGCGTACGCCACGGGCGACTTTGGGCAAATCCGGGTCAACCTGCGGGGGCGAGAGCCGGAGGGCATTGTGGCTCCCGGTCAGGAGTACGAGGACCTGGTCGCGTTCATCACAGAGAAATTGTACGAACTCGAGGATCCCGAGACGGGGGAGCGAGTCGTGGATCGGGTGTACCGGAAGGACGAGATTTACAGCGGTGGCTGCCTGGACCTGGCCCCGGATCTGTTGTTCGCCGCGCAGGAATATGCCTACATCTCCTCCAAGCATTTTGGCTTCGAGGAGGACGAGTTGATCGTGCGCTCAGATTATGCCAATTCCGGCAATCATCGCCAGGATGGCATCTTTGTCGCCTGGAAGAAGGGGGGCATCAAGCGCGGTGAGACGGTGTGCGGGGCAGAGATCATTGACGTGGCCCCGACCGCTCTCTATCTGATGGGCGTCCCCATTCCGGACGACATGGATGGGCGGGTGCTGACCGAGATCTTGGACGGGGCCTATCTGGCCGACCATCCGGTCCGGCGCCAGCGTCCCGCCGCGCCCGATGGCGATCAACCGCCGGACGGGGGATATTCGGACGAGGACGACGAACAGGTGCGCCGCCGCCTGGAGGATTTGGGGTATCTTGGCTAGTCCACCGGAGCGTGTGTCCAATCCGCCGCCCGAAACGTCGCGCCGTAGCCTGCGCGCTCGCTCCTGGATGGTGGCGAGCGTCATCCTCGTGATCGCGGTCGTCAGCGCGGTGTTGTTGGCGCACCTGCTGCGGGATATGGAGTGGGCGCTCTTGCGGGAGACCGCACCGCTCTACCTGGCGCTCGTCCTGCTGCTGTCGGCGCTGGGCACGGCGACGTATACGGCGGCGATCTATGTGTTGGTGCGCGCCAGCGGATACCCGACGACGATAGGGCAAGCGTATCTGGTGCTGACCGCTAGCCTGAGCGTGAACTATGTGACCCCGCTCAAGTTTGGGATTCCACTCCGCATCTATTTGTACCGGCAGGTGATGCACGTCCCGCTGGCGGTCGGCACGGCGCTCGTCGCCCTCGAGACCTGGCTCGGCATGCTGATCCCGGCCCTCATCGCCAGTGTGGGCATCGCGCTGGTATTCCCCGAGATTGGACTGGCGGCTCCGCTAGCGCTGTTGACTATTCTGTTTATGGGAATGGGCCTGGCATTGTTCGTCCGGCCGTCCCGGATTACGCCATTGCTGAGGCGGCTGCCGCTTCAAAAGTTCACCCTGCGCCTGGCGCGATTTGGCGAGACGGTCCAGATGGGCTTTCGCAGTCTGCCGCTAGGCTGGTTGGGCGTCGTGGCGCTCTTGATCGGGCTTAACGTGACGGTCGCTGCCGTCCGGCTCTACGTGGTGCTGTTGATGCTGGGGCAGGCGATCAGTTGGCTCAGCCTGTTGGCCGTGCTCGCTATTTCGATCACGGCCGGCAACCTCTCGATGATTCCGATGGGGCTGGGCGTGCGAGATGCCAGTCTGACCCTGCTGCTGCGTCAACTCGGTGTGCCGGATCAAGTCGCGCTCTCGGTCGCCGTGATTCAGCGGCTGTTTGCCCCCGGCTGGCCGCTGCTGCTCGGCCTGATCTCGGCCAATATTCTGGGCGTCTCGGAAATGGTCAAGCACTGGGATCGAGAGGGGTAAAAGCGGCGTTAGGGAACCTCTAGCGGCGTCAGCACGATACGATCCTCGGCTGCTGCGCCCGCGACTAGAACGGGCCACCGCTCTAGCGTGTCCAGCCAGTAGACGCCGGTCTGGAGCCAGTACTGCCCGGCCGGCGCGTCCGACGGCAGCGCCAGATCGTGTCGCTGCACCAGGACGTCCCCGACGCGCAGTTGGTCGAGGGAGACGCCCAGCCCGTCCCCCACGGCGACCGGCCGACCGTGCTCGTCCAGCAGGTGGCCCATTAGCGAGAAGGGGCGGGATGGCGCCGCCGTGACCTGCCACCAGGTCAGCAGCGTGACCCCCTCCCCGGTCGAGAGCGTCTCGTACCCCAGGAAGGTCAGCGGCCCGTCCAGAGGAACCGGCGGCGCGACCGGCGTCCCCTCGTCCACTGCCTGCTGCGGCGGCCCCTCGGCCGGAGCGACCCAAACCGGCGCCGGCGGGATTCCCGCGTTCGCGGGAATGACGGGCTGCGCAGGCGACCACTCCAAGATAGTCAGCGGGGGCGTATCGCTGGGTATGCGCTGCTCGAAGCTGAGCTTTGCCTGGGACGCCTGTTGCTCTACGAACGGGTGGCCGCCGGCAGCAACCTCCCGGTGGAGGACGTACCAGCCGGCGGATGCGCCTCCATCGGGATAGAGCCAGCTCTGGGTGCAGTCGAAATAGGCCAGGCGCAGTTCGTCCACGTCCCGCCCAAATCCCATCTCCACGTCCTGCGGCGTGAGGGACGCGACGGGTACGGCACACTGGGCCAGCCAAGTGGGGCGCGGATCCGGCTCAGAGACGTGGTAGACGAGCAGCGCGTTGGCGACCACGTCGTCCGGCTCGCGGTGCCAGAACCAGTTGAACATCTCTGCATCGGCTAACTGTATTCCCCGCAACGTCGAGGCGCTGATGACGTAGGTTCCCGGATGCGGGTTGAAGCGGTTGGGTAACGTAGCGGGCGCTTCCGGGAGTGGGGGGAGTGGGGTGGCTTCCACACCGTACAACTCGGGCCGGATGAAAAAGGTAAAGCTGCTCAATTTCGCGTCGGGCCAGGGGTGATCGTCTAGATAATCCCGCAGCGCCTTCGAGGCCTGCCCCCAGTCCACGTTGGAATCGGCCAGGTAGCGGTAGCCGTTGCGCGGCCCGCCGGCGATTTCGTTGAAATAGGTCAGGTGAAATGGCCAGACGAGCAGCGTGCCGAGCGCCTGCCAAAGGAGAAGGGCGTAGAGCGTCAGACGTAAAACGTCAAATGTGAAACGTGAGGTGTTGGGCTGGGAATGTGAAAGCGGCGCAGCTAGGCGGGCGATGGAGAGGTACGCGAAGGGGAGGATGGGCAGGATGTGGCGGTAGCCCAGGTTGATGGAACCGGACAGGCTGATTACCAGGTAGCTGACCGGTAGGCTTGCCAGGATGATCTCGCGCGTCCAGTGCTTGGGACGGCGCAACGTGACCCAGAGCGCTGTTCCCAAGAGAAGCAAAGTTGTTAGCGGAGTTTTGAGAGCGAATACAATCGGAAAGTAATACCACCGCCCTCCTCGGTAGGTCTCTCCCAGCAGGTAGGTCAAATCTCCTCCAGAGACGTGCTGGGCCACCCGCCGGAGGGCGTTCCAATATGTAGGGGCAGGGAGCGGGATCGAGGAATCAGGCAGCGGTGCGAATTGGAATAGGTGGACGGCCCACCACGTCAGAAACGCGGTGCCAAGGTAGACGCCCAGGTGAACGACCAGGTGGCCTGGTTTTCGGCGCTGGATGATGCCCGAGAGGAGCATCATGCCGACGCTGAGAGGCAGCAGGATGAGGGCGGATATCTTGGCCGCCATCGCGAGGCCCAGGGATAGGCCTGTCAGCGCCATGGTCGGCCACGTGGGACGGGTTAGGAGGCGCTGGAGACCGTACATTGTCAAAAACATCAGCGTGGTCACACCCAGGTCAAGGGTCGCCAACGTCGAATGGGCCAGGATGTTGGGCGAGAAGGTGAAAAGCGCCAGAGCAAGCAGCCCTGCTCGGTGACCGAACCAGTCGGAAGCCCACCGGAAGATGAAGGCGCCCAACACCAGGGCGAGCCAGGTGATCGGGATGCGGGGCGGGATCACCCAGGAGTCTATAGGCAGGCTGCTCCAGGTCTCGTTGCGCACAAAGAGTCTCCGGTCCCCCAACTCCCACGTCGGCATTTCCCATGGATCGGGCATCTGTGGCGAGAGAAGCAAAGGCCAGCTCATCCACATCTCTAGCAGTGGGGGATGGTCTTCGACCAACCGCAGGTCCCCGGTGCGCAAGATGGCATAGCCGGTGGAGATGTGGACGTCTTCATCGAAGGTGATAGATAGGCGCGGGATGGCGGTCATCGCCTGGGCAAAGAGGATGCTCAGCAGCACGGCCGCCGCGACCACGTAGCCGACATCCTGACGCTTACTCATTATCCTCTCCCTGGCGCTGCTCGGCTGGACCCGGGATGGGGATCAGGATCACGTCGTCGAGCTGTGGGATCCCATCGGCGTCGGCGACCGGCAGCCGGTCCAACGCGGGCCAGGTGTACATCCCCACGGCCAGTGTGAAGGGGTGGGCTGTGTTCTCCCCGGTCGCCGATGGCAAGCGGACCATGTCGGTGACGAGCTGGCCGGGCAGCCAGTAGGAGGTGGGGAAGCGGCCGCCCAAGGGCTGGCGGTCCGCCTGGGCCAGGGACTCGCCCGCTGCGCCGGTCAGGTGAACGAAGGTGATGGCGTCGTACTCGACCGGCCGGAGCGACTGCCACGTCAGCGTCACGGTGAGCGCGCCGCCCTCGCCCCAGCGCCAGTCCAGCCCCCGCAGCTCGAGGGCGCGATCGAGGATGTAGCCGGCCGGCGGGGCCGTCTCCGGCGGCGGCGCGGACAGAACCGGCACGCCGCGTCCCGTCACGATGCCGAGGGGCTGCCCGTCGGCGCTGATGGCCGGCAGCCGCTCGCCGCTGGCGGGTTCGATCAGGCCGATCTCGACGGCGGCGGCCAGGGGCGTCGGCGCGGCCGGTGAGATGGGAACGAGCATCCGGTCGCAGAACGGCTCCCCCAGGGGCCAGCGGTCGGTGGGCCGGTTGCCCAGGCCGGGGTAGCTTTGCCGTCCGCCCCACACGCCGGGCACGTCGGGCTGGCTGAGGTCGAGCAGGTGGACGAAGACGGCGTAGGGCGCGTCGGTCTGCCCCATCGGCTCCCAACAGACCTCCACGGGCAGGTATGCACCCGGTTCGGTGAACGGCTCCAGCACGGTGTAGCCGATCACGCGCGCGATGGGCGTCTCCTGCTCCGGGGTCACGTAGCGCACGTCCAGCGGATGCTCCACCGGTTGACCGCGCCACGTCCGCCAGGGGTGGTAGAGGGGGTAGATGCTGATCCACGGCGTCACGACGCCGGCGAGCGCCAGCCCGCCGGCCGCCAGGGCGAGGACGACGCGCCGCCCGCCCCCGAGCGCCATCGGGGGCCAGCGGGCCGGGCACAGTTCCCACCAGCCCCAGGCCCACAGCACGCCCAGCGGCGTCAGGGCCGGGAACAGCAGCCGCCCGTAGGCCCAGGCCCCTTCCCGCGACCAAAAGGTCAGCAGCAGAACCAGGAACGCCGCCGGCCAACTCAGCAGCACGGCCCACGTGCTCCAGTCGCGGCCTGATGCCGAGGGGGAAGCGTCCGCACCGCGCCGCCGCCAGCGCACAATCAGGGGCGTCAGCAGCAGCGCGCCGCTCCCGATCCGCCCCCACCAGATCAGCGCCCGCTCCAGCCTGTTCTGGGCGACAAAGGTGCGGGAGAGGTTGCCCCAAAAGCTGTGTTCGAGGCTGCGCAGGTCGTGCCAGATGCGTGTGGAGAGGGGGCCGGACGGCGCGCCGGTCAGAGCGTGGACGTTCACCGAGAGCGGGTCGCCGTACAGCAGGCCGTTGCGCGCGTACCACCACCCGCCGACGAGTAGCGCCACGGCCAGGATCACGCTCCCCTCCCGCCAGAAAACAGGCCGGAAGCCGCGATGAATCACGAGCAAGGCCAGGCCGGTCAGAGGCAGGAAAACCAGCCCGCTGACCTTGGTGACCGCCGCGATGCCGAGCAACACACCCATCCACAAGGCAAAATGCGGCAGGGGCAGGGCTTGCCCCTGCTCTTGCCTGGTCAAGGTTTGTCGCAGGCGATAGACCAGCATCGTGACCGTCAGCGCGCCCAAGAAAGTCGCCATTGCGTCGTTGTTGAAAGCGGTGGCGACGTACAAAAACTGGGGCTGAAACCCGACCATCGCCGCGGCCGCCAGGGGGACCGGTGGCGCGTCTGGGAAGAGCAGCCCGGCCAATTTGTAGGTCGTAAGCATTGTTCCCAGCCCGAACAGGAGAGAGACCAGCCGGCCCGCCAGCGTCAGCGGGGTGAGGTGCGGAGGGTGGAGGAAGACGTTCCGGTTGTCGCTGCGGAGGCCCGGCACGGAGTGGTCCATATAAGGATTCGTGGGCAGCTGGTACTCCGGCTCGGCGGCGTTGGACAAGGGGGTTGTCAGCGCGGCGATCAGCAGGTAGTACAGCGGCGGCTGTTTGTACTCGGAGGGGAAGCCTTCTTCAAAAATGAGCGGCGGCAGGGCGTGCTGTTCTCGCAGGTAGCGGACGTAGCCGTAATGGCCGTCCTCGTCGGGTTTTTCGAACATGGGCGTGACCAGCGCATAGGCCGCGCCGGTCAGGAGGTAGAGCAGGGTCAGCCAGAAGAGCGGGGCGCGCAGAGCGCGGAACTTTTTCACGGTTTCGTGGCCTCCAAGCGGGTCAGCAGCAGCCGGTCGCCGATGGTCTGACCATCCCTCAGGACTGCCAGCCGCGCCAGGTCCGGCAGGATGTACGCGCCGCTCTGCACCCAGTAGGCCCCCGGCGCGGCGTTCGGTGGGAGGGGCAGCGCGTGCCGCTGGAGGATGACGTCGCCCGGCCGCCACTGCTCCACCGGCGCGCCCAGCCCATCGCCCACCGCCGCTGGCTGCCCGGCCTCGTTCAACAGGTGGGCCATCAGCGAGACTGGCCCGGTCGGCGGCTGCGTCACGGCCCAATAGGTCCACAGTTCGACCGTCTGCCCCAGCACGATTGTCTCATCGTCCAGCCGATACCCCAGGAACGCCAGCGGGCCGTTCATCTCGACGGGCGCGGTCACGCGAGTCCCCGCGTCGAACGCCTGCGCCGGCCCGCAATCCGAGGGCGCGGCGACGAACGGGCCGGACGTCATTCCAGCTTGCCACGCGGCAGACGGTCGAGGGTGCCAGGCATGGATCGTGAAGGATGGCTCACCTCTCGGCACACGCTGTTCATACGTCAGGGTCAGGGGTTCTCGCTGGAACTGGATGAACTCGGTCTCCGTCTCGCCGCCCCGAAAGATGACGTACCAGCCGGGAGACTCCCCGCCATCGGGATAGAGCCAACTCTGGGTGCAATCGAAATAGGCCCGGCGCAGATCATCCCGCCCGAACCCCTCCGCCACGGCCTGCGGGGAGAGCGGCGCGACCGGCGTCGTGCATTGGGCCACCCAGCCGGGCGGTGGGCCCGGCTCGGTCACGTGGTAGTAGAATAGCGCGTGGCCGATCTTGGCGTCCGGCTCTCGCCGCCGGAACCAATCGTACATCTCTGGGTCGGCCAGCGGGATGCCGTCCAGCGTGGTGGCGCTGATGACATAGTCGCCGGGCGGCGGGTCGAAGCGGGAGGGAAAGACGGCCGGTGTGTCGCCCCGCATCGGCGTCAGCGGCTCGTACTCGACGCCATAGATCGCCGGGTCGTAAAAGATAAAGGCCGAGAGGCGCACCGGCCCGATCCCGCGCGCCTGTTGGAAGCGGGCCAGGTCTTTGTACGCCTGTCCCCAGTCGGTGTTCGAATCGGCCAGGAAGCGGTAGCCCTCGTCGGGGCCGCCGGCCAGCTCGTTGAAATAGGCCAGGTAGTGGGGGAAGATGCGCAGGGCGCCGAGGGCCAGCCAGGCGAGTAAGGCATACAGCGTGAAACGGGATGCGTCAAACGTCAAACGTGAGGGAGCAGCGCGTTGGATTAGAGTTCCTATGGCTACGAATAGAAGCGGTAGAATGGGCAGCAGGTGGCGGTAGCCGATGTTGAGGGTGCTCAGGAGGGAGGAGAGGATGTACAGGGCGGTGAACAGGGTCAACGCGCCCCAGCGCCGGACATGGGTGCGCCAGTGGGCGAAATGAGCGCAGGAAGGGCGGCGCAAGTTTGCTAGCGCGGCGACCGTCAGCAGGATCAGGGTGGGCAGGGGAGTTTTGAGGGCGAAGGCGACCGGAAAATAGTACCACCAGCCCTGCGCGCTGTTCTCGCCCAGTAGGAAGGCCGGGTGGCCGCTGCCCGTGTGCTCGAGCAGGCGCATCCACGGGATGGCGTGGCTGGCGGCCGGGACGGGGAACGGCAGCCCCGGCGCGCTTCCGATCTCAAAGCCATAGATGCCCCAGAACGTCACGCCGGCCAGGCCCAGCAGCAAAGTCAGCGAAGCCAGACGCCGCTTTGGCAGGCCTAGCAGAATCAGCAGCGCCGCGACCGGCAGCAGCAGCGCCGCCGACAGCTTGGCTGCCTGGGCCAGCCCCAGGGCCACGCCGGCCCATATCAGGCGCGGACCGGTCGGGCGGCGCAGGAAGCGGGTCAGCGTGAACAGGGCCAGCGTGACGAAACAGGCTGTTCCCAGATCGGTGCCGGCGACGGCTGCGTGGGCGACGACGTTGGGGTCGAAGGTCAGCAGGCAGAGCGCCAGCAGCCCGGCCCGTCCGCCGCCCAGGTCGGCTGCCCAGCGGAAGACGACCGCGCCGAGCAGCGCCGCCAGCAGCGCGGATGGGATGCGCGCCGCGACGACCAATCGGTCTATGGGGCGGTAGGGATAGATCAATTGCTGGGCCATGTGGAGCAGCGGCAGGCTCTCGGCTGTCGGTGCGGCGGCCTCGTCCCAGGCCGGCAGTGTGCGCGGATCGGGCAGGTCCGGGACGGGCAAGAGCGGCAGCGCCTCCAGCAGCTTGACCAGCGGCGGATGCTCCTCCACCAGGCGGTAGTCGCCGCTGCGCCAGATGGTATAGCCGCTGGCGATGTGCAGGCCTTCGTCCACGGTGATGGAGGTGCGCACGGCGCTGCCGACCCCTTGGGCAAACATCAAGCATAACAACGCCAACGCCACGAGATGCAGTCCAACTGGGACCTTGGATTGAGTCATCATCTGCTCGTGATGTGCTTACCTTTGATACAATCGGTTACTGGTGCGTAATTGTACCACTCTCCCAGTTTCCGGCAAGAGAAGCGTCGAATTGGTATCTTGACACCTATTCTCTTTTCACTTATACTCCCTGCGGATCAGGAGCAGGCGAAAGCCTGCTCCAAGCTTGCAACTAGAAAAAAGGAGAGTTAATATGAATTCTCGGTTTCAGTATGTAACATCAGTTGTCTTGATCGCAGCGACCGTCTTTTCATTCGTCTTGCTTTCCCCCATTCACGCAGAGCCGAACCTGGACCCTCCCGACCCGATGGGCAAGCAGACGAAGACGCTTGCGGCTACGTTGGCCAATCCGGGTTTCGATAATGGCGACTGGTATTGGGATGGTTACGTGCCCGGGGCCAATTCGTCCTTTGTCCCCAGCCATTGGGCCATTTGGTATCGGGACGGCACAATTCCCCTCTTTACTCGCGTCACCACCAAGAACGTCGATGGCAAAGAGGCCGTCCGCGGGCATGCTTATTGGGATGGGAGCGAGGGGCTGCAGGCTGGTCTCTACCAGATCATTGAAGGCGCTACGCCGTGCTTGAACTATCGTTTCCAGATGTATGGTCAGGCGATGCCGGTTGAGCATCACGACGTGCTATATGGGTTGCGCGTAGGCGTCCACCCCACGGGATACGCGCCCAGCAATAAAGCGGTCGCCAATACGGCCTTCAACCAGATCGTGTGGGGGCCTGCTCACACTGATGCTTGCCTCAATACGTGGTGCTTGACGTCGGTGACAGCCGAGGCTCAGGCGAGCAAAATTACCGTGTTTATGTACGCGCATATGAATGCGCGCACCGGCCACGACGTGATCTGGGACGCCGGATCGTTCGAGCAGGTGGCCCGCACCGACAACCTGATCGACGCCAGCCAGCCGCTGCCAGCGCCCAGCGGCGGCATCTACAATATCGTGGTCAACAAGGGGACGAACAGCGCTGCCATTTCCTGGAACACCGAGCCCGTCGCCACGTATGGGCAGCTCCTCTATCGTGTGCTCGGTTCCGGGACCTGGCAGTACTCTGGCCTACACGCCTGGGGCGCGACGCACCAGATCAGCCTGACCGGCCTGCAGATCGGGTCCACCTACGAGTACGTGGTCGTATCGTACGGCTATATCGGCGGGACGTGCAAGGCGATTGTCTCGGAGACAGCCCAATTTAGCTTGGCCACTCCCCTGACCAGCGTCTCCATCGGCGGGCCAGCGACCGGCTACCTGGGGGCAAGCTATACTTTCACCGCCAACGCCAGCCCATTGGACGCCACGACCCCGGTCGAGTACGTGTGGGAGGCGACCGGAAAGGCGAATGTGACGCACAGCGGTGGCTTGCAGGACTCGGTCAGCTTTTCGTGGGATACGCCCGGCCTCAAGACGATCAAGGTGACCGCTACGAACGCGGCCGGCTCCGTCGAGGACACCCACCTCATCGAGATCCAGGGCGACGCGTACGAACCGGATGACACGTGTAACACTGCCTCGATGATCCCGACCAACGGCACGAGACAAGCGCGCACCTTTCACACTATCACCGATCAAGATTGGGTCTATTTCGACGCGGTTTCTGGCTCCACCTATCTCGTCGAGGCTCTGACTCCGGCCAGTTCTGGCGCCGACGTCTCGCTGGACGTTTACGACACCTGCGGCGGTGGGATCGTGGCCTCGCAGGCATACACCTATACGCCCGATGTCCGTCTCCCCTTTACCGCCACCAAGACGGGCTCCTTCTACCTCTTCCTACGCCAAGACCCATCCGCGCCGGGGACGGATATGGCCTACAACCTCTCCGTCCGCACGGTCCCAAAGACAGCCTCTCCTGGAGAGGTCGTCCTGGTCGCTGGCAAGCTCCACGATGACGATCCACTCCAGTCCAACATCCATCGCGCCAGCGAGGCCGTCTATCAATTCTTTACGGATCGCGGCTACGACGACGACAACATCTATTACCTGTCCACCGACCTGTCCAATCCGAACGTGGACGATCTGCCCAGCCGCATCAACTTGGATTATGCGATTCAGTCGGCGATGATGGCGCTCGCGTCCAAGCCCAACAGCTCGTTTACGCTCTACATGGTGGGTCACGGCGGTCACGACAAATTCTACCTCAACGGTAGTGCGCAAGTGGTGTCTCCATCCGACCTCAATGCCTGGATAACGGCCCTGGAAAACGCTACGGTGGGCACCCAGGTCAACGTGATCGTGGACGCCCCCCAAGCGGGGAGCTTTATCGGCTCGCTCAGCGCCGAGGGCCGGGTGGTCATCGCTTCCACCGGGGCGCAGCGACTGGCCTGGGCCACCGAGGAGGGTGTGCTCTTTTCCGACTATTTTGTGGCGGCCCTCCGGCGGGGGTTGAGTCTGCACGCGGGCTTCCAGGAGGCGGTTTGGGCTGTGAAAGCGGCCCAGCCGGCCCAGACGCCCTGGTTGGACGATGACGGCGATGGCTTGCCCAACGAGGCGGACGAGGGGACGACGGCTGCCCAGCGCGGCTTTATCTCGGTCGGGAGGATGGGGGAGGAGGACTGGCCGCCCTACATCGCTGGCGCGGAAATCGGCGAGATTGTGGACGGTCATGGCGAGATCACCGCTGAGGTGTGGGATGACGGCGCTGTGACCCGGGTCTGGGCAGAGATCTATCCGCCGAACTATAAGCCGGACGGTGAGGAGGAGTTGGTCTCGACCTCTTTCCCCACGGTGACGCTTTCGCCTCTGGGGGATGGCTCCTATCGCGCCGCATACGGGGGCTTTTCCACCCTCTACCTGGGGTCGGATCGCGTCGTGATCTATGCGATGGACGACGAGGGTTGGATGGCCCGGCCTCGCTCGGTGGGCGGCACGCGTTACGTCTACCTGCCGCTGGTGTTGAGGGAGTGAGGCGCTAAACGTCAAGCGTCGGGCGTCAGATTCGGAACAGGCCCGGGCAGTAGGGATATCCTCACTGCCCGGGCGAGGCTGCGGCTGGCTGCTGGGAAACGTCGGCCAATTTGATGCCGGCCGATCTGCCCGACCGCCTGACCCGGCGGCTCAGCGCCCGATTGGGATGGCGTCCAACACGATCTGGTCGCCCCCTTCGACTGGCCACCGCTCCAGCGTATCGAGCCAGTAGACGCCGGTGATGGGGGTGTACGCCTCCGCTGGCGCGTCCTCCGGCAGGGCGAGCCGGTGGCGCTGAACGAGCACGTCTCCCTCGCGCCACTGCTCGACCGGCACGGCCAACCCGTCGCCCACGGCGACCGGCGCGCCATCGAGCCCTGTCAAATGCAGCATCAGCGAGAGGGGCCGTTCCGGCACGTTTACCACCTGCCACCAGGTTTCCACGTCCAGCGGGTAGCCGGGAGACGCTGGCAGCGGGCCGTTGACGCCGTATCCAAGAAAGGTCAGGTCTCCCACCCGGAGAGGAATCTCTGCCGGCAGCGGCGGCGCGACGGTTCCGGCCGCAGACTCGTAGAGCACGAACGGCGGCAGGGTTGCAGCCCGGCGCTGCTCATAGCTCAGGCGGCTTCCTGCCAGGTGGGCCTGGATGAAGGGATCGCCGCTGTGAGCGGTATCCCGAAACAGCGCGTACCAGCCCCACGAGCCGCCGGGATACAGCCACCCGGAGGCGCAATCAAAGTAGACCATCCGTAGATCGTCCCGGCCCATCCCCTCTGCGATGGCAGCGTCCGTCAGGGGGGCCAGGGGGACGTTGCACTGGGCCAGCCATCCCGGCGATGCGGTGGGGGCTTCGACCCGGTAGACGAACAGCGCCGTCCCCGGCCGTCCTAGCGGCTCCCGGTGGCGAAACCAGTCGAAGGTGTCAGGATCGGCCACCATCACGCCCTGCAGCGTCGTCGCGCCGATGGCATAGACGCCGGGCGCGGGATCCAAGCGTTGGGGGAGGATGGGGGGCGCATCCGGCGCAGGGGGGAGCGGTTGGTAATCGAGGCCGTACAGGGCCGGGTCGGCGTAGGTATAGTAACTGAGGCGCACCCGTTCGACCGCCTGCTCGTCCAGGTAGGACTTGAGGGCTTTGAACGACTGCCCCCAATCGAGGTTCGAGTCCACTAGGTAACGATGGCCGCCGGACGGGCCGCCTGCCAGAAAGTTGAAATAGGTCAGGTAGTGGGGGTGGAGAGGGACGACTGTGACCAGGCCTGCCACCGCCAGCCCGATCCAGGCCGAGCAGCGCAGCATCGGGGAGCGCCACCAGGGCGCAGAGGTGCGGAACAGGCCGCCAGCGAGGATAAAGCCGAACGGCAGCATGGGCAGTAGAAAGCGGTAGCCGATGTTGACGCGGCTGAGCAGGGTAGCCGCGCTGTACCCTCCCAGATAGACCCACAACGGGGCCATCGCGAGCCAACGGCGCGGCCCGCCTGCTAGCGCCGCGATCAATCCCAGCGCTAGCACCAGCAGCGTGATGGGGGGCGTCTTGAGCGTAAAGGCCAGCGGGTAATAGCTCCGCCATCCCGTCTCGCGGATCTCGCCCATCAGGTAAGCGGTGTGTCCCGTGCCCAGGTGTTGGCCCATTTCGTGCCATACTTGCCATTGGGTGGCCAGCGGCACGGGCAGCCTATCCTGTACGAGGGGGCGGCACTCGAAGCCATAGGTCGCCCAGAGGACGAGGACGCCCAGGAGCAGAACGAGGGTGAACTGTCCCACCCTCTCGGCCAGTCTTCGAATGTGACGTTCGCCCGTGATGAGGGGTGTCAAGGGAAACAGGACGGCCAGCACCAGCGCGGTGAAAAAACCGGAGGATTTCGCGCTCAGGCTGGCGCCCAGCGCCAGGCCCGTCAGCGCCAGAGTGGGCCAGGACGGACGGCGCAGGAATCGCGTGGCGGCAAAGACGGTCACCAGGCTGAACGCGGCAAACCCGACGTCGTTCGTGGCCAGCGCGGTGTGGGCCAGCACGTTGGGGTCGAACGCGAACAGGGTCAGCGCGGCGATCCCGCCCCATAGCCCGAACCAGTCGGCGGCCCAGCGGAAGAGGGTGGCCGCCCACAGCAGGCCGATCAGGACCACCGGCATGCGCGCCATCAAGGCCATCTCGTCGAGTTGGCCGTCGTACCAGGCCACAAAGGCCGGCGCGAAGCGGACCATCTCGGCCGTCTCCCACCCGGCCAGCGGGTCCAGCTCTGGGCCGGGACGGAGCAGCAGGGGCAGCGCCACAATCTCCTGCATCAGCGGGGGGTGCTGGGCTTGGGTCGCCAGGCGCAGGTCGCCGCTGTGCAGGAAGGCATAGCCAGCTCCGATGTAGACCGGTTCGTCAGCGGTCAGGGATAGGTGAGGAATAGCCAGCACTGCTTGGGCAAAGAAAGCCCACAGTAGCAGGATGGCCATCAGACGTGAAGGGGGGAAATTCCAGGTTGTTGGGGAGGATTTCGTCACGGCTATTGACTCCAAAAGATATGGGCAGTTCAATTCGGCAACATTATCTCACGTGGGATGGAGAAGTCAAATCTATGCTCGTTGGCGGGGGACAAGCTGGCTTTGCTTATTCTTTTTCCCAAATGGTGGTAGAATAGACCCTGTTATCTAGATTTCGGGGGGAGGCGCTGCTGGATGCACGAGTTTCCGACATCGCACAGGACGTGGGGGCGACTGGGTATACTGCTGCTTTATCTTGTGATCGCCATTGGGATGACCTGGCCGCTTGCGGAGCATTTGACGACCCATTTCCCTGGCGGCTCGCAGGATACGCTGGTCCATTACTGGAACGGCTGGTGGGTCGAGCAGGCCTTCGAGTCCGGTCAGTCACCGTATCACACATCCTATCTATACTATCCTCAAGGACTGAGCCTCGTGTACCACAACTTTGCCTGGTTTAGCATTGTCACCTGGTTGGTATTGGAACCTTTGACGGGGGGATTGGCGGCCTATAACCTATCTGTTTTCATCAACCTGGCGCTGTGCGGATTGGCCGCCTTTCTATTGGCCTACGAGTTGACCGGCGATAGAAGGGCCTCTTTCCTGGCCGGTTTGATCTATCAATGTTGGCCTTTTCGCCTGTACCAACTCGACCATCCCAACCTGATCAGCACGCAGTGGATTCCCCTATTTCTGTTGTTCTTGATCCGCACGATGGAGCGAAAGAGGTGGCAGGATGCCGTATGGGCGGGCCTGTTTGTGGTTTTGACCGGATACACCCGCTGGCAGCAGCTCATCCCGGCCGCGATCCTGGGCGGAATTTATTTCCTCAGCACGCTGCCCCGTCAGCGCGCCCACTGGCGGCGCTGGGCGCCGCTCCTTTTGTTGACGGGTCTCATCACCGCAGCCTCCCTGACGCTGCCGTTTCTGATGTTGATGCAACAGCAGCGGACTGCGCCGGCCGAGGTGTTGCGGGAGGATGAGGAAGCAAGCATGCAGACGGATGTGCTGGCTTACGTGACGCCCAGCCTGCGTCATCCGGTGTTCGGTCCTGTGACCGAGTCTGCCTACGAGCGCTATTACCCTGATCGTTCCGAGGAGCGGCGTTTTTCGGCTTACATTGGCGTCGTCGCCCTGACTCTGGCGCTGTGGGGGGCCTCGAAAACTCGCAGGGCTGGCTTGCCGTGGGTGGCGATGGCCCTGGTGCTGATGCTGTTGGCGTTGGGTCCGACCTTGAGGTTGAACGGACAAGTCTATCCAGATGTGCCTATGCCGTATAACCTGGCCTCTTGGTTGTACGTCGTGCGCTTACTGCGGGTTCCTGACCGCTTCAACATGTTCCTGGCGTTACCCATTGCGATGCTGGCAGCGGGTGGCGCTGCGGACATTTTTTCGCGGGGGCGGCGCTCCCAGCGATCCGCGTGGGTTCTGCTATGCCTGTTAAGTGGGATCATCCTATTCGAGTACACGTCTGTACCGGTATCTCTTCGCTATCCCCATCAGTCTGAATTTTACCATCAACTGGCCAACGAGTCCGGTGAATTTGCGGTGCTCAACTTGCCGATCAGCGCCGTCTCCTCTAAGCGGTACATGTTCGCTCAGATCACCCATGGTCGTGCGATTGTTCAGGGCAAGACGCCCCGGTTTCCAGAGAATGCCTTTGAATATATCAATACCCAGCCCTGGTTGCAAGCGTTACGACAATACAGTACTATGCCGCCAGTGCACAACGATGTGAGTCGTCAGATGGCCACGCTAGCCCAGGATAATGTGCGGTACATCATTATGCACAAGGACGTACCCAACCCACTGCTTCGTATACCCCAGTGGCGGCATTATTTCTTGATCTCCCCCCGCTTCGAAGACGAAACGATCGCTGTTTATCCCACCACGCCTCTGAGTGGGCGTGATTTTATCCTTGCGCACGAGTTGGCTCCTGGTATTGGACCTGTTCGCTTTACGACTTCTACCCACTGCCTGCATCCGGGGCAGCCTTGGGGTGTAGAGGTGGGATGGGGTGCCACGGCTCCCCCCGGACGAGACTTGGGCGTCAATTTGACGTTGACAGCAGAGGACGGGGCGCGTTACGAGCAGGCGTATCCCCTGTCTGCCGATTGGCCGACTCGGGAGTGGCCGGCCAACACGTTAATGTGGGAATACTATACCTTTGCTATACCGGCGACACTGTCCTACGGCCGCTACACCGTCAGCTTGGCCGTGTTCGATTCCCAGACGGGAGCGGTGCTGGGCAACCTGATCCAGGTAGGGCGGGTGACAGTGCGCGAGGCGACATGTGATTTCCCCATTCCGGAGGAGACGATAGGTGTAGATGCCTTCTTTGGCGATCAGCTGCGTCTGATGGGCTACGAATTGGAGCGCGACGGGACGCATTTGACTCTGACGCTGCATTGGCGGGCCGAGCGACTGATGGACACGGATTACAAGATCTATGTCCACGTCTTTGAGCCAGAGACCGGAATTCGCCCGGTTCAGGACGACTCGATGCCTCTCCGCTGGACCTATCCCACCACCTATTGGAATCAAGGGGATATCGTGACTGATCCGATTCCGCTTTCACTCGCCGATGTGCCGCCGGGTCAATATCGCGTTGCCGTGGGTGTTTATGACGCGGAGACGATGGACCGATTGCCTGTGATAGATAGCGCGGGCAATCTCCAGCCGGATAAGCAATTGATTTTGCAGGGTGAGACGATCGGAATAGAGTGATTTCATTACCCGACACGTCCTTTCTGGAACGCAGATACACGCAGAAAAACGCAGATTTTCTTGCGCTTTTGACGCGAACAATGCGAATCCGGATGAATCAGCGTTGACCTGCGGTGAATCTGCGTCATCTGCGTTCAGATGTCTGGTAGTGAATAGAGTGATCAAAATTTGTAGACGGCTTGCCCTGTGAACGCTTACAAAGTGGGGAACGGAAGCCGTTTTTTAACCGTAGAACGGGAGGTTCAATGTTCCACGTAATCAAGACCTTGGATCAACGGGTTTTTCTCATCGCTTTGTCGTTACTTGCCGTGCTGTGGCTGCAAGCGCCTAATCTGACGGACGAGTTTATCGTCATTGAGGATTTTGGTTCTTTCTATTGGATGAATCAATTCCAAGAGTCGGGGCTTTTTCCCAATGATCAGCTACGGGGGCATACCTACACCACCGTCCAATTTCTGGGGGGGGATCTGCCATTGTATTTTCCCAGTCTGGGATACGGTTTGTTGTTCTACTTGGCTAGCTTTCTCGTCCATCCTATCTTGTTCGCCAAGCTGCTACCGTTTCTGTTGGCGCCTGTAACCGTGTGGTATCTGTTCGCGTATGGGACATCTGCCCGGGATCGCAGCACGGGTGCTATTTTAGCCATAGGCTTTCTGTTTCTCATTTTGGCCTCGCCCAATTCGCTATCCCTTATGACGGGGTTACAACGCTCATTTGCTCTACCTCTGATGATTGCATTGTTGTATTATCTCCATCTTCGGAAATACGTCATGGCAACTGTTATCGTCGTGCTCAGCGCGTTGCTCTATCCCCCTGTTTTTCTCTTGGCTGTGGCCACGTGGGTGTTTTCCCTTTTTTTCTCGATTTTCAGGAAAGAGACCCGATCAGAGCATACGGTCACCAAGAAGAGGTGGGTGTTTTTGCTGATCGCCGTCACATTGGGGGTGAGCATCCTTCTCCCAGCAGTAGCGCCCAGAGTCTTGAATGCATTCACTACGAGCGAATCCACTTCTGAATCGGGCGCATCCTACGAGCATATCTGGGAAGACCCCCGCTATCGCGAGGGCGGGCGCAGCGCTCTCTTCAAAGACTTTCCGATACGAGGACGGGCAGGATTGGTGACGAAGCAAGAGACGGTGCTCCTGTTGCTGATACTGCTCTTTATCAGTTCTCTCGTGTGCCTGGTCCTCAAGCGACGTGCATTCGATCTTCCCTTGGAAATCTGGAGTGTGCTAACGGCCAGCCTAGCCTTGTTCATCCTGGCCTGGATAGGAGTTTATCTGACTAACTCTTTCTTACTGTATTTACCCAGTCGCTATACCCGCGTGGGGTTATTTCTGTTTTTCTCAATGTTCGTATTGTTGAACCTTGGAACCAGCCTCGAAGAGGGTGCTCGCTTGATAAGCCGCGATCCCTGGAAACTGATAGTTATGCTTGGAGTGATCGAGATTTTGGTGGGTTCGATTTTCTTTCTCCCCATGGGGCACAGGATACTCGATGCGTTCGAGACGCGACGTCTGATCGCTATATTGACTCTTTTCTTGGTTGTAGTGATCATTATCTGTCTCAGAAACTCGTCCCTTCTCTCGGCTTCTGAATCTAGATTGGGCGAGGCCGTTGCTATTTGCCTTGTCTGCGCCGCTGTGATAGCCGGCTTGGTAGCCTGGGGAAATTGGTCCCGTGAGCATAGCGGCACGCTCCTGAATCCCTCACCCGATGAGCGTGCACTGCTCAAGTTTCTTCAAACCCTGCCAAAAGACATTTTGTTGGCCGGTACACCCTGCACTCTGGATAGCGTACCCTTATTTGCTAAACGTCAAGTACTCTTCAATTGTGAAACACTTGGCCAAGATGAAGAACTTGTACACCAAGCTTTGGACGTCTATTATGCGCAAGATCCCCAGCGGGTCGTAGATTTCTGCCAGACTCGTGGTATAGATTACCTGGTCGTTGACATACGAACCTATGCACAGGATTATCTTGGTGCAGGGAGGATTTTCTTTGAACCGTATAATCAACGCGTACTTTCTCTTGTCATGTCTCGAGATACGTTCGTGCTGGCGCAGGTTTTGGATGAAGCCAAGAGCTTTCAGTCGGGGAATATCTTTGTCGTACCGTGTACCAAGGCCGCTCTTCAGCGATAGGGCCTATGAGCGCAGCATCACCAAGGCGCTCATTCCACCACTAGCGCCTCCAGCACTGGAATTTGAGCGGTGGTGTAACCGCCGCTCCCGTAAACCGGCCAGCGCTGCACCCCATCCAGCCAGTAGGCCCCGGTCAGGAGGTGATACTCGCCGGCCGCGGCATCCTCTGGCACTGCCAGCCGGTGGCGCTGCATGAACACATCCCCCGGTCGCCATTGGTCGGGAGACAGCCCCAGGCCGTCCCCTACGGCGGTGGGCGCGCCATCTGGCCCCACCAGGTGGGCCATCAACGAAAGGGGGCGGTGCGGTACCTCTTCCACCCGCCAAAAGGTCCACAGCTCGACCGTCTCGCCGGGATGCGCCTCGCTCGCGGTCAGGCGGCTGCCCAGGAAGGTTAGGGGGCCATCCAGCGTCACGGCGATGGATGATGGTGGCGGGTAAGCCAGATCGCCGCTCGCCAACCGGTACGCGGCGTAGAACGGGCTTCCGTCGGCGTGGCGGGCCGCCGCCTCCAGCGTCGCCCCGGGAGGCGGCGCCGTCTCGGACGGCAGCACGTAGACCCCGACCGCGCTCCCAGTCGGGATGAGCCAGCTCTGGTCACAGTCCAGCAGGGCCACCCGCAGGTCCGGTTGGCCGAGCCGGGCGCGCACCGTCTCCGGTGGGAGAGCTGGCGCGAGGGCAGCACAGACGGCGGCCCAGGCGGGCGCCGGTCTCGGCGGGACGCGGTAGATGAACAGGGCGCGGCCCAGGCGGGCGAGGGGTTCGTGCGTGCGGAACCAGGCGTAGGTGTTGACATCCGGCGTGTACGCCCCTTGCAGCACTGTCGCGCCGATGGCATAGACGCCGGGTGCGGGGGCCAGAGGCGCGAACTCGACCGCGCGGGGGTCGGGTGGCAAAAAGTCGGCTGCCACGCCATAGACCTGCGGGCGGGCCGGGCTAAAGTGGGCGTAATAGACCCGCTCCGCGCCGTTTTCTTGCATCCAATCGCGCAGTTGCCACAGATTTTGTCCCCAGTCCAGGTTCGAGTCCACCAGGTAGCGGTGACCCTCGGGTAGATTAAAGTAGGCGAGATAGTGAGGGGAGAGAAGCAAGGCGATGAGGGGGAGGGAGAGGAGTAGGGCGTGAAGCGTGAGGCGTGAAACATCAGGCATCAAGCGTGAAACGTCAAACGTCAAACGTGTACTTTTGTTCGCTATTTGTGAGATGAAAATGTATAGAAAGGGCAGCAGGGGGAGCAGGTGGCGGTAGCCGATGTTGACGCTGCTGAAAAAGGAGGATGCGATGTACAGGGCCGGATAGAGTAGCAAGACCCACCACTGGCTCCACCCAATTCTCCGCCCTCGCCCCTTCACAAGCTGATAAATCGCCACGCTCAACAGAAGCAGCGTCGCCAACGGCGTCTTGAGCGCAAAAGCCACCGGGAAATACGTCCACCAGCCGTGGCTGCTGTTCATCCCCAGGAGGAACGAGGGATGGCCCAGTTGGTAATGCTCTTGGAGCGAGCGGTAGATTTCCAGGTGGGTGGCGGCCGGCACTGGGAAGGGGATGCCGGGAAGAGGGCGCAGTTCAAAGCCATAGGCAGCCCACAGGATCAGCCCGGCCAGGCTGAAGCAGGTCACGGCCGTCAAGAGACGGCTGCGCCAGGGGCGGATTCGGGGCCCAAGCAGGCACAGCAGTCCGAGGGGCGGGATAAGAGAGATGGCCGAGACTTTGGAGGCCAGCGCCAGCCCCAGCGTCACCCCGGAGGTGGCCCAGCAGCCCCACCGGGCGCGGCGCAGGTCGCGCGCGGCAAGGAAGAACGTCGCCGTCCCCCACAGCACGACCGCCACGTCGGTGGTCACCAGCGAGCCGTGGGCGATGAGATTGGGGTCGAACGCCAGCAGGAACAGGGCCAGCGCCCCGGCCCGGGGGCCAAAGAGATCAGTCGCCCAGCGAAAGACGATGGCGCCCAGCAGAAGCGTCATCCCGATGATGGGGAAGCGGGAGGCGAGCGCCATGCGCCGGGGATGCGAGTACTGCCAGACCACGCCGTCGGTGACGGCGGAGAGGCTGGCGATCTCCCAGCCGGAAATCGTCCGCGGATCGGGCAGGTCGTTCTGGAGCAGCAGGGGCGCGGCCGCCATTACGTTCGCCAGAGGGGGGTGGATGTGGACCGGCTGCAAGCGCAGGTCGCCGCTGCACAGCGTCGCGTAGCCGACGGCCAGGTGCGGCCCCTCGTCGAAGGTGATGGACGCGCTGCGGGCGTGGGTCAGCGCCTGAGCAAAGAGGCAGAGCAGGAGCAGGACGGCGGCGGCGCGGTATCTATGCACGGCGTCGCCCCCTGAACAAACGCGCGCCGAGCCGCTCCGCCAACCGGGTCCACCAGTTGGGCCGCAGAGGCAGCAGCCAGATCAGGTAGCGGTAGCCGGCCATCCGGAGCATCCCAGCGCGGGCCAAGCGCAGGTCGGCGTCGGTGGGCGGATCGGGGAGTTGAGCTATGGTCCGCCAGTGTATCGCCGGGATCGGCGCGTTCAGCTCGGCCCGCGCGGCGAACTCGGCCTGCCAGCCGCGCACTTCCCCCGCCACCGAAAGCGCCAGCCCGATCCCCTGCTCCAGATGGGTGGCCTCGTGGACCACCAGCCCCAGCAGACGCGGGTCGGTTGGGTTGCTCTGAAGGCAGAAGGCCGGCTCGTTCAACTCGATGTCGCCTCGCAGCGTCCACCGGGCGCCGGTGCTCTGCCGGGCAAAGCGGATCTGGACGTCGTGGGCGCGGATGTAGTGGGCGGCGTGCCGACAGGCGGGACCGCCGGCCGTCATCAAGTGGTCCAGCACCGCTGCTCGCCACGCGCTGGCGTCTACTGTCATTCGATCCTCACCTCCACCGGCAGCACTGGCCGGTCGTCGGGAATGCGCTCGCCGGCGGCGTCGCGGGCCGTCAAACGGGTCATCGTCTGATCGTACAACCCGACCGCCAGCCGGTACACGCCTGGCCCCACATCTACCAGTGAAAGCGTCACTGTCTCGCTGACCACCTCGCCCTCGGCCCACCAGGAGGTGGGATAGCTCCCGCCGCAGGGTTGGGCGTCGCTCTGGACGAGGGGCGGGACGGTGGGGGAGTCAAAGAGGTGGACAAAGACGGTATAGTCGGCCTGGGGGGGCTGCAGGGCGCGCCACCATAGGGTCAGATGGAGGGCGTCCCTCTCCTGCGCCAGGTCGTAGCCCGCCAGTTGGATCTCGCCGAAATTTACCTCCAGGGGGTGGGAGAGGTCCGGCAGGGTGAAGGTGCGGGGCACGGGCCGGGCCTCGAACTCGGTTTCGAGCGGCCACGTCAGCGGCCCCAAGCGGGCTTGCCCGATGGTCTCTAGTGTCGGCACTTGGTACATGACGATTTCCAGGTGATAGCCTGGTCCAGGCGAAAGGTCCTCTGGCCGGGGAAGCAAGTATGGGTCGGTGACGAGTTCGCCCGGTTGCCACGTGCTGGTGGGGAGAAAGCCGTAGCCGGGCTGCGTATCCATCTGGACGCGGATCTGACCGGCTCCGTCCAGGAGGCGGAGCGAGATGGCGTAATTGACGGCCATCGGCTCGGCCGCCGACCAGGCCAGCCGCACGGCCAGGTGACGCGTCCCGCTCTGGGCGATGGCGGCTCCGTGCAGCCGGATGGACGGGCCAAAGGCGGCCAACACGGCGGCGTCGGCGGGCAGCGTCGGGCCGGGGGAGACTCGCACTGGCCGGAGGTGGACGGTCCCCTGCTCCAATCCACTGGACGTGCGGGCTTGCAGTTCCCCCTGGGGGCCGAAAGGGCGCAGTTGGAGCAGGTAGACGCCCTGGGGGAGATGCTGGGGAAGGGACAAGGAGGCAGGGAGAGAGGAGGACAGGGGGACGCTCACCTCGATCAGCGGCTGCGCGTCGTAGCGGACGGCGGCGGGGGAGACGAGGCTCAGGGTGGCGGTGTACGGGCCGCTCGCCTCGGCCCAGTCCAGGGTGACGGTCAGGGTATCGCCGGGGGACAGTTCCTCTGCCGAGAGGGTGTACCCGGTCAGCCGCAGTGCACCCCAGTCCACCCCGTCGGGGTTGGGATGCAGATAGGGCATCTGGATGAAATCCATCGTCAGGTTTCCGTCGCCCGGGTTCTGGCCCGGCAACCGGGAGAGCAGGAGGACGGGGAGAATGACGAGAAGCAGGCCACACAGGTCAGATCGCGTGAGGCGCGAGTGGGATCGGGCCAGCGGGCTCATCGCTGTGATCATCACGGCCAACGTCGTCGCCAGCGACACTCCCTCGGCGGCGGCTCGCACCGGCGTGCGTCCCAGGCGGAGGTGGACGGTGTGCTCGCCGGGGGGAACTTGCAGCGCCAGGCGGCCGGACCCCGGGACGGGCCAGGCGGCGACTGGGGCGCCATCCACCTGTGCCTGCCAGCCGGGCCAGTGGAGGAGCGGGAAGGCGAGTCCGCCGCCCTCTCCCCACACCCGCCACGTCTGGCGCGTGGGTTCGCGTTCCACGAGGGCGGCCTGGAGGGATGCGCCGTCCAGTGGGATGGCGCGGGGGTGCGCGTCCGGCTGGAGCAGCGCGTCGGAGGTGTAGGGGCGCGGTTCGGCGGTGTTGGGCAGCCACTCGTAGCGGATGGTGGTGCCGATGTTGCCGCTGAACAACTCGTACAATTGTAGCCGTTCCACCGTCACGTCGGCGGGGCCGATGGGAAGGCGGTCAGGGTGGAGGGAGAGGAGGGTGCAGCCGGTCAGGAGGGCGGCGATCAGGAGGGGGAGCGCGGGACGCCAGGCGCGGGAGGG
>Ga0209614_1000523_pt1 | contig 33227 bp, 51 predicted proteins | sample BlaSprsedimmetaG_FD_185484 | JGI IMG/M metagenome (GOLD analysis project Ga0209614, IMG submission 185484) | Hot spring sediment bacterial and archeal communities from California, USA to study Microbial Dark Matter (Phase II) - Blank Spring... ... | reverse complement strand
AGCTGGCTAAGGGGGTGGAAGAGGCCCTTCTTGACCGGAACGTCCCCGTGGAGCGGGTGGTGTTCACCAACTTCCCGAAATCGATTCCGGGCGTGGACTCCATCCCCGAGGTGCTGGCCTACAACAAAGGGCTGGTGACGCCGGAGGGGGCGGCGGGAAGCTAGGCCGTGTCCATCGCCGATCGTAGATTTCTCCGCCGAGAATCCCGGCACATCACACGATTCCCTTTTTTCCGGCGGCGGGCCGCCGATCAAGGGGCAACCGCGAGATCGATGCCGGGGGCCCGCACGGAAAACGGCGTCACAGCTCCTCGTACACTCCCGCAGGCACCGGCACCCGTTTCTCGTCCCTGCGCCGGACGACGCGCTCGAGGTACACCCGGGGTGAGAGGGGCATATTCCGGGCATTTTCCATGAAACTGTCGATCAATGCAGCCTGCGCCCTGCTCCACTCCCGATTGGGGGTCCTTTTCACCCATGCCGCATACCTGCGGACAAACGCACGACGCTCCTCCAGATGGGCCTCCCGGTCAAACGAGAATTCCATAGTCGCCTCCCTCGACTTCGAAGAGGTTCATCCAGGTTCTCAGCCGATCGAGGTCGAGATGGTCGCCAAAGATCTCCCACAGGTAGAGCGCGTCCTCGATGTCTTTTTCCGACCCGAGAAAGAGTTTATAGGCGATCTGGATTTCCAGCGGAGAGATGTAGAGCTGCCCTTCGGGGATGCGGACATCCAGGCGATCCCTGAGAACACACCGGTCGATGTCATGCTTCAGGAATTTCAGTTCGATATTCGGGATGACCTGGCTTTTTTGCGCGACCCGTATCCCCATACGATTTGCCAGCATGTCATAGAGTTCCTCCCCTCGTTCCGCGTTCAGGAATTCGTATCCCCCATCGATGAGAGCACGATGGAGTGCCATAACGACGTTCTCGTTCTCCGTCAGCGATCTCCAGGCCATCCAGGCAGCCGAACTCTACACCCTGCTCCTGGCATCAACGCGGGGTCAGCCGGATTATGTGCTGTTCAACTCCCATGACCTCGGGAAAGAGGCAGAGGGGGAGGGGTATCCTCAGGGAGCCAGGGACATCGGGGATGAGACATCATTCAACGCCGGATTATATGACCCCGTCGACTCCAGGTATGTGGATATGGAGGTCTTCGATGTCCTCTCACTCCTGCGGAAAGGGGACAACACCGTCACCTTCCAGCGGGGGCGCGACCTGGACGGTGACGGCGAGATCGCGACCATAGGGGAGCTGGTGGAAGGGGAGGATTATCTCCACCCGGTCCTTGTTTTGCTCACCCTTGAGAAACGCCGCACCACCGCATCGGGACCGGATCTCGTCCTTGAGCGGATAGAGGTGCAGGACTCCTACGAGGGGGAGAATGCGTCCATCATCCTGAATATCAGGAACATGGGGGCATTCCCCGCAACTCATGCGGAGGTGGAGGTGAGGATCGATGATGCGCTGCTTGCCACCCGGCAGGTTGCCATCGACAGGAGCGGAATCCAGCAGGTTTCCATTCCCTGGAAGCCGCAGCCGGGAAGCTACACCATCCGTGCCCGGGTGGACATCCAGGGAGATGTCGATTCGTCCAACAACAGAAAGGAGAAGGAGATCGTGGTGGGAACCTTCCCCGATCTCGCGGTCTCGCTGGAAGAACCCTACCGTCCGGGAACTGCGGTCCAGCAGGGTGATCCCGTCATCCAGATCCTTATCATCGGTGCGGCACTCCCCCTTGCGTCCCTGCTCTTTTCCAGGCGGCGTCCGCACCGTGGTGACAAAATGCTTTCCGTCCTTGCCTGTGCACTGATCCTCATCACCGTCATGCCTCCACCGGTTGCGCTGATCTCCCCTGCGACCGGACAGGACACGTCTGCCCTCTCCCTCCTCCCCGTTACGGTGACAAATCTGGGAGGGAGTGACGCCTCCTCGTTCCAGCTCTCCGTGTACCTGGACGGTGAGCGGGTGATCAAGAAGGAATACCCGGCAGGGTTGAAAGCCGGGCTGTCTGAGCGATCCGAGCTGCCCCTGTTCACCTCGCCGGGTTCCCATGCCCTGCGGGTCGTGATCGATGAAGAGAAGCGGGTGAAGGATGCTGACCGCAGCAACAACATGGCGGAGGCCACGTATGTGTTCTCCTAGGCGCTGGATCCACCTCGCGCTCATGTGTATGGCGCTCGTCACCGCTGCAGGGGCCACCTATGCCGGAGATCGTCCACTGGTGACCTCGTTTTATGAAGACGGCCCCCTGCAGTACATCTATACGACCGGCCATAGCGTCTATCGCGGGAGCATGAAGAGCGGGGAGACCTATACAGCCTCATTTCCGCTTGATCTTCCCGGGGATGCGGAGGTCCGGTTTGAGAGACTGTATGTCTACTGGGCCTGGAGCCAGATCAACCAGAAACCGCTCTACCCCACGTTCAACCTCGCCGACTCCCGGGACCCTTCTATGGGCCTGGAAAGAGTCGCCCGTTTCGCGGACAGCAAGGGTGTGGTGGGTTCCTATGACTTCTATGCCGGCACCGATGTCTATGCCCTCGCGTCCCCTGTCCCGGGGCCGAATACCGTCACCATTACGCTCACCCAGGAAGGCCCGCCCGAAAGCTCTGTCGTCATGTTCGGGATAGCCTGTCTTGTGGTGTACGAGGATCCGGGGGAGCCCCGGCGGTTGATCTGGGTCAAAGAAGGGGGCGACCTCCTCTTCTCCAGCTACGGGGTCTCGCCGGAGATGGCCTCCAGCGAGATGGTCTTTGAAGGGACGCTTCCCTCTGGTGACATCGAGAGGGCGGAGCTCTTCCTTGTTGCCCCGTCCGGGGGGTATTCGAGGGATCGCGACTTTGAGATCAACAGTCTCCGGGTGAACTGGCTTGATGAAGAAAAGACTCCTCTCCTGATGCGCACCATATTTTCCCTGCTCTTCCCGAACTACCGGGGCAAGGAATGGTTCGACGTCTTTCTTCTCGATTCCAGGACCCAGATAGGGTTTGAAACGCGTGATATCAGGCCATTTCTCAGAAGGGAGGACAACAGGGTGACCGTCCGTGACCAGGGCGATTACCTGCAGCTCGCAAACGCGATCCTGGCGATCCAGATCGCAGGAGAGAGCACATGACGGCAGGCATCCGTACAGAGTCACTGACCAAACAGTTTGCAAACGGCGTCACCGCACTCCGCGATGTCTCCATCACCATCGCGCCGGGAGAGTTTGTAGCCCTCATCGGGAGGAGCGGGAGTGGCAAAAGCACCCTCATGAACATCATGGGAGGGCTTGATACCCCCACCGCAGGGTCCGCCTATTTCGATGGCGAGAAGATCGATTACAAGGACCGCAAAAGGCTGATCGTGCTCAGGAGAACGCAGGTGGGATTCGTGTTCCAGCAGTTCAACCTGCTCCCGACCCTTACCGCACGTGAAAACGTCGCCTATCCTTTGCTGTTCAATTACACCCCACGGATGGAGCGAGACGTACTGGCAATGCGCCTGCTCACGCTGGTCGGGCTGGAGAAACGGGCCGATCATCTCCCGCACCAGCTCTCCGGCGGTGAGCAGCAGCGCGTGGCCATTGCACGGGCGCTGGTGAGCAACCCTCACCTTATCCTTGCCGATGAACCGACCGGAAATCTCGATTCGAAGAGCAGTGCCGAGATCTACCAGCTGATGCGACACATAAACCAGGTGCAAAAAATCACCTTCCTGGTCGTGACCCATGAACGTGAGCTGGCATCGTACTGCGATCGAACCATCGAACTCAGGGACGGGACGGTGGTCGCGTGATCGGGAGGGAGATGGATTGTCTGCGGCTCTCAGCACGGCAGCTCCGCACCAAACGGCTGCGCGTGGCGCTCACGGTTCTCGGGATCGCAATCGGGGTGGCGGCCATCATCGGCATCGTCGCCCTCGGGGAGGGTATCCGTTCCCAGGCCATCGAAACAATCCAGACGCAGTCTGATCTTACCCTCATTGAAGTCCATCCACAGACCGATCAGAATGTAACCCAGCTCATCACCCGGGCGCGTGTGGATCAGCTCCGTTCCCTCTCTCATGTGACCGCCGCCGCACCCGTTTTTACCGATTCGTATGCGACGAAAAAGCAGACATTCCTCCAGATTCTTGCAGTGAAGGGTGATGAGATCGACCAGGTGCTCCGTCTGAAATATGCAAGCGGGGAGGTCTTTTCCCCCGGGGCTTACGAGGGAGTGGTCGGTGCAGACCTCAGTACCATGCTCCAGCGAAACGAGGGCATCCGCATCGGTGACACCTTCATTGCCATGGTACGGGAGTACGATGTTGTGGGGATGCCCAGCGATCGGGAGGTATCGCTGAAAGTTGTGGGAGCACTGGGGGGCCGGGAAGACCAGTTCGACCGGGTAATGCTCATCGATATGGAGACCGCCGCACTGATCCGGGGGACCGACAGGGGGTACGATACGGTATTTCTCCGGGTCGACGATCCTGATCAGGTCTTTTCCGTCGTCGACCGCATCACCGGCATGGGGCTCGAAGCGACAGGTGCATTCGAGCAGATCCGGGCAGTGAACCAATTTATGGACGCCATCATGATCGTGTTCATGCTCTTTGCCCTCTTCGCCCTGGTAGTGGGGGGCCTGATGATTACGACCACCATGATCACCTCGGTATATGAACGGACGAGAGAGATCGGGATCACAATGGCCGTGGGGGCCTCCGAGAACGACGTTATCCGCCTCGTCCTCTACGAGTGCCTGCTGATCGGGATAATCGGAGGTATTGCGGGGGGATCCTTGGAATCCTGTTCACTTCGGTGATGAATGCGGTCGGCAGACCGTTCATTATTGGCCGGCTCGGTCCGGAATTCTCCACGATTTTCGGCAACGAGATCGCACGTCTCTCGCCGGAAATGATCATCGCCGGACTTGCGATTGCGATCATCTTCTCGCTCCTGGCGGGGATCTATCCCGCTCTCAAGGCGACACGAATGAACCCGGTGGAAGCGATCCGGGGACCTTGGTGAGGGGTCGGCGAAAAAAAAGATCAGGTCCGGTGCCGATGCCCCATTTTCCCGGCGCTGAACGGCGGATGAAGGAATTTCGGACCAGCACACCTCCGGCAGCAAGAAAGGCATCGCACCGAAAGGAAGGCACAGGATCGGAAGAATTGACTGCCGGCACGCATAGGGCATACCAGCAGGATTACAGAATTCGCCCTCGAAAACGCCGGCGCGGCATAGGCAACCGCGGGGCCCGGCAGTGGCGAAACGAGGATGATTCGGGGTCCACCCTTACCTTTGGGGCCGGCCGGCAAAGAGAATTGTTCCCAATAGAATCCAATGAAATGAAATTGTCGTTAACCGCCCTATTCCCGGGGTTCCATCCTGCGTTTTTCCGAAAATCCCACCACCACGCCGAGGAACCCGGCCGTGAACGGGGCCATCACCCGAAAAAATCCCGCCCGTTTCAACCGCTCCTCGAAGCCGCGGACCGTGTCCATCGCCGGGTAGGATTCGGTGCGCCCGGCCAGCATCCCCTCCGCCACCGCGTCCGGCACACCGTGCGCCGCCATGTAGGAACGCCAGTGGTCGCGGATCACCGCCTCCTGCCAGTCCTCTTCGGGGCGGAACACGTCGGCGCAGATGAAGCGGCCGCCCGGGGCGAGCACCTCCGCCGCCCGTGCCGCCGCCCCCGCCCGGTCGTCCGGGCCGACGTGGTGCAGGCAGAGGGCGGTGACCACGGCATCGTACAGCCCTTCGGGCCAGGGGTCGCGAAGGTCGCCCTGCACCATCCGCACCCCGGCGAGCTCCGGTTTCTGCCGGGCCATGGCGAGCATCTCCGCGGAGAGATCGATGCAGGTGATCTGCGCACCGGGGCGGGCGGCCCGGATCATCGCCGTCACGATGCCGGTCCCGCCCCCCAGCTCAAGGATATGCGGGGCATCGCCGGGGAGGTACTCGAGCAGTGTTGCGAGGAACGCGGCGTGGTGCGGGACGACGACGCCGATGACCTCATCGTAGCCGTCGGTTTCCAGGGCCCCGTGCGTTTTCTGATCGCCGGGGTGTGGTGGGTGGGTGTACACAGGCATCAGTAATCTCCGGGCGTGATAGTTAATAATAGTGCGCAAATCTATACGAATTGCGATGAATATCTTTTTTTATCACGATAGGTAATACATTTCTATGGATTCTGCACACCACACAGCCTGCAGGTACTACAACCTCGACCGGGGGTTCTCCGTCGCCGACCTCGCGGTCTTCCACGGCCACCTCGGCCCGTACATCGTCATCGGCTACCGCATCGGGCGCTATGTCCGCGAGCATTTCTGCGACGACCCCTTCTGCCTGAAGGCGACCGTCTTCTGCTCGGGCACCACCCCGCAGTCTTGCCTTGCCGACGGCGTGCAGCTGGGAAGCGGCTGCACCCTCGGAAAGCGCAACATCGAGATCGTGCCCGCCGACACCATCCGGTGCGAATTCGCGCGAGAGGGGACGACGCTCTCCCTCACGCCGCATCCCTTCACCCTCCCTCCCGGCAGCGGGCCGGAGTACGAGGCCGCCATCGAGGAGATCGCCGAACGCATGTACAGCATGCCCGACGCCGACCTCTTCGAGGTCACGTCCCGGTGAGCGGTCATGCAGGCGGAAGATCCGGTCATCCGGCTCGATAACGTCTATACCGCCTACGAGGGGGCGGACCGCCCCACCCTCGCCGACATCACGATGTCGGTGCACCGGGGCGAGTTCGTGATCATCGGCGGGCCGAACGGCGCCGGCAAGACCACGCTGCTGGAGACCGTCAACGGCATGCTCACCATCACCCACGGAACCGCCCGGGTCTGCGGCCACGATGTCCGCACCAACGCCGTAAGGGTCCGCCGCCGGGTGGGCTACATGCTCCAGAACTTTTCCTTCGACCCCCTCACCCCTTTCACCGTCGATGAGGTGGTCCTCATGGGCTGCTACGGGACGGTTGGGCTCTTCCGCAGACCGAAAGAGGAGGACGTTGCCGCCGCCAGAAAAGCAATCCGCCTGCTGGGGATCGAGGATATCGCGGACCGTCCCATCGGCCAGCTCTCGGGGGGGCAGCAGCAGAAGGCCCTCCTTGCGCAGAACCTCGCCAGGAACCCCGAGGTGCTCCTCCTCGACGAGCCCTTCTCCAACCTGGACATGTTCGCGCGGGAGTCGATCAATGCCCTCCTCGCCGACCTTACCGCCGCCGGGGTGACCATCCTCATCGTCTCCCACGCCTTCGACGATCTCCCCGACCACACGGTGCGGGTGATGGTCATGCACGACGGGAAGATCACGCTGGACCGCCGGTGCGCTCCCGATCAGGTGGAGGCGACGGTGCGGGGCGCCGGGGGGGCGCAGCCGCATGCTTGAATTCCTCATCCCCAACGTCGTCGTCTGCCATGCCGTGGAGGCCATGCTCTTCGCCTCCGTGGCCTGCGCCATCCTCGGGGTGATCATCACCCAGATCCAGATCTCGTCGATCGGCTTCACCATGGCCCACGCCGCGTTCGCCGGCGCCGCCATCGGCATGTTTCTTTCCGTGAATTCCACGCTCACCGCCATTCTCGCCAGCGTGTGCGTGGCCTTCCTCATCGGCCCGCTCAGCGACCGGGCCAGGATCTCCCCCGACACGGCGCTGGGGCTGCTCTTCGGGATCAGCATGGCGCTGGCCATCTTCTTCATCGCCTACATGCAGACCCTCGGGCGGGGCTTTTCGGCGATGGGCCTCCTCTTCGGCGACGTCATCTCGCTCTACCGGGAAGAGATCTACCTGCTCGCCATCATCTGCGTTGCCGCCATCGTCATGGTGGTGCTGCTCTACAAGGAGATCACCAGCATCATCTTTCACCGCCGGATCGCCGAATCGCTGGGCATCAGGGTACAGCCGGTCTACTACACCATGCTCTTCGTCATCGCCCTCACCGTCTCCCTTGCCCTGCCCATCATCGGCGGCCTGCTCCTCTACGTCTGGCTGGTCACCCCGGCGGCGATCGCCCTGCAGTTCTGCAACCGCTTGAGCAGCATGTTCATCGTCGCCCCGATCGTCGCCGCCATCGTCAGCGTCTCGGGTGCATTCGCCGGCCTCGAGTACGCCCTCCCGGTGGCCCCGCTGACGGCGGTGGCGTTCTCGCTGGTCTTCATCGTCTCGGTGCTCGTCTCGCCCCGGCGCCGCATCGCAAAGCAAAAAGGTTAATGCCGTGATCGCAAAAGATGGGATCATGGTAACAAAAAATGCCATTTTTATTGCCATCCTTGTGTCGATGTGTATTCCGTCTGCCTATGCGCTCGACGTGGTGTCCACCACGAGCGTGCTCTGGGACCCCATCCAGTACATCGGCGGGGAGCACGTGGAGGTCATCTACGTCGCCGACCCCACCATCTGCCCGCACATGCAGTCGGACATCATCCCCAGCAGGATCCAGCTGGGGCGCGAGTTCATCAGCACCGCCGATATCTTCGTCGCCCACAACGGAAGCGTCGATGCGGACTACGTGATGCCCTACGTGGACGACTTCATGCGGGCCAACGGCTACGGCGAGGTGGCGTGGGTCACCCTCGCCAACTCCTCGATGACCTGGAACACGCCTGATGCGGCGAAAGCGCTCGCCACCGAGGTGGCCGGCTGGCTGATCGGGGCGGACCCTGCCAACGAGGCCGCCTACCGGTCCGGCCTTGACGCCTATCTGGCGGAGATCGACGCCGCCGATCTCACCGAGGAGGAGCGCCAGCGCATCGCCGGGCAGGACGCCATCGTCATGGTCTGGCAGCAGGAGCCCGCCGAGACATGGCTCGGGCTGAACGTGGTCAGCATCTACGGGCCCGAGTTCTACATGGGCGGGAAGTACACCCCCGCAAAGGTCGTGGACGAGATCGCCGCGAATCCGGACGCCTACCGGAACGTGGCGTACGTAATCGAGAACATGCAGTCAGGGGAGATGGCGAAAGGCCTCCACGAGTACCTCACCCGCACCGTCGGTGCCGGGACGGAACGGGTGATCTTCACCAACTTCCCGAAATCGATTCCGGGCGTGGACTCCATCCCCGAGGTGCTGGCCTACAACAAGAACCTGGTGATGCCCGCTGAACAGGTGGCTGCGGAGCAGACGCCGTCCACCACCGCTACGGAGGCGCCGCTCGGCACCCTCACCGTCGTGAGTGCTCTTGCCGGCGCCGCACTGCTTTTTTGGGGCAGGCGGACCTGATCGTTCCCTCTTTTTTCATTCCTCCCCGACGCGAAGAACCACCACGCTGTTGTTGACCGGCGGATCGGGGTGCACTCGGGCGATCTCCCGGAGGTTCGTCGGAAATTCCCGCGGCATCCAGTACTCGAAGAGGCGGCGCAGCCCCTTTTTGTAGCAGCGGTAGGAGATCAGCGTCCCCGGCGGGAGCACCGCGGCGAGGTGGGCGAAGATCTCCTCCTTGGCAAGCGCCTGGGCCGCCACCATCACCATTCTGCAAGGCTCATGGAGGGGAAAACTCCAGTGGTCGCCGCGGCGGATGGCAATCCCCGCCGCGCAGGAGAGGTGCGCCACGACGCACCGCCCGGTCATGGCGCGTTCCTCCACGCAGTCAAGCCCGATACCGCGGACGCCGTGGCGGTTCCAGAGCACGATGAGGCTCAGGGGCAGCGGCCCGCTCCCCAGGAACGCCACCCGGTCGCCGGGGGAGAGGCAGGCGGCTTCCGCCTCCATCCTCCCGAGAACCACATAGTTCCGGTAGAAGTGGTACTGCTCCAGCACCGCCCACGGGTCGTCGCTCGCCAGGATCCTGCGGGCATGCTCGATTTCGAGGCGGAGCCCGAAGGTCGTCCGCAGGCGCACGATGGCCTCGTGCGCCCGCACCACGCCGGCATCGGCCATCAGCGCATCGACCACCGCCTCGGGGACGGGCGTTGCGGCGAGCCGGTCGAGCGCCCGGAACGGGGGGAGCAGCTGCTCGGCGGGCCCGGTGAGGATCTCCTCCTCGGTGAATCCGGCAATCTCATCGTGAATGGCGCCGAGGGTGGCGCGCACCCGCTCGAAGGTCTCCACGGTCATGGCACCCGCTCCAAAACGAGGGTAGTGTTGTTCACCCGTTCCACCGGCGGAATGATGGCCATGCAGCGAAACTCCCGGAAATTATGCTCCGCCAGCGGGGCGTAGAGGACGGCGCGCATCCCGGTGTAGGTGCGTACGGCGACCGGCGGATGATCGCCCCGTTCGTCGATGATCCCAGCGAGGGTCGCGAATATCCTCTGTTTCGGCTCCGCCAGCGCGGCGACCAGCACGGCGTCCCACTCCGCATCGCCGAGGGCCCGTTCATCGCCGTGCACGATGCGGATACGGTCGTCGAGCCCCAGGCAGTCCAGCACCCGCTGCGATGCCGCCACCGCATCCCCGTCGATATCGATGCCGGTACACCGGCAGGAGACGAGGGAACTGAAGAGGATGAGGGAGATGGGAAGCGAGCCGCTTCCCACGAACGCGATCCTGCTCCCCTCGCCCCACCCCCAGCGCCCGCATCTCCCGGGAGACGAGGCGGAGGTAGCGGTCGTAGAGAGGGTAGGAGCGGAGGGCGTCCCGGGGATGGGGGGACGCGCAGATCTCACGGGCCATATGCTGTTCATGGAGGCAGAAGAACCGGGAGTAGTAGTCCCGGACCGCCGGGAGGACATCGCAGATCGCCGGCGTCTGGAAAAAGGCCTCGGCGAGGCGATCGGAGACCTCGAGGTGGGCGATGTCGTCCAGCTCCTCGAACAGCGCAAAGAGGCGTTCGTGGGAGAACGATTCGAGATCCGACGTCGCAAGGCCGCGGATCTGCCCCGAGAAATGCACGATGTGCCGCCGGATGCTCTGGAAACTCCGCCGGCAGTCGAGGCAGCACCCCGCGAGCTCCTTCTCGATATCGTGGCTGTGGTATGCATCGTCCATGGCTTCCTCGCCCTGCCCGGGGACAGGTGAAGGCCCCCGCACCGTTTTCCCGAAACGGCGGGGGAGGTACAGTAGTATAATTACCAGTTCTGTTTTGAAAATGTATAAAAATATTTGGAAAGTGTACTACTGTAATGAACGCCCGGCTCAAACACCAGATCGCGGCGTACTGGAATACACGCTGCCGGAGCTACTCGAATGGAACGGGGGGATTCGGCCCCGAAGAACGGGCGGTGTGGTGGGACGAACTCACGATCATCGTTACCGGCGACACGCACTTACGCGTTCTCGACACCGGGACGGGGCTCGGGTTTCTGGCGCTGCTCTTTGCGGAGCAGGGGCACCAGGTCACCGGCCTGGACATCGCCCCCGGGATGCTGCGGGGCGCCTGCCGCAACGCGGACGACCTCGGGGTTTCGACAGCCTTCGTTTGCGGTGACGCGGAGCACCTCCCGTTCAAAGCGCATACCTTCGATCTCGTGATCAGCAAGTATCTCCTCTGGACCCTCCCCTCGCCCGATCGGGTTCTTGAGTCTTGAGGAATGGAAACGCATCGTGAAGCCCGGCGGCCGCATCATCGCCATCGAAGGGCTGTGGTTTTCGCCCTCGCCCTCCCATGCCGCACGCAGGGCGGTCGCGGGGCTCATCAGGAGGGGTGCGGAAGGCACAAAACCGGCAGGGTTTTTTCGGCAGTACCGGGAGGTGATGGGCCATCTTCCGCTCTTTGCCCAGCCGGACACGGGAATGGTCCTGCAGCTCTTCCATGACGCCGGCCTGGACGGCGTCGATCTGGTGCCGCTCACCGGGGTGCACCGGTACCAGCAGAAGACCGCCCCCCCTCTCCCACGCCGTCGAGTACCCCGATCCCCCCTTCCTGGTCGCCGGTACCAGCAGGGGGTGAGAGAACACAATGACAGCCGTCCCGCATGAACAGCCCCTGATCTCCGGGACCGCCGGCATCTGCTGCCCCCAGTGCGGCAGCAGCGAGGTCTTCTATGAATCGGGCCTGTACGGCGGGAGGATGTACCGCTGCAAACAGTGCGGGTATCGCGGCGCACTGGTCATCGCGTGGGACGGGGGTGCCGCCCGGCCCGATCCTGCGCCTGCGCCCGGGGCCACGGACGGCACCGAGACGCCCGTTTCCCGCGTTCCACTCTGGGTGAAGGCCCTTGCGCTCCTCTTCCTGCTCTATCTCCTGTTCATCAGGCTTTGATTACGGGAATGAGCACTCGCTCCTGCACGGACCGCCGCATCTTGCCGGCCCGGGAGAAGCCCGCCATTCGTGCGCGGGAAATGCGGTGCTTGGGCCGGCAGGATCCTGCATCGCGCCCCCGCCGTCCTTCGATGCGCCATTAGTAGCATAAATAATAAATTATGTAGTAAATAGTAAAAAATATAAAAAACTTTTTATGTAAAGGGAGAGAGTACGAGCGCCGGCAGCACACCGGCATCCTTTCCACGGCGGGGGACATCCGGCGGTATGTCGCACGGGCATCCGCCGGCACCCGCAGGTTTTCGGTTCCCGGTGTGATGCGGACGTTACCAGACCAGAAGGAGATGATCGACGATGCAAAGAACGATTGATATCGACGGAACGGAGATTGTACTGGACACCGAGCTCGATCAATGGCTGTACCTCGCCCCCAGACCGGAGTCGGAGGACGAGCAACGGTATGAGCGCGGCAGGGACCTGTTTGTGAACGAGCGTCTCGGCGGGCAGGACATCTACTATATCCACCGGTGGACAATGGATCCGGATGAGGACGAGACCATCCATCTCATCACCCGCACCGCCGCCGAGCAGTTCCTCGAAGAGCACGGCCTTGCCCTCGCCAGCTATCCCGAGCAGAGGGGGAGCGCACTTCTCCGCTCGTACGGGTATGGAATTCTGGAGGAATTCTAACTCTTTTTCGCTTGCTACGCCAGGAACCGTTCACTGCCACGGAAAAAAGGTACGAGAGGAATACCCCGTCCAACCTCTCGAAGAGCCGTTCACTGAGTGTGGGTGGATACTGAAGGTTTCAGGTGTGGTTTCTTTCCATGTGCCTGCGATTAAATGAGAAGGACCTGCATCGGATGTGTGTGCTCCAGCATGCATTCATTGTCTGGCACCCACCCACACCGTGTACTTATTAATTAATTGTATTTAGTTGTTACTTATTGCTATATTCAAGCTCTCTTGTGTGATTCAACGGCGAGGCCTGCTGTCTGCACGGGAACCGGTCGCAGGTTCACGAGGCGAACGCGCAGCACGCCTGCAGGGGACGGCCGATGGTATCGTCTGCACCGGCACCGCCGCCATCCTGCTCCCGTGAAGTAACAGGGATACTCCTGATTTTTCCACGGAATCATACAAAAAAGGAAAATATTATTATCAGCCAGAAAAACCCATTGTCAATGAATCTTCCAGCATGCGGCATTGTCATCCTCTGCACGCTTCTTCTGGCCGCACCCGCCCTTGCCGGAGAAGCTCCCGTCACGAGGACGATCGCAGATATCGACGGCGACGGCGAATCGCTGCTCATGGTGGTGCTTTCCATCGACGGCATGGAGATCGGGGGCATCATCGAGACGCTCCCCGGCGGATCCACCTTCGAAGGAACGGACCACCCTCCGGCGCAGGTCGCGGTCAGCGACGGCAGGGCGATGTTCTCGGTCATCGGCGAGGGCGAGATCCGCTACACCATCACGATGCCTTCCGCTGCCGGTACGGGCATCTCGGGCACCTGGGAGGATTTCCTGAACGAAACGAACGGGATGGTCACCGGAGACGGGGCAACTGCAGCAGAAGAGCAGGCCTCCCCCGCTCCTCCCCCGGCCAGTTCCGCACCCGGCGCGCTGGTCGCGGTCGCCGTGGTCGGCCTCCTTCTCCTCTGCCTGCATGCGGGAGGTGGGCGGCGATGAAGCGCAGGATCCTCCTGGCCCTCGTTCTCGCCGCCGTCCTCGCCGCTCCCGCCCTCGCCGGGCCCGACGCCGCCGCCATCCCCGGCGACGCCGACGGCGATATGCACCTGACCCGCGCCGAGCTCGCCGGGGCGATCCTCGGCTACCTCCGGGACGGCGGGTCAGCCGGTGCCGCCACCGGCAGGCAGGACGTGCAGGACGCCGCCTGCGTCTATTCCTGCTGGGGCGGCACGCCCCTCGAGGTCACCGACTCGGCGGGCAGGGAGACCGTCATGGTCCGGCCCCTGCGCAGGGTGGTGGTCTTCAACGGCGAGACCCTGGAAACGCTCCGGTCCCTGGACTTCGAGACGGAGAGAATCGTGGGGATCGACAAATATTCGATGGAAAAATCCGCATTCTTCCCCGAATTCCAGGATGCGGAGAATGTGGGGTCCATATGGTCGCCCGACCTCGAACGGGTCGTCAGCCTGAGGCCCGATGCGGTCTTCCTCTATGCTACCATCAGCACCGGCGCATGTGACGAGATCCAGGCCAAACTGCAGTCCAGCGACCCGTCGATCAGGATCTTCCGCTTCGATTGCTACAAACCCGCATCCTACATGGACGAGGTGGAGACGGTCGGCGCCATCACCGGACGGGAGGAGGAAGCGGCCCGGTTTGCCGCCTTCTACACCGGGATCATGGACCGGATCGCCGGCGAGGTTGCCGCGCTCTCCGAAGGGGACCGGGTGCCGGTCTACTTCGAGTACTATGACGAGTACAAGACCGTCGCAACAGGGTCGGGCTACGATGAAAAGATCCGCCTCGCCGGCGGCAGGAACCTCTTTGCCGACGAACCCGCGGAATACCCCAATATCGAACCGGAAGCGGTCATTGCGGCGAACCCGTCCGTGGTGATCAAACTGGTGGGAAAGAAGCTCGAGTTCGGGGGTTATCGCGGCGGCGATGCGGCGCCGTTTGCCGCACTGCAGCACCAGATCATGGCGCGGCCCGGGTGGTGGAGCCTTGATGCGGTGCAGCAGCAGCGGGTGTACCTCATCCACTCCGACCTGCTCGGCGGCGCCCAGCATTTCATCGGCACCGCCTACCTCGCCGAATGGTTCTCCCCGGAGCGCTTCGCCGGCCTCGACCCCGGCACCCTCCACCGGCAGTACCTGCGCGAGTTCCAGCACCTCGCCTTCGATCCCCTGACCGACGGCATCTTCGTGTATCCATGACGCCCGGGCACGCGACCGCCGCAGCAGGAGAGGGGCTCAGGCAGGAGTACGCCAGGCTCCGGCAGAAAAAGGTGCGGTTCATCGCCGCCCTCCTCCTCATCCTCGTGGTGCTGGCGGGCGTCAGCGTCACCATCGGCTCCGCGAACCTCTCTATGGCGGAATCCTACGCCGCCATCATCGCCGGCATCTTCCCCGGGGCGGTGGACGTGCCGGAGATCGCACAGGTGATCGTCTGGGACTACCGCCTCCACCGGGTCATGTTCGCCATGGTCGCCGGGTTCGGGCTGGCCATCTCCGGATCGGTGATGCAGGGCATCCTGAGAAATCCCCTCGCAAGCCCGTTCACGCTCGGCATCTCCTCCGCCGCCACCACCGGCGCCGCCCTGGCCATCGTGGCAGGGGCGGGAGTTGCCGGGGGGGAGTACCTGATCGTGGCAAACGCCTTCCTCTTCTCCCTGATCGCCACCTTTGCCATCTACGCCATGGCCCGCTACCGGGGGATGGGTGCCGAGAGCATGATCCTCGCCGGGATCGCGCTGATGTACCTCTTCTCCGCCATCACCGCCCTGCTCCAGTACTTCAGCAGCGCCGAGCAGCTCCAGGAGGTGGTCTTCTGGGTGTTCGGCTCGGTGGACAAATCCTCGTGGCTGAAACTGGGGGTGAGCGGGAGTGTCCTCCTCGTATTCGTCCCCTACCTCCTCGTCCGCGCCTGGGACCTCAACGCCCTGGCGGAGGGGGACGAGGTGGCAGGGAGCCTCGGGGTGCCGGTCGACCGCTCCATGGCGATCTTCATGTTCATCGCCTCGCTCATCACCGCCGGCATCATCTGTTTCACCGGGACCATCGGGTTCATCGGCCTCGTGGCGCCGCATATCACGAGGATGGCGATCGGGGGAGACCACCGGGCGCTCCTGCCGGCGTCGGGGCTGGTGGGGGCGGCGCTCCTGCTGGGAGCCGACTGTGCCGCCCGCACCCTGATCCAGGGGGCTACGATCATCCCGGTGGGCATCGTCACCATATTCCTGGGCGTCCCCTTCTTCCTCTACCTCTTCATGCGCCGGAGGGGGTCGGGATGGTGAACCTCACCGTTGAAGACCTCTGCTTCTCCTACGGGACACGGCGTGTGCTCGACGGCATCTCCTTCGCAAGTGAGCCGGGAACGGTGACCGGGATCGTGGGCTCGAACGGCTGCGGCAAAACGACGCTGCTCCGCTGTATCGACCGCCTGCTCGTGCCGTCGAGCGGACGGGTGTGCATCGGGGACCGCGACATGGCCTCCCTGAGCAGGCGGGAGATCGCCAAAGCGATCGCCTACGTCCCCCAGACAGCCGCCACCCGCAGCGCCCTGACCGTGTACGAGATCCTCCTGCTGGGACGGCGGCCCTACCTGAACTGGTCGGTCACCGCCGCCGATGAAGAGGAGGTGGCCCGGGCAATGGCGTGCTTCGGCGTCGGCGAGTTTGCGTTCCGGCACCTCCACGAGCTCTCGGGGGGCGAGCGGCAGCGGGTGATGATCGCCCGGGCGATCGCCCAGGACACCGGCATCATCCTGCTCGACGAGCCCACCAGCAACCTGGACCTCCACCACCAGATGGGGGTGCTAGAGGTGCTCGCATCGGTGGCGAACGAGGACAACATCTCGATTTTGATGGCCATCCACGACCTGAACCTCGCCGCCCGCTACTGCGACGAGATCATCGTGCTCAAAGACGGCACGGCCTTCGGCACGGGAAGCCCTGCCGCGCTCTTCACCCCCGAGATGGTGCGGGAGATCTACGGCATCCATGCCGTGGTGAAGCATGACCTCGGGGCGCCCTACGTCGTCCCGCTCAGGGTGGTCGGCCCGGACGACGGCGGTGAGACCCCCGCGGGCCCATAATGAGGGATGCCGCCGGCCCGCAGGTACGCGAAACGCCGACGGTCGAAAAAAACTGCATCGTCAAGTCCTCCCGGGCCATCACCAGATGTGGAAAACGAGAGATGATCCCGGCCTTCAGCCGGGGAAGCGCTTCAGACCTCGTAGGCCACGAGCGAGAGCCCGAGATCGCCCTCCAGGTCCTTGATCCTCTGCAGGTCGGCATCGTTCAGTTTCGCGTAGGTCGGCTTTGCATAGGCGAGGAGGGTGACGCCCATTTCCTTTTCACAGTTCTTCACCTTCTCCACCTGCTCAGGGGTAAGGCTTGCGTATCCCATACAGATCATGGTAGCACCAGCCCCATTCTCTCTGCAGCAGTATATAATAATTCCCGCAATCATCGGCCATCAGGGATCGATCCCATTGCGGGCGACGCGCTGGCGGGCGATGGCGTATGGCACCTCCGCACATGACCCCGTGAGAAACTCGTGGGTACAAGATCGCCGGATCGAGGGGCCGCCACCAGCCCGGCGTAGCGGGGCGTGCAGAGGAGAGTTGCATGATGCGGTCCTGCACAATGCGCCCTGTATTTATCACCGGGCCGCAGCACCGCCCGCTCAGGACGTGACAGTTTTCCGGTATCAGCTGCACCCCATGAAGGATGAATTCCAGCAGGTTTTTGATTGCCTGCACCATAGATATTACCTTAACACAATTGGGATGGAATTGATAGGTATGAACACACCATTCATTTGCCTGCTCTGCATCGTCATGCTCATGGCCCCGGCAGCATGCGCCGTGACCATCACCGATGATGACGGCGTCGCGGTGGCGATCGCCGAACCGCCGCAGCGCATCATCTCGCTCGCACCCTCGAACACGGAGATCCTCTACGCGCTGGGGCTCGAAGACCGCGTGGTAGGGGTCACCGACTACTGCAACTACCCGCCAAACGTCGCGGACAAAGCAACCGTTGGCGGCTACAGCACCGTGAATGTGGAGAAAGTCGTCGCCCTGCACCCCGACCTCGTGGTGGCCGCCGACGGCAACACCGGGGCGGTCATCGACCGCCTCAGGGGCCTGGGGCTGTGCGTCATCTTCCTCAACCCTCCCGACATCGACGGGATCCTCCGCGACATCGAGCTCGTGGGCCGGGCGACCGGCACCGAGGCGGAAGCGGACGCAATCGTGACGGATATGCGGGCGCGGATGGACGCGGTGCAGGAACGCCACGCAGCGATCTCGTATGCCCCCTCCGTCGCCCACGTCGTCTGGCACGAGCCCATCTACGTGAGCGGCGCAAAAACGTTCCAGCATGAGCAGATCCGGCTTGCCGGCGGAAGAAACGCGTTCGGGCATATCGAGGAGTGGGGCACGGTCACCCTCGAGCAGTTCATCACCGCGAACCCGGAGATCATCATCGTGAACTCGGGATCGGGTATGGGCGATGGCGGCGAGAACGCCATCTACGACTTCTTCATGCAGGAAGCGCGGCTTAAAAACCTCGATGCGGTGAAAAACGGACGGGTCTATATTATCGATTCTGACATCATCGACCGCGGCGGGCCCCGGATCATCGATTCCCTCGAGCTCGTCGCCCGGGACATCCATCCCGAACTCTATGACGAGGACGCCCCGGCACCCGCCGGCGCACCCGCATCCCCCGGCTTCGGATTGCTCGGGGCTATCTCGGCGCTCGGAGCGGTTGCCACTATCATCCTCCGAAAAAGAAACCTCTGATAATCCTGCAATCCACCCTGTCCTTTTTTCCGGTACATCGAGGAGAAGGCAATCTTTCTCGAAATCAGAATACCATCCGACCCCTTCTTCCTGATATACCGGCGCTCCGCTCAGATATGCAAAAACGAAGAAAAACGGGCCCGAAAGCCAAAAAATATCAGCGATTGAGCAGCGTCATTGCGAGGTCCGCGATCGCGCCGAGCTCGGTTTTCCCCCACTTCTCCGAGCTCAGCACCATATCGTAGACGGAGAGATCGGTGATGTCGATGCCGTAGTACTTCTCGTAGCGTATCGCCTCACACCGTTCGCGCTCTTCGGTGAGCGCTGTTGCCTCGGCAAGAGGGAGTTCGTCGCGATCCGCAACACGCTCCGCACGGCAGGCGGTGGACGCCGCCACCCAGATGCGCAGGTCGGCATTGCCGACCATCCGCCCCGCCAGGCGCCCCTCGATCACGATATCATCGCGGGCCTCGCCGATCTCCTTCTGCCGTGCATCGATCATCGCATCGACCGCCGGGTCCTGTTCGGCGAGCCTGCCGAACTCGCCGAGGTCCATCCCCTTTTCCGCGGCGAGCGAACGGAAGACCTCCCCCGCGGATATGAGTTCGAAATTGTGCTTCTTCGCAAGATAGCGGGCGAGCGAGGTGGTCCCGCTCCCCGGCGGGCCGCTGATCGTGATCCGCATCAGATTCCCCCGATATTGAGGGTCTTTCTGATCACCTGGGTGAGCATCAGCGAACAGAGCATGTACCAGAGGATCCAGGACGGCAGCAGGAAGGCGACGTCGACGAAGTTCACGATGCCGAGATAGGGAAAGACGATCGCTCCCATGTCATAGGCGTAGGTGCCGGCGATCTCGCCCCGGGTCACCGAGACCACGTAGAGCAGCCAGAGGAAGATGGGGATCGTGACGACCATGATGTAGGACATCGGCTTGAACTGCTCCTGCGACATCTCCAGCTGCTCCTGCATCATCTTATCCCGTTTTTCGTTGAGCTTCTTGATCCTCTTTTCATCGCCGGAGAGCTGGGCTTCCCGGAATTCCTTCTGGAATACCCGCATTTTGGCCTGGACGCGCTGCATCTTTTCGTAGTCGATGGTGTACTTCTGCAACAGCGACGAATACAGTCCGGTGATGCCGGAGAGCACAAGGATGACGATCAGCCACGGGACATCCCCTCCTCCAACGATCGGTCCCAGAATCATATCCATCGCCGCCCCGATACCGTCCCGGAGTGCGGGGATGCTGTAGACGACGATGGCGAGCATCATCGTCAAAAGAAAAGAAAAGGATCCTCCTTTCGGTGCTGCCATAGACTCGTTACCTCAGAAGTTCCGCCATCTCGGCGACGGCGTTGTCAAGCAGAAAATCGGGATTCTGGATGGCCTTCACCGTGCACCCGGTGAGCATCGCATAGGATGCCGCAATGGCGCGGTTGAATTGCTGGTGGTCTTTGATCCCCTGGTATCCTTCCATATCGCGGGTGCGTGTCGCATCAGACAGCCTGCGCCGGAGGATCTGGTCCTCATCGGTCTCCACGAGCACAAAGATATCAGGCATCAGTTCGCGCAGCACCCACTCGGGGAGCCCCGCAAGAAACCCTTTCGGCGTCTTCACCGTGCAGTGGGTGTCGACGATGATATTCTCCCCGATCCGGGCAATCTGTTCCGCAGCAGTCTTTTGCAGTCGTCGCTGGATATCCTGGGGCAGGGTCCGCATCTCGTCCCTGTCACTGACAAGGCCCTCTGCGGACGCCACCTCGAACATGAATGTGCCGAAATTGATCGGTCGGTAGGAAACTCCCTCGCGTTCCAGGAGTTCGAGCGCTCCATTGATAACCGTCGTCTTCCCCACGCCGGGAACACCGGTTATGACTACCTTTTTTCCCAAATAATCTCACTCCTTGCCAAAGAACCCCCGCATGAACGGATACATCTCCATGATCTGCTCGCTTGCGATCTCCTCGTAGAGACGGTACACGATACTCACCGTCAGCAGCAGACCGGTCCCGCCCACGGCACCGATCACGCCGAAGAGGTTGGCAACCACACTGAGCAGCCCGATGAAGACACCACCGATCACCGTAATACGCGGGATGTAGCGGTCCAGGTACTTCTCGAGAACCTGAAGGTTGCGGCGGTAGCCGGGGATGTGCATCCCGCTCATCTGGATCTGGCGGGCCACATGCGATGAATCAAGCCCGGCGGTTTTCACCCAGAAGAGGGCGAACACCGCGCCGCCGACCACCATGATGGAAATATCGATGCCCATCCGTATAATAACCTCCCATGCCGCATGGCCGAGGTCGTATGCCCACCACATCCAGTCCTCCGGGCCGTTGATGGGAGCCAAAAACCACATCAGTCCGTCCAACGGGATCTGGTTCTGGTAGGTGCCAAGGGTGGTGATGCCGATGTTGTTCAGGAACAACCCGAGCATCTGGATGTTTGCCTGGAGCACCCGGACGAGAATCATGGGAAGCACGCTGGCATAGATCAGCTTGACCGGAAACCGCGCCCGTGCGCCGCGGACGGCGGTGTGGGCGAGGGGGATCTCGATCCGGGTCGATTCCACGTACACGATGACCAGGAAGATGGCGATCGTGGTCACGAACGCCAGAAGATCGGTGCCGAAATACCGCAGGAAATCCGCCCCGTCGGCGATGACCGCGATAAGCCGCGGGAAGAACCCGACCGGGTAGGGATCGGCGACCGGCATCCAGTTGAGGAACCCGTTGATGAGACCCTGCGATACGCCGGCGATGATGAAGAGACCGACACCCGATCCCATGCCCCATTTGGTGACCACCTCGTCCATGAACACGATGAGGATGCCGCCCACCACGACCTGCAGGAATATCAGCAGGGACACGGCGCCGAGGCTCCCCCCGAAGAATGCGGCCGCAACCGCCGGATCAGGCTGCAGGAAGCCTCCGATAACCTGCGGTGCCGCTTCGAGCAGGATCATGACAAAGATGAGCAGCTTCTGCAGGCCCATGTACTGGATCTGGCCTCGTGCCTGCGAGGTATCGATGGGCAGAATATCCGCACCTTTGAGCAGCTGGAGTACGATCGATGCGGTGACGATCGGCCCGATGCCGAGTTGCATGATGGAGCCCTGCGCTCCGGCGAGGAGCGCCCGGTAGTATCCAAAAATATCCTGTGAACTCGGATCAAGCCCAAATACCAGAACATTGGTCAGCGCAAAATACAGCAGCAATATCGCAAGTGTCCAGAGCAGTTTATTTTTAAAATGCACATGCCCTTCGGGTGCTCGGACAGCAGGCATTGCTGCGAATAGAGGTTCTAGTCTATCCAGCATTGCTCCCATAATGTCACCAAAAAAAATTAGACGATCTCGATTTGACCGCCTTTTTCTTCGATTTTAGTTCTGGCATTTTCCGAAAATGCCCGGGCAGTAATATTCATTTTCTGTGTTACTTTTCCGCCCCCAAGTATTTTATCAATACCGATTTGATTCGCATCGATGACAAGAGCGTCCCCGTCGCGGGTTGCGAGGCCCCGTTCCACGAGGGCGTCCGCCATCTCGTCGATCTGGCCGACATCGAGCACCCGGTTGGGAGATGTCTGCTTTCGCACGAACCCGTGCTTTCCATAGGCCAGTTCACCCCGAAGGAGGAAATGGACGAATCGGCCCTGCTGCTGCCCGGCCCGTCCCCTCCCGCCGCGGTTGCCTGCACCGCGGCGGTTTTTGTGCGTCCCTCCCCCGCAGGTGCGGGAACCGCGATATTTCGAACGTTTGTTGGTCGGCATCTCCATCACCTCATCTTATACAGAAGCGAATTGATCTCGGGACCGTAGTACCCGAGCGCTCCGCCCTGCTGGTATGTCCGCTTGATCGACCGGTATCCCTTGCGGGGAGGGTGAAGGCGGATGACCGGTTTCAAGCCCGGCACATCCGTCATCTTTGCCGAACCGGCGGCAAGGCCGCGGGCAAACCCGTCGATATCCTCGAACGGCGTATGCGCGGCGACGTACTCGTCCGTCAGCCGGATGTTGCCGGTGAGGCGGCCCCTCGTGCGGAGGATCTGTGCGAGCGTCGCTTCGTCGACCTCCCCGTACGCGACAAAATCCTTTACTTTCCGGATCATGCCGAGGTAGGCGGGGGAGTCCGGCACCAGCACACAGTGGTTGACGTGGTGCAGGCGGAGCATCTTCAGCGTGTCCTTGATCTCCCGCCGCGTCTTGACCGTTCCACGAACCTGGACAATCGCGTACATCACTCAGCTCCCCTGACGGCGCGAATCCTGTTCGTCTCTTTGAGTGCGTCGAAGGTGGCCTTTGCATAGTTGATGGTGGTCCGGGTATGCCCGCTGGTAAACGACCATACATCCTTGATACCTGCCAGTTCGAGCACCTTTTTGCCGATGTCGCCGGTGACGAGCCCGATACCCTGCGGGGCGGGCTTCAGGGTGACCCGGACACTGCCCGATTTGCCGCTCACCTGCAGGGGAATCGAGTGCTCCATACCGCATCCGCATTCCCAGCTGCCGCAGCCGCGCTTCACCTTGATCAGGTTGGTCTTCGCATTGCCGATCGCTTTAGCGATCGCCGCGCCAACCTGATTGTCCTTTGCCTGACCGAATCCGATATAGCCGTTCTTGTTGCCGACCACCACGACACAGCGGAATTTCACGCGCCGACCACTGTCGGTCATCCGCTGCACCATGTTGATGTCGAGCACCTCGTCCTCGAGATCGGTCAGGAAGTAATCAACGATCTGCGGCTCCTTGATGGGCCGCCCGCTGAACAGCACCTCGTCGATACTCGAGATCTGTCCGGCAGCGACCTCTCTGCCCAGACCGGTAAGAGGAACCCATTCTTCCTGTTCCCATGCCATGTTACTTCAGCTCCTTTTTGATTGCTTCAGCAACCGATTCAACGTTCCCCACGAGGTCGCCCGCTCTATCCGGTGCATATTCGGCGATATGAGCCCCTTTCACCCTGTCGTCCCCGGGGAGGATACTCTCGCCGTACGGGATGTCGAATCCCGCGTCAACCGCGCCCTTCAGCGCCGCGAAGACCCGTGCGCCGGTACTTGCGCGGTTGAGGCCGATATCGAGAATTCCCTCGCTGTATCCTGCATTCATTGCCTTGACCGCACAGAGCATGCCGGTCAGGTACGCGGCCGGCGTGTTTGCGGTCGAACCCGTGTACCCGTAAGCGGCAAGTTCACTGGAGTAGGCCGCAATAAGCGTGCGGTCGCCCTCCATGTGCGCCTCCACGAGCTGCGTGATGATCTGCCGGTTCGTTTTCCGGACGACAAATCTCGGCTTTTCGGAGAGGATGAGTTTCATCCGCCGGTAGTAGTCGGTCTTCCCCTCCCGCCGTCTGCGGAACGGGACGAAATAACGTGCTCCAGATGCCATGGTCAGCTCATCCTCCCAACAATGGATTCCAGCTGCGCTTTCATGTGCGCCACGCTGCGGAACTGGCCTCCTGCCGCTTTCCGGTACATCATACGATAGACATGGCTGTCGATGGTGCCGTCATCGCGAAGGGTGCGCAATTCTCGCCGTATTGCCCTGATCTTCCGTATCCACTGGCGTTTGCTGGGGTTGCGAGCGCCCGCAGCACCCTTTCTCCGCCCGGACCCTTTACAGTGGCCGTAACTGCGCTTTTCCGCCTTGATACGGGCCCGCCCGCGGCTGACTCCCCGCTTGGGCCGGGCCTTGATCGCGCCTTCATCGACCAGCGCCCTGACATCGTCGCGGGAGATGGCGTTCTCGATATCGGACGCACGGTCGGCGTCCATCCAGACACGGTTCACCCCGCATTTCAGGACCGCTGCGGCGATGCGCTTCTGGTTTGCGAGATCAGTCATCCTCTTCCGCCTCCTGCTCGTCTTCTTCGACCGGCTCGGGGACCGTGATCTCTTTGGGGTTGAGCACGCGCAATCCGTATTCAAGGGCTTTTGCCTGGATTGCGGAGCGCTTTTTCATCCCCACGCTGCCCCCGATCCGCACCGCGACCATTCCGGGGTCGAGCCCCTCGAGATCGGCGGTGTTGAATACGAGCGCCTCCTGGTAGCCGCACGGGTGGTAGCCGCGGACTGCGGACGGTGCGCCATACCCGGGCGCCGGGTGGCGGCCTTTTGCGCGATACTGTCGTCTCTGTTTGCTCTGCAGGCCGCGCGGTCTTCTCCACGTGTCCTCGAGCTTCTTTTTACGGCTCGCACCCTGGCGCTTGAACGTCGCCCTCTTCCGGGTGCGTTCCCGGATCAGTCTCGTTTTTTCATCTGCCATCTGCATCACGCCTTGCCCACAATATAGATGCCGTCCTGAAACACCCGCGGGTCGCGGTGGCGTACCCGGGTGGCTGCCTCGATGCGGGCGGCAGTTGATCCCACAGCGTCCTTGTCGATGCCGGTAATGATGACCTCGTCGTTGCCCAGTTTGACCTCGACACCGTCGTCGATCCTCGCGTACCGGGGTTCACGCTCACCGAGGAAATTGGTGATTTCCACCCTGGTGCCGGCCATCTTCAGCTGGATCGGGAAGTGGCTGTAGACAACCTTCATCTGGTATTCGTAGCCGTCGACGACGCCCTTGAACATGTTCCGTGCATGAGCGGCAAAGGTCCCGCACATTGCCGTGATCTTCCTGCGGTCCGACGCCGTGGACACCACGAACTCGGCCCCGTCACAGGACATCTCCACCTGGGGATAGCGCATGGTCCGCTCGAGCGTGCCCTTCGGGCCGGTGACCCGCAGGATCCTTTCTTCAAACGAAGCGGTCACGCCCCCAGGAACCTCAACTCTCCTTTCGACTCCCATTGATCTCTCCCTCAGAAGACATATCCCAGCAGTTCGCCGCCGACACCTTCTTTCCTGGCGCCCTCATGGGAGAGCACGCCCTTTGAGGTGGAAAGAAGGAGTATTCCGAAGTCCTTGGCCGGCAGGTACTGGGTTTCCCAGAATTCCATGTCGCCGGCCTTCACCGAGTAGCGCGTCGTGATTGCACCGCACTTGTTGATGCGGCCGTTCAGGCTGATGTGGAACTGGCCGCCGCGGCCGTCGTCGATGAACTCGAAGTCGGAGATATAGCCTTTCTCTTTCATGATGCCGAGCATCGCGCCGAGGAGTTTACTCGCCGGTTCGACGATGCAATCGCCTTTGCCGGTATCCGCGGCATTTTTCAGGGTGCTCATCGCATCCGCGATTGGATTTTGTCGTGCCATTGCCCGTCACCTCAGTCCATCTTTTTAAACCCGATCTTCGACGCCCATTCACGGAAGCACTGCCGGCACAGCATGATATTGTAGCGCCTGACAAGCCCCTGCTTGCGGCCGCACATCTTGCATTCGTGGGCCCCGCGGCCGAACGGGATGGCGTGTGCGCGGTCGCTCTTCTTTGTCGTTTTCTGTGCCATCAGAGAACCTCCACCTGGTAGCGGTCCTGGAGGAAGCCGATTGCATCCTCGCGGGAGACACGCTGTTTCTGGGGCAGTTTTTTCTGTCCGATGAGCCTGCGGGCGATGCGCTTGCCCGGCCGCTCCAGTATCACCGCGACATCCATGCCGTAGATGCCGATTGCCGGGTCATACGACTGGCCGGGAAAGTCGGTGTGCTCCTCGATCCCGAAGGCGACATTGCCGTTGATGTCGAACTGCAAGGCGCTCAGCCGGCGCTCGACAATATCGAGTGCGGTCTGGACGAACGCCTCCGCCGCTTCACCGCGCAAAGAGACCTTGCACCCCATGGGCTGGCCTTTGCGGATGCCGAATGCGGGCTGCGTGCGCTTGGCCATCACGCGGATGGGCTGCTGGCCCGTGATCGCCTGCATGATGTGTTCGGCATTGGTGAGTTTTTCACCCGCTTCACCGACGCTCATGTGCACGACCACCTTGTAGATCAGGGGCTCCCGCATGGTGCTCATGCCTCAATCCCCCACTCTTGTACCGCGGGCTCTTCCCTGCCCACCATGAAGACGTAGTCATCGATGGTGTCGAACCGGGTGCCGCCCTCCAGGTCATCCAGGGTCACTTTATTGGGAATGCTGCCGCCTGTGCGGGTAATTTCGACAATCCGGCCTACCTTGCCCGAGTGCCGGCCGCCGATGATCATCGCCACATTGCCCGTTTGGAAGGGGAAATGGTCGACGATAGCGAAGCGGTTCGAATCCTCGAGCGAGAGGACCACCGAATCGCGCGGGCGGTAGCGGTGGTCTGCGATAATATTGGCTCCGTAGCGCAGGTTGAGCTGCACCCTGCCGCCCTTCACCTCGGTCTTGTCGCGGATCTTGCACAGGCGTGTCGTTGCCGCATCGGCGGTGATCTCGATGGAGACCAGATTGCCCCGTTTGTCGAGGAGGATCCGGTAGTGCTTCGCCATGGCCGGAATCGAGATGATATCGAAGACCCCGATGCCCATCCTCGGGTCCCTCGCCGGTGTGCCGTTCACGATGACGGCGCGATCCGAGAGGATCTTTTTGACCTCCTTCATGGTGCGGGCAAAGCCCATGTGGTCCCTCAGCCAGACCGCAACAGGCATTGCTTCTTTGGTGTGTGGCCCGGGTGCGGTCTTGGTGATGAACGTATTGGCTTTCTTGGCGATACGCCATGCATTGGGGGTTGTCAGCCTCTTCTGGTGTCCGGACATTATTTCTTCGCCTCCAGGTGTTCTTCACGGCGCCGGTCTTTGAGGTTCAGTTTCACGATCTGGAGGTTCGAGGTGTCGACCGGGCGCGGCACCTCGGTCCCGTCGCTTTTCGTGAGCGCAACACCGTGCACCTGCACCTTGCAGGCACCGGTGTCCACCGCATCGACGATACCCTCTTCGCCGGCGAAGTCGCCGCGGAGCACCTTCACCGTGTCGCCCCGGATGACCCGGGCGTTCCGGCGTCCGTACTTTTCCCGCAGATCAGGGGAGAGCGGGGCGCGAAGGAATTTGCCTCGAACGTGCAGAGGTGCGGTAAATCGTGCTTTGCGCTGTTTCCTTGGCTGTTTGCTTGCCATTCGTACCATATCTCTGCCCCTCACACGATGATGGTGGCCATCGACCCGATCTTGGGGAACCGCTCGGCGACTTCACGCGCCACCGCGCCCTTGATCTCGGTACCGCGGGGCTCGCCGCGCTCGTTGGTCACCACCATGGCGTTGTCCTCGAACGAGAGACGGAGCCCGTCGATCCTGCGGATCTCTTTTTTCTGGCGGATAACGACAGCCTTGACGAGTTTGCGCCGCATGTCGGGCGTTCCCTTCTTCACGGTCACCGTTGCCATGTCCCCGAGCCCGAGCTTGGGCTGGCGGCGGCGGACACCGTGGTAGCCGTCCACCGATACGATCTGGACGAGGCGGGCACCCGTGTTGTCCGCACACAGCAGTCTCGACCCGGTGGCGATCGCCCGCGGGGTCCGCGACTGTTTTGCTTTCATTTCTCAATCACCTCCACGACAACGAAGGTCTTCGTCTTGCTCAGGGGCCTGCACTCGGCGATCCTGACGCTGTCGCCGACCCTGGCGCCGATGCACGGCGGATTGTGAGCGTGGAGTTTGGAACTGCGCTTTTCATAGCGCTTGTATTTCTTCACGTACTGCAGGTAATCCCGTGCGACCACGACCGACCCCTGCATTTTGTCACTCACGACTTTGCCGGTGATCACCTGGCCGCGCACCGGTAAAATGCCGTGGAATGGACAGTTCACGTCATCGCATTCCTTTTCAGGAACGGAGACGTTTAATCCGATGTTTCTTGCCATATGTTACCTCAACTTCCTGATTCGCATGCCTGTTCTCTTTTCAGGCTGCATGACCAGAATCGACCCATCAACCCGCACGCGGGTATCATCGGGAAGACGCAGGTCAAATGTCGCATACCGTTTCTGGATCCTCTTTTGCCCCTCACGCGTCATGATCACCAGCATGTTCCGGGTCTCGTCGACGATGGTGCCCTCGATCCCGATCTGGCGGGGGTTTGAGGAGTCTGCCACGCGGACGGACAGCCCGATCAATTCATGCCGGATTACATTCTGCGGGGTGATCATTTCTTCTGCCTGGAGGACTGCTCCGTTTTGATCCGGGCGATGGTGCGCCTGAGTTCGCTGATGCGACCCGGGTTTTCCATCGCACCGCCGGCGCTGACCTTGCCGTTCTCCTGCAGGACCTCAAGCTGCAGCTTTGCCAGCTGCTCCTCGAGCTCGACATCGGAAAACTGGGCCACCTCGCGGGCACGAAAGATTGCCATTTTAGTACTCCTCCTCGGGGACGGGGATGTCTTCCATCTCTTCGAGTTCAGCATCGATCTCTTCGCCGATCGCCTCGGGGGTCAGGTCAATCTCTTCTTCGGCTTCTCTGGGCTCGGGCTCGAGCACCTCGAAGTGGTCGGGCAGCTTGGCGCCGGGCGGCACGATCTTGACCTGCACACCGATGGTGCCCAGCTTCTTGATCGCCACAGCAAACCCTTTCTCCACGATGGTCTCGCTGGGTTCACCGGCATGCTTGACGTAGCCTTCCGTAAACTTCTGGACGCGAGCACGGGATCCGGTCAGTTTTCCCGAGAGGACGACCTCGCAGCCGAGCGCTCCCGATTCCATGACCCGGCGGATCACGCTTGAGCCCGCTTTCCGGAAGTACCAGCCGCGTTCGAGCGAATTCGCAAGACGTTCGGCCATGATCTGGGCGTTGAAGCTCGGGTTCTCGATCTGCTGGACCTCGACCTGCGGGGCCTCGATCGCGAACATGGTGCCGAGATTCTGCGTCAGCTCGCGGACCACTTTGCCCCCCTTGCCGATGACGATGCCGGGCTTTTCGGCAAAAATCGTCACCTGCGTACCGAGCGGGGTGCGGACAATGTCCATACCGCCATAGCCGGCCCGTTTGAGCTCCCGGGTAAGGTACTTCTCCACGCGCGCTTTGCGGACGCCGTCTTCAATAAACCGCCGTTCAATCGCCATTACTCCACCTCCCGTACGATGATCTCGATATTCACGGTTTCCCGCCGTTTCGGGGTTGCCCGTCCCATCGCCCGGGGGAAGAAGGCGCGAAAGCCCCGCCCGCGGTTTGCGGATACGTGCACGATCTTCAGCTTATCGGTGTCGAGACCGGTGTACTCGCCGTTTTTCTCCACCGACCGGAGCAGCCGGATGAACGCCTCGGACGCCTTCACCGGGTACCGGCCCGCGTCCCAGCCCACAAGGCCGCGCTTGTGGGCGACGTTGCGGTTGAACCGCTTGAAGGGAATGGCCTTCTTTAAGGCAACCACGTCTTCGAGATAGGCAATTGCCTCTTTTGTGGTCTTTCCCTTCACGAAGCGTGCAATCTCGATCGAGTGTTTGGGAGAGACGGGGAGTTCGTTTGCTTTGGCGCGTGCGACACCCTCGCCCTCCAGCTTGCTTGAATAACCTGTCCTTGCCATATCCATCACTTCAGCGGCACGTATTTACTCGACCGGGTCGCACCGATACCGGCGCTGCCGTGGGCAACTCTCCGTCTCGTCAGGGCGAACTCCCCGAAGTAGTGGAACACCGCCTCGGGCTGGACCTCGACCTTCATGAAGTCCTTGCCATTGTGGACTTCAATGGTCTTTCCAACCATCTCCGGCAGGATTACCATGTCCCGGAGGTGCGTCCTGATGCGCTCCTTGCCCTCCTTGATCTCGGCGAGCAGTTTTTCCTCGTCCCGGGACAGACCCCGGACGAACTTCCTGCGGACCCTCGACGGCATGATGGGCATCAGTTCGGACATCCCCATCTGCTGGAGATCCTCGATCTTATACCCATGATAGGTAAACTCTTCTTTCCGCCGTGGCAGCCGTTTCTGTGTCTTTTTTGCCATCCTTCAACCACCCTCACTTCTTCCATTTCCCCGTGCGCCGTGCAGCGATGGATCCGACTTTCCGGCCCGGCGACGTGCCGCGTGCGATCGTCTTGGGCCGTCCCACGTGCTGGTGGCCTCCGCCGCCGAACGGGTGATCGATGACGTTCATGCAGACACCCTTGACCCTCGGATACTTCTGCGCCTGGGACTTCAGCTTGTGATACTTCTTGCCCGCCTTGACAAACGGCTTCTCGCCCCTGCCGCCGCCGGCAACGATGCCGACCGTCGCACGGCAGAGGTTGTGGAACCACTTGTGCTTCCCGCTCGGCATCCGGATGCCGACGCGGTCGTCGGACTTGCCGATGACCTGCGCCTGCACGCCGCTCGACCGCACGAATTTGCCGCCGTCATTGGGCCGCGCCTCGATGTTGCAGACATAGGCGCCGACGGGAATGTCCTGCAGGGGGAGCGTGTTGCCGTTTTTCACGGTCGCTCCGGGTCCCCACGCGACATTGTCGCCGACACCGAGGCCCTCGGTGACGAGCATATAGACTTTCTTGCCTTCTTCCAGCTTCACCAGTGCAATGGGTGCGTGGCGTGCGGGGTCGTGCTCGATATCGACCACTTTCCCGGACACGGTCGTATCGCCTTTGCCCTGGTGACGGAGCGCCGCCTTGTACTTATGCGATGGCGCCCGGTAGACGGGGGCGCCCCGTCCGCGGTTCTGTGATATGATGCGTTTTCCCATCTATCTCACCTACATGATGCCCAGTCGGCTCAGGATCTCTTCCGCCGCCTTTTCATCCGTAAACCCGACGACGGCCTTCTTTTCTCCTTTCATGGTCATCATCGTGCGGACGCTCGATACTTCCTTGTCGAACAGATCTTCGACGGTGCGCTTGATGTCCTGCTTGTTCGCCTCGCGCTGGACCAGAAACTGGAGTTTTCCCTCTCGTTCCAGCATCATGGTCGCCTTTTCCGTGACGAACGGGTACTTGAGAATCATTCAGAGTTCCTCCAGTTTTTTCAGTGCGCCCTCGGTCCAGAGGGTCAGGCGGCCCGCATGGGTTCCCGGCGCAAGCAGTTCGGTATTCAGCTGCCCGACGCTCACCGCATCGACCCCGGCGAGGTTGCGTGCCGCACGCAGCGGGTTCTCTCCGGTCACGATCAGCACGCTCTTGCGCTGCTTGTACCGGCGCCCGCGCATCTTGCCGCGGCCCGCACGGACTTTCTTGCTGTTCTTTGCCCGCTCGACATCGGCGAAGACATTGATCGCCCTGAGGACTTCGATGATCCCGGCGGTGGTTGCGATGTTCTCGAACGCGTCCTCGAGGACGATCGGGATCTCGCCGTCCACGAGATGGCCCCGGGCCGACACCAGTTCAGGGTCGCAGGTCGCTGCGATTGCCGATCTGAGCGCCTTTCTCTTTTCCTGTTTGTTGATCCTCTTCACGAGAATCTTCTCGACCTTCGGGGGGTGTGCCGCCCGTCCGCCGACCGCCTGCGGGATGCGCGCGACCCGTGAGCCGTTTTTGAGACGCGGGACCTGTGCGACGCCACGACCGCTTCCCCAGGACTCCGCGGAGGTCTTCATGCCTGCGAAGGGGTCCGTGCCGTGGGGCTGGTACCTGGTGCTCTGGAGTGCCAGGACCGCTTTTTTAATGAGATCGGGGCGGTATTCCTCTTCGAACACTGCGGGAAGATCGATCCCGCGTGCGATGGTTCCGTCAAGTGCTCTTACCTGTGCTTTCATTCAACTCACCCCTGCTTGCTGGCGACGCTCACGTATTCAATCGCCGGTGTGCGTTCCACGTGCTCGCGCTGGCGGATCGCGGGCCGGATGCGTATGAGCCGCTTGTTCGGTCCGGGAACCGATCCCTTGATCATCACGTACCGGTTCCGCACCAGCCCGTAGTGGAGGAAACCCCCGTCCGGGTTGATGCCATCGCCGTTCTCGCTGATCCTGAGAATGCGCTTGTTGAATTCGGTGCGCTGCTGGTAACCGGTCTGGCCGATCTGGGGGACCTGCCAGCGGATATGGTGCGGCGTCCACGGGCCGAGGTTGCCGATGTGCCGCTTCTTGCCGCCCCGGGAGTGTTTGCCCTTGCGGACCTGGATGCCCCAGCGCTTGACCGGGCCCTGCGTGCCCTTGCCGCGCGTGACCGCCGTCACGTCCACGTACTGGCCGCTTTTGACCACGTCGTCCACGTTCACCTCGTTCCCGAGCAGCGAAGCCGCAAATTCAACGCGGTCTGCCATGCTGCCTCCCGCCACCCGGACCTCCATGAGATCGGGCACCTTCTTCGGAATGCCGGTCAGCTTTGCAGGCTGCGTGTGCATGAGGGCAAATATCTCAACGAGTTTGCCCGCTTCGGCGAGGGTCCTGATGCGGTCGAGCGCTTCCCCGGCATTGTCTTTCTTGGGCAGCGGCATCCTGCCTCCCAGCGCTGCATCACACCGGTTGGTCCAGGCCTCCGCGCATGCATGCCTGCCGTACGTGTCGGCGTGATACGCGCGGAGTCCCACCACCTTCATGGGGGGGATTTCGACGATCGTGACCGGAACCATGATATCCTTGCCCTCGGTGGGGCTGTATTTGTGGTCATCGACCATGATGACATGCGTCATGCCGACTTTATACCCGGCAAAGCCCTGCAGCACCGGTTCACCCTCGTATTCGGGCCAGGAATTGTAGCGTGGCACCTGGCTGCGTGCGCGCGTGCGCGGGCTGTAGGCAAGTGAACCCCTGCGTGGTCTCGATGTTGATGGCATAGTTCAATCAATCCTCATTCATATTCGGTTCATTCGGGAAGGCGGGATTGCCGCCGTCCTCACTG
>Ga0209614_1000522_pt1 | contig 33238 bp, 28 predicted proteins | sample BlaSprsedimmetaG_FD_185484 | JGI IMG/M metagenome (GOLD analysis project Ga0209614, IMG submission 185484) | Hot spring sediment bacterial and archeal communities from California, USA to study Microbial Dark Matter (Phase II) - Blank Spring... ... | reverse complement strand
TCGGCGTTCATTGCGTAGATGTGGAATGTGTTGTAGCGAGTGTCGGAGCGAGCCGGGGCACGGGCGTAGCCGGGCAGGGTGTAGGGGTCAACGCCGGCCGGGTCGGCGAAGGCGAAGTAGATTGTCCTGGCGTCGAAGGACAGCGAGAGGGTGACGAAATGGCCGGCCGGCAGCAGGCCCGTGGTGAGTTCCTTTGTCTGCATGGTTCGGCCGGGTTGGGCCAGGACGTAGACGCCGCCGCCGGTCGGGGGCGTGGAGAATTGCGGGTTTTTGGCGCCGTTGGTGGGGTCGTAGCCGTAGGCGTAGTACCAGCCGAGGTACTCGTAGAGCATGTAGCCGACGGCGCGGCGGCGCTGCATGAAGATCAGAGGGCCGGAGGTGACGAGGGGGTTGCTCAGGGCCAACTTGCGGGTCAGGGTGCGGATGTCGTTGTAGAGCTTCAGGCGGGCCGTATCGTCGAGGGCCGATATATCGCGTGCCTGTCCGCTGAGGGTTCGCAGCAGGGCATGCTCGGAGGATAGATCGGGCATATCGTCGATGGCGCGGAGGTCATCCAGCAGACGCGATGCCCGCTCTATGGCGGCTTGGATGGCCCGCGGCGATTGCGGGGTGCGGCCGAGACGCTGCTCCTGCCGGGCCCAGTCGGCCTCGACGGCGGCCCGCATGGTGGCGTCATCGTCATGGCCCGGCTGGGCGGCCTGTGCGGAGATACCGCCCGCCAGTATCAGCAGGCACGCGGCGAGTTTGCGGTTTGCGATCATAGCACTACTATAACACATCGAATTAAAGGGGTCCGGTACATTTCTTCAGGGCGTGGGATGGGGCGTGTCTCGGTGGAAACGATTGCCCTGGGTCTCGGCGAAGAAACGTACCGGACCTCTTGCGTTGCCGGGCCGTATGTGATGCTGCTCCTGAAGGCTGAGGCTTGAAGCCTGCCGTTCAGTTGCCGACGATCACGAGGGCTATGTACGGGACGAGGTTGAACAGCAGGAACAGGATTTTGAACAGGCCGATGAAGCAGTACATGACCAGGTTGAAGGTCTCACGGCCGAGCGGGAACCACCGCTTCTGCGTGCGGTAGACCCATTCCGGGCAGAAAAGCCACGAGAACGACCATACGATCAGCAATACGCCGTCAATGATCGTGCACCACATGAAGAACCGCGTCAGTGTCTGGATGTCCATGATATCTCCTTTGACCACATCTGGGGGCTTGCCCTGTCCCAATTATCCAAGAAGATCCGTAGTTTCCGAACAAGCTTAAAATATCAATTCACAGCCGTATTGTTCCTTAATCTTCTCGTTATTTCACTGGCTCCAATAGTAGCTTTGCTTTGATGGGGAAGTGGTCGGAGGGGTACTGGCCGTCTGTGTTATCGTAGAGGATGGCGGCGTCGAGGGTCTTGATGGTCGGCGGGATGAGGATGAAGTCGATCTTGTCGCCGGTGCGGGTTCCTTTGAAGCTGTTGAAGGTGCCGACCTCCTTTTCATCCGGGTGCAGGACGCGGAAGCTGTCGAGCATGGGGATGGGGTTGGCGCTTTGCCCATCGGCCAGGCCGGGCAGAGGGATTTCGCCCTTGAGGTAGCGGATGGCGGGGTTGGATTCGCCCGCGTTGAAGTCGCCCGTGACGATGAAGGGGTCATCGTGCTTTCGTTCGCTGATCCGCTTGGCCAGCAGGACGACGCTCTTTTCGCGGGAGGGCTGAGAGACGTGGTCCAGGTGCAGGTTGTAGGCGTAGAAGGACCGGCCGCTCTGCTTGTCGGTCAAGCGGGCCCAGGAGCAGATTCGGACGCAGGCGTTGCCCCAGTGGGTGGAGCCTGGCACATCGGGGGTGTCGGAGAACCAGAAGGTGGCGAACTCACTCACGTCGAACTTGTCGCGGTTGTACAGCAGGGCCGAATACTCGCCGGATGCCTTGCCGTCCTCGCGGGCGACGCCGATCTCGCCATATTGCGGCAGCGCCCGGCGAATGTAGTCGATCTGAAAGCGCAGGGCCTCCTGAAGACCGATGACGTCGCAGGCGTGCCGCTCGATGGTCCCAACGACCATGTCCTTGCGTCTATCCCAGTGGTTGGGCCCGTCGTTGGCCGAGCCGTAGCGGATGTTGAAGGTCATGACCTTCAGTTCCAGCGGTTTGGGCTCCGCGGCCACGCAGTGGACAGACCAGAGGCACACGGCAAGCGCCATCGCTATGGCGGCCAAGAGGATCCGACGGCGCCGTATTGCGTAGTGCGTGTTGCGTATTGCGCCCGGGTGGCGGCCTTTGCCGAAGGCAAGGGCCGAATCGCACCAGCCCTTCGCTGCGCGAAAGGCTGCCACCCAACTCGTTCGTCGTTCGTATTTCGGCTTCGCTCAGGACAGGCGTTCGTATGTCGGACATGATAGACTCCTGTTATGCTCTTATGCTCTTATGCTCTTATGCTCGCGTCAGAGGCTTTTCTGTTTTTCTTGTTCCGTGAGGACTTCGTTGAGGGCGCCGCTGCGGAAGCCCTGGAGGTCAACGGTGATAAACTTGAAGCCCAGGGATTTGAGTTGCTCGACGATGCGGATGCGTGTGGGCTCGGCGGTCAGGCGGGGCAGGTCGGCCGGGCGGACCTCGATGCGGGCGATGGCGTCGTGGTGGCGGACGCGGAACTCGACGAACCCGAGGGACCGCAGGAGGTCTTCGGCCTTTTCCACCTGGCGGAGGCGTTCGGCGGTGATCTCCAGACCGTAACTCATGCGGGAGGCCAGACACGGCGAGGCGGGCACGTCGGCCGTGGGCAGGTTCATCCGGCGGCTCAGTTCGCGGATTTCGGCCTTGGTCAGCCCGGCCTCCATAAGGGGGCAGGCGACGGAAAAGACCTTCGCGGCGCGATTGCCGGGGCGGAAATCGTCCTTGTCGTCGAGGTTGCTGCCGCAGGCGACGGCGTCGTAACCCTTTTCCTTTGCAATACTTACGAGCAAGCCATAGAGGTGGCTCTTGCAGTGGAAGCAGCGGTCGGCCTTATTGGCGGCGTAGTCGGCGTCATGCACCTCCTCGACGTTGACCTCCAGGACCTCAGCGCCGATGAGCCGGGCGTTTTGGATGGCGGCATCGTACTGGGAGCGGGCCAGCGAGGGGCTGACGCCGATGCAGGCCAGGACGTTTTCACGGCCGAGGGTCTCGACGGCGGCCGCCAACAGGAAGGTGCTGTCCACCCCGCCGGAGTATGCCACGACCACCCTGCCGAGATCGCGGAGACGCATCTGGAGGGCCTGGTGCTTGGTCTGGATAGACATAAAGCCGATGGAGGGATTTGAACCCTCAACCCCAGCTTTACGAAAGCTGTGCTCTACCGTTGAGCTACATCGGCCTGAGAAAACCGCATTCTAGCATAGATTCGCGGCGGTGTAAAGCCCCCGTGCCGAATTCCCAAACCATTCATGGCAGCGGGCTTGTCTGTCGAGCAGTGGCCGATTCCATGCGTTTTAGACTGACCCACTACCCCCGGCCGGCAACGGGTTGTGTTTTCGCCGGGGATATGGTCTGATGGGTCGGCCTGAGGAAAGGGTGGTACGTTTGGGCAATCTCGGCAAGGAGTCTTATTGATGGCTAAGAACGGCGTTTTGGCGGTTGCGGCGGTGCTGCTGGCGGCAGGGTCGGCCTGGGGCGGCGAGGGTGAGCAGGGCTGGGTATCACTGTTTGACGGCAAGAGCCTGCGGGGGTGGAAGGCCGGGGCGAACGCAGGCACGTTCAAGGTGGCCGATGGGGCGATCGTGGCCAATGGGCCGACCAGCCATCTGTTCTACACTGGGCCGGTGGAAAACGCCTTGTTCACCGAATTTGAGTTGAAGGTGGACGTGATGACCAGGGAGGGATCGAATGGGGGGATATACTTCCACACGGCCTATCAAGAGAGCGGGTGGCCCGGCAAGGGGTTCGAGGTGCAGGTGAACAACTCCTACACGGCGGACCCCCTGAAGACGGGCAGTCTGTACGGGATACGGGATGTCAGGCAGACCATTGTTGGGGATGATGTCTGGTTCACGCAGCACATAATTGTGCGGGGCAACCGGGTGGTCGTGAGTGTCGACGGCAAGCAGGTGGTGGACTGGACGGCTGGCGACGACCGTGGACGGCGCAGGCGGGCCCTTTCGAACGGGACGTTCGCCCTGCAGGGCCATGACCCGGGCAGCACGGTCTGCTACCGGAACATCCGGGTCCGGCCGCTACCGGTGATTGACTGGAAACTGGAGGACCTGCATGTACACCTCAAGGGGGGATTGACCATCGAGGAGGCGGTTGCGGATGCACAGCGGCGGGCCGTGAAATTCGGTGTGGCGCTGAATTGTGGGGTGGGGTTCCCTTGCCAGAGCGACGAGGGGCTCCATGGGTTTCTACGGGAATTGGATGGGCAGCCGGTGTACAAGGCGATTCAGGGCGAGGGGCGCGAGTGGATGACGCTGGTTTCGCGGGAAGCGATGGCGAAGTTCGACTATATCTTCACCGATTCGATGACGTGGACGGACGACCAGGGCCGAAGGATGCGGCTGTGGATGCCGGATGAGGTATTCGTGAACGACAAGCAGCAGTTCATGGATATGCTGGTCGAGCAGACGGTTGCGATCATAAGTAATGAACCTATAGATATTTACGTCAATCCAACATTTCTGCCGGCGGTGATTGCCGGAGAATACGACATCCTGTGGACGCCGGAGCGGATGATGAAGGTGGTCCGGGCGGCGAAGGAGCATCAGGTGGCCGTGGAGATCAACTCGCGGTTCATGCTGCCGAGCAAGGCGTTTATCCTGTTGTGCAAGGCCGAGGGGGTGAAGTTCACGTGTGGGACGAACAATGGGGGGCGGGATGACCTGGGGGATTTGGAGTACAGCAAGCGGATGATCCGCGAATGCGGGTTGACGAAGGAGAATTTTTTTACGCCGCGCCCGGCCGGTCAGAGGGCGGTGGACCGGTGGAAGCGTCAATAAAAGTGGTTTAACCGAGGAGGTCGCAGACGGCGTGGCGGAGTGGAAGGGGCCTCCCTGGATACTCCAGAACCGAGGCTCGGATTCCTTAACTTCTCACCCACAGATTTCTTGGAACAGCCTTTTTTTTGAGAAATTTTTCCCAGCCAGTTGACGAACAAGAGTCGCTCCTATATTGTACAGAACACTAACTAGGATTAAACGAATCCTATAGCAGTGACACGCGGCGCCCAGCAAAAGGCACCACTCAGGGCTTTTGAATGATCAAGTCGGGTTCCATATACGGCACAGAGCAGCAGGCGACGGTAGCGTCATCGTTTGAGCGGCTTTGTAGGGAGGCCGGCCTTCGTGTGACGCCACAGCGGCTGGCGGTCTACGAGGCGCTGGTGGCCAGCGACGCGCACCCATCGGCCGAGGGGGTCTGCCGGATCGTGCGTCAGCGGTATCCGAATATCTCGCTGGATACGGTCAACCGGACGCTTGGGACGCTGGTGCGAATCGGTGCGGCGTTCGTGGTGGAGGGGACGGGCGAGCCAAAGCGATTTGACGGCAGGCTGAGCGACCATGTTCATTTTCGGTGTGTCCGGTGCCGTCGGGTCGTGGATTGCAATGATGAGTCGGTCGCTCATCCTCCGGCGCCAAAGGGCCTGGGCCAGGCCTTTACCATTCTCAGGAGTACAGTCTACTACGAGGGTGTTTGCGACAGGTGCACGCAAACCCCGCAGACACATAACGTCAAATGATGAACATCGGACATTCGAGTACAGGAGACCAAGGTATGAGTATCAAGGGAACACAGACGGAGAAGAACCTGTTGGCCGCATTCGCCGGGGAATCGCAGGCAAGAAACCGCTACACGTACTACGCCGGCCAGGCGAAGAAGGAAGGTTACGTGCAGATTGCGGCCATCTTTGAAGAAACCGCCGGGCAGGAGAAGGAGCACGCGAAACGCGAATTCAAGTTCCTCGAAGGCGGCGAGACAGAGATCGTGGCGGCGTTTCCGGCGGGGGTCATCGGCAGCACGCTTGAGAATCTCAAGGAAGCTGCGGCCGGAGAGCGCCATGAGACCACGCAGATGTATCCGAGCTTCGCCGAGGTCGCGGAGAAAGAGGGGTTCAAGGAAATAGCCACGGTGTTCCGCAATATCGCCGTGGCCGAGGCGCGGCACGAGCAGCGGTACCTGAAGCTGGCGGAGAACATCAGCAAGGGGCGGGTGTTCAAGCGCGGCGAGCCGGTTCGCTGGGTCTGCCGCAACTGCGGGTATGTGCACACGAGCATGGAGGCGCCGCAGGTCTGTCCGGCCTGTGCGCATCCGCAGGCGCATTTTGAGTTGGATGCGCTGAACTACTGAGTTTTTTCACAGGAGGCTGAATATGATGACGACACGAAGGGCACTGGTTTTGATCGCGATGGCGGCCGTCGCTGTGATTGGCGGGTCGCTGGCGTACTCCCATTGTCAGATTCCGTGCGGGATCTACGACGATGAGGGGCGGTTCACGGAGTTGGCGGAGCACTTCACGACGATTGACAAGTCGATGAAGCTGATCAACGAGCTGTCGGCGGATCCAAAGGCCAACGCCAACCAGCTTGTGCGGTGGGTCATGAACAAGGAGGCCCACGCGGACAAGGCCGCCGAGATCATCACGTATTACTTCATGACGCAGCGGGTCGTACCGGCGGCGCCGACGGACAAGGCGGCGTATGACGACTACATCAAGAAACTGACGCTCCTGCACGAGATGCTGGTCTACACCATGAAGGCCAAGCAGACGACGGATCTGGCCAACGTGGAGAAGCTGCGTGCATTGCTGCACGAGTTTCAACATGCCTATGGCGCGAAGCACTGACGGACTCCGAATGCCGGGCAACATAGCGATGTGAATCAGGAGGCCAAGATCATGGCAAAGGACCAGATTACGTTCAAGGGCAACCCTCTGACGCTGGAGGGGGCAGGTGTGAAGGTCGGAGATAAGGCGCCGGCCTTTGCGGTGACGGGCAACGATTTATCCGTGGTAAGCCTGTCGGATTACAAGGGCAAGGTGGTGCTGCTGACGACAGTGCCGTCGCTGGATACGCCCGTGTGCGACGTGGAGACGCGGAAGTTCAATGAAGCGGCCGACGGGCTGGGGGCCGGGGCGGCGGTATTGACCATCAGCATGGATCTGCCCTTTGCACAGAAACGGTGGTGCGGGGCGGCGGGCGTCAAGGCCGTCACAACGGCGTCGGACTACAAGGACGCATCGTTCGGCAGGGCATACGGCGTGCTCATCACGGAGCTGCACCTGCTGGCGAGAGCGGTTTTTGTTATTGATAAGGCCGGAGTGATCCGGTATAAGCAGGTGGTCGAGGAGGTTACGAACGAGCCGGATTACGACGCGGCGCTGGCGGCGGCCGGGAAGCTGCTGTAAGCGTGTGGGTCGGCCGGTTGAAAGAAAGGAGCCGATATGGCGACCAGACTGGAAGTGTATGAGTGCAAGATGTGCGGCAATATCGTGGAGGTGCTCCGCGGGGGCGACGGGGAGTTGGTCTGCTGCGGAAAGCCGATGGTCAAGCTGGAGGCCAGGACGAAGGACCAGGGCATGGAGAAGCATGTTCCGGTCATCGAAAAGGTGGACGGCGGGATCAAGGTGAAGGTCGGCAGCGTGGCGCATCCGATGGAGGCGGACCACTATATTGAGTGGATCGAGGTCCTGGTGGACGGCCGCAGCTATGTGGCGTACCTGAGCCCCGGCCAGGCGCCGGAGGCGGTGTTCCAGGTCAGCGGCGGGAAAGTCACCGCGCGTGAACACTGCAACAAGCACGGATTGTGGCAAGGAGAATGAGTTATGGCGATACCCTTTAACGCGGATGAAGTATTTGAGATGGCCGAAGCGATCGAACGCAACGGGGCGAAGTTCTACCGCGGCGCCGCATCGCGTTTTCCGGCGGTGGCGGATGTGTTCGGGAAGTTGGCGGCGATGGAGGACGAGCATGAACGGACGTTCGCGAAAATGCGGGCGCAATTGAAGGGCCAGGAGGCCGAGCCGCTGGTGTTCGACCCGGACGGAGAGGCGCAAATGTACCTGCGGGTGATGGCGGACGGGCATGTGTTCGATATGAATTCGGACCCGGCGGAGAAACTCGGCTCGCTGCAAACGGCGGAAGATGCGATCCGTGCGGGGCTGGCGGCCGAGAGGGATTCGATCGCGTTTTACACGGGCCTGAAGGAGTGCGTCTCGCAGCGGGCCGGCCAGGACAAGGTGACGGCGATCATCCGCGAGGAGTTCCGGCATATCGTAACGTTGAATCAGATGCTGACGGAGTTGAAGCAGGGTTAATTGTTGATTTTCGATTTGCCGTGGGCTGGCTCCGACATGTAGCGCGGAGCCAAACATCTGCTTATTTCGGTCCTGGATGCTTCGCTCCGCATGACAGTCCGCGGGCCCGCATGGCGGGTTTGTCTGCGTAGGGGTCAGGGACGATTGAAGATGCTGACGAAACAACCGATGAACCGTCGGGTTGTTTGGGCATTGCAGCCCTGCGTAGGGGGCGCTGTGTACTTCTTCGGGTGGCGGTCGCTGGCGGTGGTGGCCTGGTCGCTGGCGGTGGCGTATTTCTGTGAGTATCTTTTCACGCGGCGGCGGGGCGAGGCGGTCAGCGATGCGGTGCTGGTAACGGGAATCATCTTTGCGCTGGTTATGCCGCCGACGGTTCCGTGGCATGTGGCGGGCATCGGGGCGGGGTTTGCAGTTGTATTCGGCAAGGAGGTGTTCGGGGGGTATCGGTGCAACATCTTCAATCCGGCGATGGCGGGACGGTGTTTTCTGTATGTCTGCTTTCCCGTGGCGATGACGGCGACCTGGGCGCCGCCGGCGCAGGGGCCGTGGGGGGCGCTGGGGCGCTGGACGACGGCCGAGTCGGTCGATTCGATCACCGGCGCGACACCCATGGCGCATCTGAAGGCCGGGCGGCTCGAGCTGGTGCGGGGCAAGGGCGTGACGGAGATACCGCCCGATATTCCGCAGGGCCAGGTGGTTCGCGTGGATCAGCGGGCATTTCTGAAGGCCCTCTTGTTCGGGCGGGTCGGCGGAACCATGGGGGTGACCAGCGTGGCGCTGATCTTGATCGGGGGAGTGTATCTGTTCTACACAAAGACGGCAAGCCGGACGATTATCCTGTGGATGGTGCTCACCTACGGCGTTCTCAACCAGGCGCTCAACGCGCTGGGAGTCAAGCCGGCGCCGATGGGCCTGACGGCGATGATGGGCGGCGGCTTCCTGTTCGGGGCGTTTTTCATGGCGACGGACCCGATCAGTGCGCCCAAGACCCAGCCGGCCAGGGCCATGTACGGGGTCCTGATTGCCGTCTGTACGACGGTGATACGAAACTTTTCGATGTTCAACGGAGGGCTGATGTTCTCGATTCTGATTGGGAACATGTTCGCGCCGATTCTGGACTATTATGTGCGAGGTCATGGCCATGATAGGTAAGAAACGCTGGTTTGCGACGGTTTACATGTTTGTGTTGACGGGCGTGTGCAGCTCGGCGGTGATTGGTCTGTCGCGTCTGACGGCCGAGCGGGTTCGGGCGAACGCGGAACTGGCGTTTGAACAGGCTGTGCTCGAGGTGCTGCCGGGGCTGTATGAGCCGGGGCTCGGCGGACTGCAGGTTCACCGCCGTTTTGCCGAGCAGGTGGATGGGCCGACGCAGTCATCGGGTGGGGCCTATGTGTATGCCGAGGGCGGGGCGGTGGTTGTGTACGCGCTGCCGTTCGAGGGGCAAGGATTCTGGGCGCCGATTCGCGGGGTGATCGGGATTCGGGCGGACCGTCGTACGATTACGGGCATCGCCTTCTACGATCAGAACGAGACGCCGGGGCTGGGGGCGCGGATCACGGAGCCGGAGTTCCGGGACCCGTTCGAGGGAAGGGTTCTGGCCGAGCAGGGCAAGTTGCTGGAGTTCAGGCGGCCGGGCGAGATGCTGTCGGCCAATGAGGTCCATGCGGTGACGGGGGCGACGCAGACAAGCACACGATTGGAGAAGATCATCAATGATGCGCTGATTCAGTGGCGCGGCCGCACGAGCGGGAGGGCCGGGTCATGAATGGACCGGGCAAACCGAAAACGATCCGGGTCCTGGTGGTCGATGGATTGTGGGACAGCAATCCCATCTTTCGTCAGGTGCTTGGAATCTGCAGCACACTGGCGGTGACGAACCTGGTGCTCAACACGGCCGTGATGTGCGCGGCCCTGGTGTTCACGCTGTCGCTGAGCGCCTTGAGCGTCTCGGCCCTGCGGGCGCTGACGCCACGAAGCGTGCGAATGATGGTCGAGACGCTGATCATCGCCTTTTACGTGATTATCGTGGATATCGTGCTGAAGGCGTACTGGCCTTCGATGAGCGACAATCTGGGGCCTTATGTAGGCCTGATTATCACGAACTGCATCGTCATGGGCCGGTGCGAGGCCTGCGCCAATTCCAATCCGCCGTTGCGGGCGATGGCGGACGGGTGCTTCAATGCGCTGGGGTACGCATGGATCCTGCTGATCATCGCGACGGTCCGGGAGATCATGGGGATGGGCACGTTCCTGGGGCTGGCGGTGCCCTATTTCTCGACGCAGTGGGACAAATGGATCATTATGGTCATGCCGCCCGGGGGGTTCTTTGTGCTGGCGGTGGCGATCTGGGTGATGAGGTCGATTCAGATCGGCAGGCAGGACGCGGCACACAAGGGCGTCGCGCCCTCGCCACGAGGGGAGGACAGACAATGAACGTCGGTGCGGAAATGTGGCAGGGATTCGTGGTGTGCATCTCGGCGGTGTTCACGAACAACATCCTGCTGAGCTACTTTCTGGGGATGTGCCCGTTTGTGTCGGCGTCGCGGGAGGTCAAGACGGCCACGGGACTGGGGTGGGCGGTGGTATTTGTACTGACCAGTACGTGCGCTCTGAACTGGGTGCTGTATCACTGGGTGCTGCTTCCTCTGGGGCTGGAGTTCTTCCGGTTCATTCTGTTCATCATTGTGATTGCGGCGTTTGTGCAGGCGGTGGAGATGCTGATGGAGCGGACGTCGCCGCTGCTGTACCAGAAATTGGGGATCTTCCTGCCGCTGATTACGGTCAATTGCGCGATTCTCGGCGGCTCGCTGTTCATGGTGATACGCAACTACGGCTTCATCGTAACGGTCGGGTACGGGCTGGGCAGCGGATTGGGGTGGCTGATGGCGGTGGTGGCCATGGCGGGAATTCGCCAGCGTCTGAAGACCGAGCGGATTCCGGCGGGCTTGCAGGGGCCGGGGATCACACTGATCATCGCGGGATTGATGGCGCTGGCGTTTATGGGTTTTGCGGGCGTAACTTGACGCCCGGCGCGCAGAAAAAAGCCCCTGGGGTGCGGAGGGAGAGAGAGGAGAAGCGGGATAGCCCCAGAGGCTTATATGTCTACTGTCCATGCGCCGGAGCACGGCCAAAAGGCTCAGTGCCTTTCGCACGCCTGCTTCCGGTCAAAAATGGGCCGGGTTGGATTCGAACCAACGAAGGCTTACGCCAACGGGTTTACAGCCCGTCCCCTTTGGCCGCTCGGGCACCGACCCATTATCCGCATCCCCAAAACCGTAAAAACCGTGGATGCGGCAAGACCCTTCATTAGACGGCCGAACGCCGAGCCTGTCAAGTCCCCGGCTCAATTTCAGCGCAAAAAAACACGGGCTAAAATGTAAGCCTTTATTCTGCAATGATTTAGGGGCCATCTTGCGACACAGCAACCGTACAGCGTTCACCCCGCGACAAGATGCTGAGCTGCGACACGACAAGGAAAGCCGGGCAGGATGCCCCTGCCGAGGGCTACGTCTGCTTCAGCCACTGGGACCAGCCATCCACGGCCGTCATTGTCCCAAGAGTCTCTTGCCTCGCAGGATATGGTGGTAGTGCTGGGCGAAACGGTGGGCCTCGTCGCGGACGTATTGCAGGAGCTTGCGCGCCGGGGCATGGGAGGGCAGTTTCAGCGGCTCGTTTTGCCCCTGCAGGTAGATATCCTCCTGGCGTTTCGCAATCGCCGCCAGTTTCACCTTTCCCAGGACCTGCTCCGCATCGCCCGACCGCGACTCCTGTCGAACCATCCGGCGCAGCGCCGCCTCGGCGGCATGTAGATGCCCCAGGCCGCCGTCAATCAGTATCAGGTCCGGCCACAGTTCCTCGCCCCGCATCGCGTACTTATACCGCCGCCGCACCACTTCGGCGATCATGGCGTAATCGTCGATCCCCTCGACCGTTTTGATGCGGAACCGCCGGTAGCCGCTCTTGAACGGGCGGCCGTCGATGAACTTCACCAGCGAGCCGACGGCCTCCTGCCCGGCCAGGTTCGCTATGTCAATGCCTTCGATCATCCGCACGGCCACGTCCGTTTCCAGTATCCGCCGCAACTGCACCAGGGCCTCGGCCGGGTCCGTAGCAAAAACCTCCGGCTGGACGTGCTCGGCCGGGATGCCCCGGCGATCCAACCGCTCGATCAGGGTGATCCGATCCCGCAGTTCGGCGGCCTTTTCATAGCCCAGTCGCCCGGCCGCCTCGACCATCTCCGCGTTGAGCCGCCGCAGAAGCGTCGAGCGCTTCGACGTAAGGAACCGGATCAGGTCCGTGATACTCCGGCGATACTCCGGCTTGCCGATCCGCGCCCCGCAGGGGGCCGTACACTGCCGGATGCTGTGCAACAGGCACGGACGAAAGAACCGCCGTTTTTCGTTGTCTTCGCGGATCTCCAGGCCGCACGTGCGAAAACGGAAGATCTTTTGCAACTCCACCATCACCGCCCGCAGGTCCTTCGCCGACGCGAACGGACCAAACAGCCGCACGCCTTTTCCCCGCGGCTTCCGCGTGATATACACCCCCGGGAAGTCCTCGCCGGTCGTGATCTGAAGGTACGGAAATGTCTTGTCGTCCACCAGGTCCGTATTGTAGGGCGGGCGAATGTCCTTAATCAGCCGGGCCTCGTGGAGCATCGCATCGACCTCGGTCTCCGTCTCCAGGTACTCCACCGTCTCGATCCTGGCGGCCATCTCCGCAATCATCGGACTGCGGCTGGTCGCCAGGTCCGATCCCTCCTGAAAGTAGCTGGACACCCGCGAACGCAGGTTCTTCGCCTTGCCGATGTAGAGCACCTGATCGCCGGCAGCCTTCATGAAATACACCCCCGGGCCCGTGGGAAATCCCTTGAGGACCTGCCGTATCGCCTGTAACCGGTCTTTGTCGCGACGTGCCGCCATAGACTGCTCGTTGCCGGTCTAACTCATTGGAGCGCCTCGTACTTACCTGAGCTTTCAGATGGCTCTTTCCATTTCCGCGACTCAGCCACGGCGTCAAATCTCTTGTGTTCAGGCTTCATAGACGATGCCTAGCGCGTGAGGTCACAGGTCTTGACCATGGCGGTGGCCTCGATTTCGAAGAGCAGGTCGGGTCGGCAGATGTCGCAGATGCAGGTGATCCAGGGCCAGTCGAGGCGGTGCTTGAATTCATCAAAAGCGCGTTCGACGTCGGGGGTCTTGCAGTAGGCGATTGTCTGGACGACGTCGTCGTCGCGGACGTTCATGTCGCGCAGGACCGCGCGGACATTCTCGATGGTGGTCTCAATCTGGCCGGGGGCGTCGCCGATATGGGTGGTCGCGCCGGATTCGTCGATGGAGGCGGTGCCGGATACGTAGACCGTCGTGCCGGCGGGCGTGGGGGCCCGCGACGCCCGCGAGAAGGCCGAGCCGTACTCGTAAGCCGAGTGCTGCCGGCCGCCGGCGGAAAGCCGTTCAATAGCCCCAGCCGGGTCGATCACGGCCACGAGGTCCATCGAGCAGCCCGCGCTGTCGGCCGGGCCCAGCCCGATGCCCGTGCTGGCGGGCATAAAGGCGCTGCCATCGGGCCGGAGAATGCCCCGTTCGGTGAAGAAGCTGTTGCGCACGCTGTTGAAGGCGTCGTACCAGGCGAGGATATCGCCCAGCCACATCCACGTCCGCGGCACCGAGAGGAAGTCGCCTCCCAGGGTCCCAAGGGCCTTTTCAGCCTCGGTAAGCATCGCGCGGGCCTGTGCTTCGCGGCCGGGCGCCGAAGACATCGATACCCCCGAAACCGTCACATAGGCCAAGCGGGTCGTGCGGACGATTCGGCCACGGGGCGCTCCGGCGACCTCTATGGCCTGGATGTGGCTGTCGCAGGCTATGGCATGGACCGCGACAGCGGCCAGGGCTCCCGTGCGGCCGGGCCTGCAGCAGAGCAAACTCGGCGGCACGCCATCGTCGAGATCGCCGTAAATCTCGCCACGAACACGACTTAACTCGGCCATTGAGGCGGCCGGGGCGATGATCCACTCTTGGACAATTCGGGCTGAGCGGGCATTGAGCTGGTCTCGGACGGACTCGAACAGTTCACGGGCGGTCGTCGTCAAATCGTCGGCTGCGGTCGGCACGGCCGAGATGAACAACTCCGCCGCACCGGCTGATTCAACGTGTCTTGTCTGAACATCTACCGCCATTCAATCCTCAATTATGCCGCCCCACGATGGTGACTCCTGCAGTTGCTCCGTCGGCTGGAGAGGCTACGGGCCCACAGCCTTGGCGGGCGCGCCGACGGACGGACTGGATTTTAACCTCCGGAGCCCGCCGCGGCAAGCCGAATCAGAGGGCGGCAGGCGTGCGGGATGCCGGACGGTCGTCAGTGACCGGCAGGCTTGAGGGCATTCCAGACCTGATGATAGAGTTGCAGCGCCGCCGTGCATTCGGCCAGCATCTCTCGATCACGGCTCTTGTCGGCCAATTCAACGGCACGGCTCTCGAATGCGATGGCGTGATCGAACTGCCGCCGAGCGGCAAAACCCTGGGCCAGGAGATGGTGCAGGCTTGCGGAGGTGTCCACCGCGCGGTCCAGGGCGATGGCTTTCTCATAGAACACAACGCTCTCGTCGATATGGCCCTGCTGAGCCAAGGCCAGGGCAAGCGTATAAGGGGCCAGGGCGGTTGCCGGCGACAGTTCGACGGCGCGGCGCAAGTACGGCATGGCCGCGGTGCCGTCGCCTCCGTACAGGAGCGCCTGGCCAAGCCCCAGGTGCATTCGGCCGGCGTCGTATTGGCGGTCGAGGCCCGCCGGCATGGCGACAAGGGCGATGGCAATATGGCGGGCGGCCAGATCGAAGCGGCGCTGGTGAAGCAACGCCATGCCAAGGTCGTGGTGTACCAGAGGGTTGTTGGGGTCAAGCTGCAACGCCGTCTGAAGATGGGCGAACCCTTCCGGGTGATTCTGAGTGACGTTGTAGAGCAGGAAGCCCAGCTTCAGGTGGGCCTCTGCGTTACGGGGGTTGAGGTTGAGGGCTTTTCGGTACTCGACAATGGCCTGGTTGGGCTCGTTGCCGCGAAGAAAGGCGTTGCCTGCGCGGACGAAGGAATAATCGTCGAGGAAGTCCTCGTGAATCTTCGCAATGGCGCCGGAGCGGATATTCACGAATTCGGGGATATTGGCGGCCCGGTCGGCGGCGGTGAACTGGTCCAGGACGATAGGGGCGCTGGTGCGGCCGGCCTCGTCGAAATGGGCCAGCATCAACTGGGTGTAATCCGTATGGGCCTTGGAGGAGAATACCAGCCAGCGGCCGTTCGGGCTGAAGCTGTGCCAGGAGTTCATGCGGGCCGTGTTGCATTCCAGCCGCCGGGCGGTGCCGCCCTCGGCGGGAATGACGTACAGCTCGCTGTCGGGCTGCAGGAGCATGTAGCTGTTCGCCCGGCAGTAGACGATCCACCGCCCATCAGGGCTGTACCGGGCGAAGAAGTTGCTCATACCGTTATTCGAGGCGCCTTTAATGGGTTCCGCGACGCCGCCGCGACCTCCATTGAATGGGATACGGTACAGATCGAACTTGAAGGGCTTGCCGTCCTGGAGGAATTCCCTGCACTCCTCCGGAGTCAGCAGGACCTTGCCCTTGCCGCGGGTGTTCTGCAGTTCATAAGCCCGGGTCCGCGCGAAGACGATGGTCCGCCCGTCGGGGCTCCACGTCGGGTTGCTCTGGACGTAGTTGGGGTCGTCGGCGCCGGGCAGCGGATTGAACGAACCGGCCTGGCGGTCATAAACGCAGAGGATGCCCTTGATGGGGAAGAACAACTGGGAGAACGCCAGGGGCTCACGGGGTACGAAAACGGACTTGTCCTTGACGGTGCTGATCACGTAGCGGCCGTCCGGGGAGATCTGCGAAAGCAGCCCGAAGGTCTGCTCGCCGTCTTCCGGACGGTAAGAGTCCCAGGTGATGATATCGCTGGTGGCCAGGGTCATCTCGGCGGCCGTGCGGGTGATAACATAGGAACCCTTGCTGTTGGCGTAATCCACGTCCATCGCCAGGACCGCCCCGTCGGCCGTGAACGAATGGCAGTTGCCGCAGACCGGCAGATTCTCCAGTACGATGGGCGGCGGTTCGGGGCTTGAGACATCCCCCAATCGCCAGCGGATGCGGGATGGGTCGGTGACGGCGTTAATGAACGGCAGGATCACTTCGCGGTAGAACACCGGCGCGCCGACGGGGTCTTCGCAGGTCCGGATGGACACAGTGCCGCCCGTCACGGCCGCCAGGGGCCGCCCGCGTCGCAGGCCGGTGAGGGTGATACGGGCATCGCCCCGGACGGAGCCTTTCTTGATCTGTTCCCAGACGGCGGGCGGCGGTCGCCACGAATCGCCCGTGCACAAAAAGTCCAAACGTTCATTCGGCTCGGCCAAATGCACGCGGATGAGCCAGTCCGTACATGGGTTGCCGGCCGACCAGCGAAATATCGGCGGGGCGATCTCCGGTGGGAAGACGGCCCCATCCGGCGGGTGGATAATCGCCAGCGGCGTTGTGTCCGTAGCCCGGTCCAGGGCCGCTAATGCATCCTGGATAGACGGCCGCCGCGGGCGCAGCAGAACCGCCGTCAGGGCGATTCCTGCGACAATACACACCATCACCACAACTCTTGCATGACGGACGCCCATTCTGTGGTCCTCAAATCAACGGGCCGAAGTCATACAGGGCGGTCTGCACGGCCGCCCGGCTACTGTAGATTCTGATCAATCCACTGCTGAATCTGTGCCGCCAAGGTGTCATTGCCCGATGCACGAGCCAGCGCCAGGGCCCTGTCGGCCGAGGCGCGCGCCTTGGATAAATCATTCCGCCGAAGATAATACCTGGCCAGGAGGCGGTGCAACCCGGCGGATGTGTCCACGTCGGGGCGACGGGCCACGGCCTTCTCATAATGCTCCACCGCCTCGGCCATGCGGTTCAGGTCGCCCAGGGCGATGGCCAGGGCGTAGTGCGCCTGGGGATGCTCGGTGTCGAGTTCGAGGGCCTTGGACAGGTACTCCACGGACTGATCGAGTTTGCCCACGTAGGCGAGCATGACGCCCATGTTGACGCGGGCGTCGGGACTGTGCGGCATCAGTTCGACCGCTTTGGCCCCGGCCTGAGCGGCGCCGTTGAGGTCGTTGCGGCCGCGGAGGATGAGCGAGCGAATCAACCATGCCGAACCCATATCCGGGTACTGCGCCAGCAGGCCGTCCATGTGGCCCAGCACCTCGGCCGCGGTGATGGCGCCGGTGGCTATCGCCCGTTGCACGGCGGTGATGCAATCGGCCTGCATGTCCAGCAGCCCTCGGTGGTCCGCAATGCGCCGCAGGCCCAGATGCGCGTAGACCAGCTTATTCGTCCACTCCGCTTCGCTATGGGCCTTGAGCACCAGGGATGCGACATACTCTTGAACGGCGAACTGCTGCTCCCAGCTCTTGCGTTGTTCGGCGGAAAGGCCGGCCCACTCGATGTGGCCGCGGACCGAGCCGCGGCGAACCGTTTCGATCATCCGCGGGAAGTAGTCGGGTATCTCCAGATTGTCGGCGTCGAGGTTGAACTCGATGAACGGGCGGTCGTCGCTGTTGGCGACGTAGTCGCCGATGTAGCGGGCGAAGTCGCTCTTATCGCCGATGTACCAACTGAGGACGTCCTGACTCGACGCCATGTGCAGGTAGTCGATGCACGTCTTCACGTCGTGTTTGGCCAGTTCCGCGTCGATGCGGGCCGGGGAGAACAGTTGCGGCTCCCGCGATCCGACGAGGTAACAGAACACGAAAGGCCGATGCACGGGGAACCAGACGGTCACATGCGGGAACACCTCCATGAAGGTGCCGAGGATGCTGTGCAGATGCGACCGCGGATAGCCGCGCAGGTGGACCTTGGTGATGAAGAGGCCGCCGTTGTTGAGCCGTTCGAGGGCGGTCTTAAAGTGCTCGCGGGTGAACAGCGGGGCGCTGTCCGCGGTGGAGTGGACGTTGGAGTCGTTGATGATGACGTCGTAGCGGCGGTCCGTCAGATGGAGGTAGTTCTTGCCGTCCATGTGAATCATGCGGACCCTGGAGGCCAGGTCGCCGCCGAGATTGATGTGCCCGAAGTACTTCAGGGCCATCTGCGTGACCTCGGGGGCGATCTCGACGCAATCAAGCTGTTCGAGACCGTGCTGCGCCAGGCACCGTGTTGTCTCGCCGCAGCCAAAGCCGAATGTCAGCACCTGTCTGGCGTCGCCGTGCAGGAGGACCGGCAGGTGTCCGAGTGTCTGCTGGGCCGAGCGGTGGATGCCGTCGCCGGCCATTTCAATGTTGTCGATGACCATACCCAGCGCGCCGTCGGGATGCCGGACAACGGCCACGGTGGCCGAGACACCCTCGCGGACTTCGAGAATCTCGCCGCCATAGGTGTCGGCCAGGGTGCGGCGAAAGAGGTCCGCCGGCACATAGACGGCCGCCAGCGAGGCCAGCACGACGGCCGCGGGCGCTCCGATCCGCAACAGGCGCGCCGGACCCGTGTAGAAGACGCGGATCAGCAGCCCGCCGAGCCATAGCCCGGCCAGCCCGAGCACCAGCGTGGACCGCTGCACCCCCAGCATCGGGATCAGGACGAAGCCGGTGACGAGGCCGCCGACGACGGCGCCGAGGGTGTTGACGCCGTAGACGACGCCGGTGGTCCGCCCGACGCTATGCCTCACATGCGCCCATGCCTGCAGCGCCAGCGGAAATCCCACGCCCATGGCAATCGACGGGAGCATGAACAGGGCCAGGCTGTGGATGATCGGCAGCAATCCCTTGCGCAGGCTCTCTTGCGTGACGGCCCTGGCAAAGGCGTCCACGATACTGGGGGTGTTCTGGAGGAGCATAAACCACCCGCGGAAACACGGTATGTAGAAGGCCGCCATGATGCCGAGCAATCCGAAACTGACGCCGAACACGACGGCGGGACTGGCTACCCGATGGGCCAGACGGCTGCCGATCGCCGCCCCGATGACGTTGCCGAGGAGGTAAACGGTCAGCACGGCGGAAAAGACATAGGTGAAGCCCCCCAGCGGCACCACGATGCTTCGCATCCAGATCAGTTCCAGGCCGATGCTGATCAGTCCGCTGGCGAAGAATGCCGCCATCAGCACATACACCCTCCTCGGCGCCCGTGACGGCGTCAAAGCGGCCACGGCCGGGGCCGGTTCGACGGCCTTGGCGGGTGCGTCGTGGAACCGCGACAGCCACCAGGCGGCGGCGGCAACGAAGAGGTTGAGTCCGGCGGCGACGTAGAGGGTCCCCATCACGCCGGCCAGCCGGATGAACACAAGGCCCGCCAGCAGACACCCCACGGCCGCTCCGAGCATGTTGACGGCGTAGAGACGGCCGACCTTGTGTCCGACCTGGTTTTCCATGGCCGTCACGTATCGACCCAGCAGGGGCAGGGTGCTTCCCATGAGCATGGTTGGCACCAGCAGAAGCAGGGCCGAGACCGCCACCTGAAGCGCCAGCAGCGCGCCGGGGGATGCGTCCGAAGTGACGAAGTACCAGCGGTAAAGGCTGTCGGCCATTCGCAGCGCCGCGGGCATAAGCACGGCCGCGACCGTCGCGCACAGCTCAAGCATGGCATAAAGGCGCAGGCGGTGCTTGATCCGGTCGGCGAAACGGCCCATGATCAGCGCCCCCAGCGCCAGGCCCGCCATGAAGACGGACACGACGATACTCGATGCGTAAACGGTGTTGCCCAGGACCAGCTTGAGCAGGCGGGCCCAGACGACCTGGTCGATGAGAGAGCAGGCCCCCGAGCAGAAGTAAATCGCTGAGATAAGAACAACGCCGGTCGCGCGACCGGCGGTCCTGGATTTGGCGCGGCGATTCCTGCGATGGGCCATGCGCGATGTTGCCTTCCTTCTTCATTTTGCCGGTGGGCCGGTTACTGCCCGCCGGCGGCTGAGCCGCTCAACTTTCTGTACGTCTCCAGCCGCTGAACGCTGCTTTTCACGAAGGCCTCGTCGCCGGCGGCCTCGGCGATCTTCAGCGCACGGGCCTCATACCCGGCCGCCTCGTTGAATCGTCGCTGCTCGGCGAACTTGGCGGCTATAATCTGCGGCAAGATGGGGGATTTGTCAATATTTGAATCGAGGCCGGCCGCCTTGTCGTAATGCTCGGCCGCGGCTACGGCGTTGCCTTCCATCGCAAGCACCGTGGCGAGGTGATGGTGGGTATGGGCATCGTCGGGCCGCAGCGCCAACACCTTCAGCCAGCAGGTGATGGCCCCCGGCCTCTGCTTTCGCTGGAGCATGGCCTGGCCCAGATTGTACCATGCGTCGGCGCAGTTGGGGTCCAGGCGAATGGCCTCATTGAGCACGGTAATTGCGGTGTCGGATTGGCCCCGCATCATCAGCGCTACGCCAAGATCCGTGTGCGTCGCGGGCCGGTTCGGATCGGCGGCAACGGCCTGCCGGAGGTATCCGACGGCCTCGTCGAGACGGTTCAGACGCAGCATCGCTAAACCGAGATTGTATCGCGCATCGGGGTAGTTTGGGTCAAGACGGATGACCTCCATCAGGTGCGAGGCCGCCTCTTCCATATCGCCGCGACGCTCGCGGATATGGGCGGTGTGAAAACGCGCTTCGCAGTTGCCCGGGTCCAGACGTAGGGCCTTCTTCAATGCCTCTGCCGCCGCGTCATAATCGGCGGCCCGCAGGAATTCCCTGGCGGCCCGGACGTAGGAGTAGCTGTCGAGGAAGGACTCCCGGATGTGGCGGATGGCGGTGGCGCGGGTGTTGACGAATTCGGGGATGTTGGCGGCGCGATCCGCCGCGGTGAAGTGCTCCAGCAGAACCGGCGGGCGGCTGTGGCCCTGCTCGTCGATGTGCGCCAGGAACAGTTGCGTATAGGGGGTGTTGTGCTTGGATGAGAAGACGAGCCAGCGGCCGTTGGGCGAGAAACTATGCCAGGAGTTCATGCGGTCGGTGTTGCATTCGAGACGGCGGGCGGTGCCGCCCTCGGCCGGAATAATGTACAGCTCGCTGTCGGGTTGCAGGAGCATGTAGCTGGTGGCGCGGCAGAAGACAATCCATCGGCCGTCCGGGGAGTACTTCGGGAAGAAGTTACTCTTGGCGTTGTTCGAGGCGCCCTTGAGCGGCTGTGGGATGCCGCCTTTGCCCTCGTTGAACTCGATGCGGTAGAGGTCAAACAGAAACGGCTTGCCGGCCCCGAGAAACTCGTCGCAGTCCTCCGGGCTCAGCAGGACCTTGCCCCGCGCGACGGGGGTCTTCAGTTCATAGGCCCTGGAGCGGGCAAAAACAATGGTTCGACCGTCGGGGCTCCAGGTGGCGTTGCTCTGGACGTAGTTGGGGTCGTCGGCCCCGGGTAGGGAGGCGAATGCGCCGGTTTGGCGGTCGTAGACGCAGAGGATGCCCTGGAAGGGGAAGAACAACTGGGAGAACGCCAGGTCCGGCCGGGGGACAAAGATAGACTTGTCCTTGACGGTGCTGATGACATAACGGCCGTCGGGGGAGACCTGGCTGAGCAGGCCGAATGTCTCGACGCCGTCGCTGCGCCGGTAGTCGCTCCAGGTGATGATGGCGTCATCGGCCAGCACCATCTCCTCGTTGACGTCGGCGATGGCGTACGAGCCCTTGTCGTTGGAGTAGTCCACGTCCATGCCCAGGACCGAGCCGTCGGTGCTGAAGGAATGACAGTTGCCGCAGACGGGCAGGCCGGTCAGGACGATGGGTGGGGCCTGTTCATCGGCAATGGACCCGAATCGCCAGCGGATCTGCGACGGATCCTTGACGGCGTCGATAAAGGGCAGATTGACCTCCCGGTAGAAGATCGGAGCATCCACTCTGTCGCCGCTGGTGCGAATGGCGAAGCGGGCGCCGGTGAGTATCCTGGGCCGGCGGGTGCGTGTGACGCCGAGAATGGTAACAGTGGCGTTGTGTTCGGCGGAGTTGGCCTTGATGTGCCGCCAGAGTTCGCCCGAGGGTCTCCACTGGGGGCTGTAACAGACGGCCTGCACGGCCGCGGCGCCTGTGAGGTTCACATCGATGAACCACGCTTGTGAACCGGAGGCCCGCCAGCGGAAGGTGGGGGCGACGATCTCGGGGGGAAACAGCGTGCCGTCTCGCGGGTAGGCAACCTCCAGCCCTTCGGGCACGGCATTGGGATCGAGCACCGCGGCGATGTCCTCAACGGACAGCTCCACATCACCCACGAGCCTCCTGAGGATCCAGGCGCCGCTGACGACCACTGCCGCCACGAACACTACGGCGAGCAACCTGCCCGCATCAGACCTTCGCATGGCACAGCCTGACTCTCAGGCCGGTCGGCGAATGGCTTACACTGGAGGCACACCGTGCAGCGCCGGGCCAAGCAAGACAACCGTGATGACCGCCGAACGACCCCTGAAAAAGGGAACCAAACACAACTCCGTTACTGTACCGACGTTTCCATACTATCTGTGCGTTTCATTATAATTATCGGCCCTGCTTTTGTCAACCATTACATTTTTATAAGCCCGGCCAGGTCCTCCGGGCCGTCACGCGGGGATGACGGCAAAAAACTGTATCGGGCGCCCCTTCCATGCTAAAATCGCGGTATAGATGCCTCCGCTCGAACATTCGCTCAATGGCAGAGGTTTGACCGGCGCCCGGGGCCGTTCGCACCCCCGCCGGCAGGGTCGGATTCGATAATGCAGACACCTTCAAACAAGCCGGCATGGCATGCCGCTGCCCGAATACCGTCGATTGCGGCCATCGGGGTCGCGATCACGGTATATGCCACCCTGGTCATCCGCCCACCCCTGATCTATAGTGCCTATGGGGTGTTCATCGACTACCCGGCTTTATCGACGGGGACCCTGGCCGAGACCCTGGGGCATCCTGGGGGGGCGGCCTCGTATCTGGCGGCAATACTGGCGCAGCTATACTACTATCCGTGGGTCGGCGGGGTGGTTGTCGCGGCCCTGGCTCTGTCGCTGGGGGTCGGTTTTGAGCGGCTGGCGGCTTTATGCCGGGAGGGACGGCATACGCCGTGGCCGATACTGCTGGCGCCGCCTCTGGCGGTTGTGGCGATTCACAATCGGTACGTAATGGTGCTGGATGTGCTGGTTGGACTGGCGCTGGGGATATGGGCGGCGGTGCTTATGTGCCGGGTGGCCGGGCGGCGACCCTGGGTGGCGGCCATCGCATCGGCCGTACTGGCTGGGCTGCTATGGCAAGCGGCGGGCGGGGCGGCGATGGTCTTTGCCCTGACCGTCAGTCTCTACATCGCCCTGGCTGGGCGTTGCTGGATGGCCGGGCTTGTTCCGGCGGTTGTTACCCCGGCGGCAGTCTGGGTGGGGGGGGTATGGCTGGCTGTGCTGACTGGCGGGCAGGCATTCCTGAGGCTCACACCGTTTGCCGGGGAGGCATTCGCCACGGATGCCGTCGTGCGGGCGACGGCCGCTGGCCTTTTTGCGTGGGGGCCGGTGTTGGTTGTTGGGTCGGTGGTTGCGGCTCGATGGGGCCATAAGGTCGATGCCGGGCAACCCAAGAAGCACGGGGGCAAAGGCACCAGACCTAAGCCGGGATGGCTTGGGCGGCTTGGGTCCGGCCGGGCCGTCGAAGGCGTGCTGGCCGTCGGGCTTGTGGCGGCGGTCGTGCTGCTCAGTCCGCAGGCCCATCGCAGGCGGCTCTTTGAGGCCCTGCACGACGCCCGCAACGAACAATGGGCCGATTGCGTGGAGGCGATACGGCGGATTCCTCTGGGCCAATACGACTTCTACTGCAACCACCTGGCGAACCGGGCCCTTGGCCGGCTGGGGGCCCTGACCGAGCGGATGTTCTGCCTGCCTCAGGGCAGGCCCGCGTTGTTGCTGCTGACGGCCGATGTGCCCAACAGCAGGGCCAAGTTCGCCCTGCTCGGGCTGTGCGCCGCCGAACTGGGGCATCTGAATCTCGCCCAGCGGATGGGATACGAGGCGCTGGAGGGGCAGGGGCCGTGTCCGTGGGTGCTGGAGCTTCTGGCGACGATTCATGCCGCCAAGGACCAACCGGAGGCGGCGCGGGTGCTGTACACTGCCCTTGCGCGGGATATTGTGCATTACGATCGGGGGCGGGCGTACCTGGCGATGCTGGACAAAGACGCCGAGATGACCGGCCAGCCTCGGGTGCGGGCGATGAAGGCCAACATGTGGGGCCAGGATCACCCCTATGGCGTCGAGGATGAGCAGTTCATCCTCCAGGGGCTGCTTTCGTCGAACGCGGGCAACAAGGCGGCGTTTGAGTATCTGATGGCGTACTATCTGCTGACGCGGCAACTGGAGAAGGTGGCCGCGGGCGTCGGACGGCTGGGCGAACTGGGTTATCGCAGGATTCCAACACACATCGAAGAGGCCGTGATGATCTACAGCAGCATGACGAGACAGCAGGTTCCGCTGTTCGGCATGCAGATGTCGCCACAGACCGTGCAACGGTACAATGAGTTTACGGCCGTGCTCAAGCGGCTGGGCGGCGACAAGGGCACGGCCATGGGGGCGATGGCGGCGGATTTCGGCAACAGCTACTTCTTCTACTACATGTTCAACGTATCGGGGGCAGGGGCGGACAGATGAGACGGCTCGCCGGTTACATCCTGTTCGTCTGTGCCGCGGTCCTGATCCTGATGGTATGGGTATGGGCAAGAGGCTCGGTTTCGGACCTGCCGGAGCACCTGGAGCAGGTGGATCGTCCGGCGCGGATTCATCCGGATTACAACGGGGTGACCATCCCACCCAACATCGCCCCGTTGAACTTCCGTATCCGCGAGCAGGCGGCCCGTTATCGTATTCGGCTGGCCCCGGCGGGCGGCTCGCCGACAATCGACCTGCAGGGCAGGTCGGCGGATGTCATCCTGCCGATGGATCGCTGGCGTGCGCTGCTGGCGGCGGCCAGAGGCGGGCAAATCGGTGTTGACATCCTCACGGCCGACAAGGACGGCCGCTGGCGGCAATACCGCGGATTTCAGATAGCCGTGGCCGAGGAGCCTATCGACAGCCATGTGGCGTACCGGCTGCTGAGGCCCGTGTACAACTTCTACAGCGATCTGGGCATCTATCAGCGGAACCTTGAGACCTACCGCCAGTCGCTGATACTGCACGGCCGCCAGTACGACCGCGGGTGCCTGAACTGCCACAGTTTCCGCTCGAATGACCCGAACCGGATGCTGCTGGGCGTGCGGAGTATGCAGCATGGCAACATCACGCTGCTGGCCGATAGCGGCCGGGTCCGCGCCATCGGTGCGCCGTTCGGCGATACGGCGTGGCATCCATCAGGCAAGCTGGCGGCGTTCTCGCGGTATGACGTGCGGATGTTCTTTCATACGGCGGCGACGGAGGTTCGGGATGTCATCGAAATGGACTCGCTGCTGGGCTACTATCGAGTCGAGGACCATCGCCTGGCAACGGTGGCGCCGGGGGCCGATAAGGAGCGTCTGGAGACCATGCCCGTCTGGAGCCCGGATGGACGGTATCTGTACTTTATCAGCGCACCCAAGCTGTGGACGGACGACAAGACCGTGCCGCCGGAGCGTTTTCAGGAGATTCGCTATGACCTGGTCCGCGCGGCCTACGACGTGGATAGCGACGCGTGGGGTCCGGTCGAGATGGTGCTGTCGGCCGAGCAGACGGGCCAGAGCATCCTGTCGCCGCGGTTCACACCGGATGGGCGGTTTATCGTAGTGACGATGTGCGACTACAGTTGCTTTCCCATCTATCGGCCGGAAAGCGACCTCTATCGTGTGGACGCGGCCACCGGGCATTACGAGAGGCTCTCCTGCAACAGCGAGCGGACGGATTCGTGGCACTCCATCTCGTCGAACGGGCGGTGGATCATCTTCAGTTCCAAGCGCGACGATGGGGTGTTCACGCGGCTGTACATCGCACGGCTCGACGAAAACGGCAAGACGAGCAAACCGTTCATCATGCCCCAGAAGGACCCCGGCTACTACGATGGGTATCTCAAGGTGTACAACCTGCCGGAGTTCATTACGGGACCGGTGACGACGCCGCACAAGGCCCTTGTGCGGGCCGTGCGTGGGGGTGAACGTCTGAAGGTCGATGCCCTGACGGCGGCCACGCCGAAGGCCGACAGTTCGCCGGAGTTCTGGCGTCCGAGGGATCCGTGAGGAGCGACCCACGACTCACGACGCGGGACTGTATGGGCTTGGCGTCTTTCCTGTCATGAGTGTCGCCCGCCCTGGGCGACGGCGAGGGCCTCGGCCAGGTCGAGCGTGCCTTCGTAGAGGCTGCGGCCGGCGATGGCGGCGGCGACGCCGGTATCCAGCAGAAGGCGGATGTCGTCGATGGTGTGGACGCCGCCGGAGGCGACGACGGGCGTCCTGACGGCGGCGGCCAGTTCCGTGGTCCGCTCGATGTTGGGCCCGCAGAGCATGCCGTCCTTGCTGATGTCGGTGTAGATGATGGCGGCCAGGGGCAGTGGGTCGGCCCTGGCGGCGAATTCGAGGACCGTGAGCGGGCTGTCCTGGAGCCAGCCGTGCGTGGCGACGTTGGCGCCTCGGGCGTCGATGCCCAGGACGATGCGGCCGGGGAACGTCTCGGTCATTTCGCTGAACCAGGCGAAATCCTGCACGGCGCGGGTGCCGATGATAACGCGATCGACGCCCATGCCCAGAAGCTCGGCGATGGCCGACTCATCCCGCAGGCCGCCGCCGACCTCGACCTTGAGGCGGCCGAGCCCGGTAATGGCGGCGATAGCGGCGGTGTTCACGGGTCGGCCGGCCTTGGCGCCTTCGAGGTCCACGACGTGCAGTCGGCGGGCCCCGACGTCGGCGAATTCGGCGGCCTGCTCGGCGGGGTGGTCCTTGTACGTAATCTGCCTGTCGTATCGGCCCTGAATCAGCCGAACGCATCGGCCGCCAATCAAATCTATCGCGGGGATGATGTCTATCATAATGAGGCACCAAGGCATCGAGGCATCGAGTCGTGCGTCATGCGTCGTGAGTCGATTCTATGCCCCACTGGCGGCGGGGGCAACCGCTTTTGCCGTCGGTATCCGCTGGGCGGCCCGTCACGCGGGGCTGTCGCCTATGAGAGGACGGGTCTCGACGACATTGAAGAGGACCAGGTGCCGGGGGGCTTCGCTCCTGGTCCGCGTGGACGTGTGCTGGGCCTTGATGGCGGCGATCCGGTCGGGGTCGGTTTCTTCGCCCGCGGCCTCAAGGTAGAGACGCACGCCTTCATTGGCCCGGCCGTCCGTGAGGAACATGTAGGCGGCTCTGGGATTGGCCCGGATGTTGGCGTAGCTGCGGCGCTCCAACATGCTGAAAGCGACCGTGTGCTCGTCGATGATGTAGGGCCGGGAGTAGACGGCGGCGTTGGGCCTGCCCGCTGCGTCGCTGGTGGCCAGTATGCCGGTTCCGGTTCTGTGAGTGAAGTACTCGGTCAGGTTCATGGGTTTGTCCCTCGCAGGTAGATATCGTCCAGTGTCGTCTGAAGGTCGTGGTCCTGGAATGTGAAACCGGCCTCGGCCAATCGTCTGGCCGCGACGCGCTGGCCGGCCAGCAGCACCTCGTCGGCCATTTGCCCGAACAGGGCCCTGGCGACGAAGGCGGGCATGAGCGCCCAGCTTCGCCGGCCCATCGCGCGACCCAGAGCGTGGAAGAAATCCGCCGCCCGGGCCGGTTGCGGGGCTGTGACGTTGTACGCACCTCGCAGGGTCTTGTTCTCGATCAGGTACCGGATGGTGGCGACTTCGTCCCGCAGGCTGACCCAGCTCATCCACTGTCGGCCGCTACCGATGCGGCCGCCGACGTGGAACCGGAACGGCAGGGCCATCTTCTGGAGAGCTCCGCCGCCGGGTCCCAGGACCAGGCCGGTCCGCAGGCGGACGACGCGGACGCCCATTGCCTCCAGTGCGTCGGCGCAGCCTTCGACGGCCCGGCAGACCTCCGGCAGAAAACCCTTGCCCGCGGGGCAATCCTCATCGAGCGTCTCGTCGCCGCCGGGGCCGTAGTAGCCGACGGCCGAGCCCAAGATGACGACGTCGGGCTTGGTCCGGGCCTGCCGCACGGCCATGAGAATCGCCTGCGCGGCGTCGGCGCGGCTTTGCATGATGCGTTGTTTTCTGGCGCGGGTCCAGCGGCCGGCGCCGATGTTCTCGCCGACGAGGTCCACCACCGCCGCGGCGCCGTTGGCGTGCTCGGCCCAGCCTTCGTGGGTCCGGGCGTCCCACTGGACGGTTGTGACGGCCGGGGGCAGGACCTGTTGCGCCCGCCGGACATCGCGGCTCAGGGCGATGACCTCATAATCGCCGCACAGGGCCGCCGACAACGCCCGGCCTATGAATCCCGTGGCTCCTGCAATAACAATACACATCGCGGCCCCCAGTGGTTGTGGGACAGCCGGCGTCCATGCCCACGGCAACACAAACGCCACAGGCCATCGCCTCACACGCAATGCCCACAACAGTAGCCCGTATCGGCGTTCCTTTCAATGGCTCGTTCCGAAAATCCGTGCAGCCAATGGCGGGCCGCGCAATATAACTTCACGCGAATGGTGGCCGGTGGCTTCGCGTCAGGGCGACGATCATTGGCTCGCGGTCGGAGTAGTTTCGTAGCAGTTCGTCTCTATGCCCCAGTTCGAGGTCCTCGGGTTCGAAGCCAGGGGTGACGGTGGTGCCCATGAGGGCGAATCGGCCGCCTTCCATGACCCGGCACCCCTGCCAGGAGCCTTTGGGTACTATCGCCTGTAGTTGATGGCCGGCCGATACGTTCGCGCCCGCGAAGGGATGGGTAGCGCCTGTCCCGTCGGGGTCTGCGCGCCATCCCTTGCCACGGGCAAGGGATGCCACGGCGTGGCCCAGCGTGATGATCCGGCTGGAGCCGTCGGGCTTGAGCAGGAGCAGTTCAGCCGGGTCGCCCAGGTAGAAATGCCACAGCTCGTCGCTGGCCAGGCGGTGCATCGCGGAGAATTCCCCGGCCCGCAGCAGGTATAGGATCGCCGTACCCAGCGAACGTTTGCCCCTGGGGGTATCAACCTCCTGGCCGGATCGCCAGGTCTCGACGAACCAGCCGCCCTCGGGTTCGAGCGGCCGCATGGCGAAATGCTTGATCAGGACGTCGGAATCCATGAGAAGACCTGAGACCTCCGATACACGTAAATGCCCAGTGTAATACTGGGGCTTTACAGCCTGTTCTTCAAAGCTATACTATACCGCTTCCTATGGCAAAGATGGATGAGAAATCGGTTGGCCTGGTCGAGACGCACAAGGTGCGGCTGATCGATCCGGACCATCCGCTGCGATTGCAGTCGGGCAAGACACTGGCGCCCATCGACGTGGCGTACGAGACCTACGGCCGACTCAGCAGCGCCGGCGACAACGCCATCCTTATCTGCCATGCGTTGAGTGGCGACGCCCACGCGGCCGGCTACCACCGCCCCGACGACCGCAAGAGCGGCTGGTGGGACGCCATGATCGGGCCCGGCAAACACATCGACACGAACAAGTACTTCGTCATCTGCTCGAATTTCCTGGGCGGGTGCTCCGGGACCACGGGGCCATCATCCATAAACCCTGCAACGGGCAAGCCTTACGGTCTGGACTTTCCCATCTTCACCATCGCGGACATGGTCAAGGTGCAGAAACTGCTGATGGACCACCTCGGCGTCAGGCAACTGCTGGCCGTCATCGGAGGGTCCATCGGGGGGATGCAGGTCTTGCAGTGGGCTATTGCCTACCCGCAATTCGTCCGGGCGGCTATCCCCATCGCCACCACCACGCACCTCAGCGCCCAGTCCATCGCCTTTGACGCCGTCGGACGCAACGCCATCCTCGCCGACCCCGACTTCGCCGACGGCCGGTACCACGATGCCGGCGCGCCCCAGAAAGGCTTGGGCATCGCCCGGATGATCGGCCATATCACGTATCTGTCGGAACAGGGGATGCGCGAGAAGTTCGGGCGGGGCCTGCGTTCAGCCGAGCAATATAGATACGACTTTGACCCGGAGTTCTCCGTCGAGACCTACCTGGACTACCAGGGCCGGTCCTTTGTCGAGCGATTCGACGCCAACAGCTACCTCTATATCACCAAGGCCGCCGACTACTTCGACCTCGAGAGGGAGTACGGCACACTGGCGGCCGCGTTCCGCGATGCACGATCGCGGTTTCTGGTCGTGAGCGTGGCCAGCGACTGGCTGTTCACGCCGGGCCAGTCGGCCGAGATCGTCAACGCCCTGATCGCCAACCGCAAGGACATCTCCTACTGCAATATCGATTCGACCTACGGACACGACGCCTTCCTGCTGGAGACCGAGACGCTCGGGGCCCTGCTGGCGGCCTTTCTGGAGAGGACGCGCTATCCGGGGCCTGTGACCGGCCCCATCAACGGCGGCGGCGCCCCTCGGCACGACCGCGTCGAGCAGGCCCGCCGCGCCCGCGTCGACTATGCCCTCATCGAGTCGCTCATCGAACCCGGCGCCACGGTCCTGGACGTCGGCTGCGGCGACGGCGAATTGCTGGCGAACCTGACGGCCGACAAGCACATCCGGGGCGAGGGCATCGAGTTGGACCCGGACCTCCTGCTGGCGTGCATCCAGCGCGGCCTGCCCGTTCTGCAGTACGACATCGAGAAGGGGCTCAAGGACTACGCCGACAACAGCTTCGACTATGTGATTCTCTCCCAGACCCTCCAGACCATCGGCAACACCGACCCCGTCTTCAAAGAGCTGCTGCGTGTGGGGCGCAAGGTCATTATCAGCTTCCCCAACTTCGCGCACTGGCGGTGCCGGGCGCAACTGCTGCTGCGCGGTAGGGCGCCTATCACCCGGCAACTGCCGTTCACCTGGGACAACTCGCCGAATATCCACTGCCTCAGTCTCCGTGATTTCGAGAGCTTCTGCCGGCGGCTGCACGTCAAGATCGAGAAACGCATCCCGCTGATCAAGACGCGCATGAGCCCCATCCGCGTGGCGCCGAACCTCCTGGCCGAACAGGCCATCTACCTCACCAGCAAGGGCTGAGCAAGAGGACCAAATAGCAAAGAGCAAAGAATCAAATGCACACGGCAGAATGCAGGACTATGACCGACGCCCAACGCCGCAACGGGGGTGGCGGCCTTTGCCGAAGGCAAGGGCCGGGGAAATCGACGTGGCATCGGCATCCCGCTCGCTTCGCTCAGGACAGGCCTGCCGATGCAGCATGGCTTGGAAGCCCATGCCACGTGATACGGGCGTCCGGCCCTTCGCCGGCACGAAAGGCCGCCACCCCTTGACTTCCTGGTCTTTGCTTTGTCGTTTTGCTCTTTGCATGCTTGTTCTTGATTTTGAACTACTTTTCTGCCGCAAAAACCGCCTCGCCCGCACTATATAGTGAACAACGCGAAGTCCTCACGAAAACGCAGGTGCACAGACATGTCGGAAACGGATCGATACTACGTGGAGCGATGTCTGGACGGCCATCCGGACGACTATCGCCACCTTGTCAAGCGGTATCAGGGGCCGCTGCTGGCGAGCGTGGCCGGCAGGCTGGGCAACTGCGAGACCGCCGAAGAGGTGGCCCAGGAGACACTGGTCAGGGCGTACTTCAAGATGAAAACGCTCAAACAACCCGAATCCTTCTTCTCCTGGCTGCTCGGCATTGCCGACCGCGTCGCCAAGGAGCACGTGCGAAAGCAGTCGGTGCGGCGCCAGAGAGAGTTGGTGCGGTCTGTGTCTACGGAGACTGCAGCTCCGGAGTTTTCACAGGATCTCGCGTTGGAGTCGGCGATCGCCGCACTCCCTGACCCGTATCGGAAGATCATACTACTGCGTTACTACGGCGACTGTTCCTGCGTGGCGATTGCCCGGCAACTGGACATGCCCATCGGGACGGTCACCAAGACGCTTTCGAGGGCGTACGCCATGCTTCGAAGCGCCATCAGCCGGCAGGAGAGCCTTGCTCAGGAGGCCACGCCATGAACTGCGACAAATGCAAAGACCTGATCACGCCCCTGATCCACGGCCTGCTCAAGCCCGATGCCAAACAATCAGTCGTCGAGCACATCAAGGGCTGTCCTGGGTGCCTGGCGGAATTCAAGCAGACCAAGGCGCTGCACGACCGGCTGACGGGCAACGGCCACGCCCTCGCACGGAAGAACCTTGAACCGGCGGTCTGGGAGCGCATTACGCGCGAGAAGGCCGCCCAACTTGAGGCCGGTGGCGAGGGCGTCTCGCCCTTGAACCGCGGGCAGGCCTGTCCTGAGCGAAGCGAATGGGATGCCCACCACACGGGCGAAGCGGCCCGGCAGGCCACCAAGAGCCTCATAGTCAGGAGAAATCTTATGAGAAGTCCACTGAGTAAACTCGCCGCCGCGGCGGTGATCGTTATTGCGGGTATCATGGGAATCGTCATGTGGACGGGAACGGGATCGGGAATCGTGCTGGCGGACGTGCTGATGCAGGTCCAGCAGGCAACCGCCTACATGTACCAGATGACAGGTACAATCACGGGTAAGGTGCCCACCGGCCAGGACCTGAATCAGAACATGCAGACCACCGTCCTGGTTTCACAGGATTACGGCATGAAGATGACCATGTCCATGCCGGACCCCAACGGCGGGACCATCCAGAGCTCAGAAATCTACATGCTGCCCCAGGAGAAGGTCATGATCTCGCTTATGCCGGCCACGAAGCAGTATCGGCGCATGGAACTCGACGATTCGATGGTCGAGACGACGCGGCGGCAGAACTACGATCCGGGCGCCATGCTCCAGCAGGTCCTGAACAGCAAGTACGAGAGCCTGGGCCGCTCCCGGATCGACGGCGTGGACGTCGAAGGATTCCGCACGACCGATCCGAACTTCCTGGCCGGGATGGGGGCGGGCGTGGATGTGAGAATCTGGGTCGATGTGAAGACACAGTACCCCGTCCGCCTCGACATGGATATGCGAATGATGGAAATGGAAATACACGCGGTGATCCACGAATTCCAGTGGGACTATCCGGTGGACGCCGCGACGTTCACGCCTGTCATCCCGGCGGACTACA
>Ga0209614_1000521_pt1 | contig 33272 bp, 34 predicted proteins | sample BlaSprsedimmetaG_FD_185484 | JGI IMG/M metagenome (GOLD analysis project Ga0209614, IMG submission 185484) | Hot spring sediment bacterial and archeal communities from California, USA to study Microbial Dark Matter (Phase II) - Blank Spring... ... | reverse complement strand
ACTTTGACCAAGAGGAGTGGCTATACTTTGACAATATATTTGAGACATCCAGGTAAGCTCTGGATAAGGTTTTTAAGGAGTAATGATGATCGTAGGGATAGAAGGGGTTGTAGAGCGAAAAGATCCGACATTTGTGCATATCAATGTCAACGGACTGATCTATGAGGTGATGGTCTCACTCAACACTTCCAATGCCATTAGAGAAAAAAGGGTCAAGCTCTTCACTACGCAGATCATACGCGAGGATGCACATCTTCTCTTTGGTTTTATGGAGATGAACGAGAAGAAGATGTTTGATACGGTGCTGAAGATCAACGGAGTAGGGCCAAAGGTAGGGCTGGCGATCTGTTCGACTTTCACCCCGGAGAGCTTTGCGAGGGTAGTGAGCTCCAAGGATGTAGGGCTTCTCAAGAGAGTGCCCGGTGTTGGGCCGAAGGCTGCAAGCCGTATCCTGGTGGAGCTAGCAGACTTTATCGTGGACGGGAGCGAATCTAGCAGTAAGAACAAATCGATGATGGAGGCGGAGATGGCACTGGAGAGTCTTGGCTTCAAAAAAGAGGCGATCCGCAAAGTGCTGGCAGGCTGTAGCGGCGATACGGGTGTACTGGTCAAAGAGGGGCTAAAAAGACTGCAAAGGCTCTGATCTTACAATCTAGCACTATAGATATCATCGGTATCTTCTATGACGCGCTTGGCTTTGACAAATGTTTGAGCATAGATTCCATGCGTGATCGGTGAGATGATAATGCCTTGTTTTTTGGAAGCGGCATGGATAAACTCACCGTTGCCAATGTAGATCCCCACATGCGTGATGGGGATATTGCGTTTGCGGTCAGTCAGAAAGAAGAGCAGATCCCCTTTTTTCAGCTCATCGAGGTTGACCTCTCTTCCCATCTTGGACTGTTCCCATGCGGTACGCGGCAGGTGGATATGGTGTTTTTTATAAAGATACTGCACATATCCGGAGCAGTCAAAACCTTGTGGGGTGGTCCCGCCCCAGACATATCTGCCCCCTTTGAAATACTTGGCATCTTCAAGGATCTGTGTGCTCTGATCGGGAGAGAGGCTGAAACTCACCCCCATTTTTTCTGCCTGCTCCTTGGCGATGGCAAGATGTTTGGCGCGTTCTTTGGCCAGCCAGGCCCTTCTTGCATGATGCTCTACGGAGTTGAGCTCGTCATAGAGTGCCTGGATGGAGTATTCGCTGGCTTTTTGCGAGATCGCAGCATTGTGCGTTGGTTCCAGACGCTTGACCTCTACGGTATGGTTGTTTGGATCAGTGACGACAAAAAGACTGCCATATCCCACCGAACAGTACAGAGTCACGAAGAACAGCCATCTCTTCATCTTTCTACCTTCACCTTGCTTTGAGGTAGTATATCAAAATTTCATCAACACTTCTAGAGCGTTTCCGTCAATGTTCAGCTTTTAGGCTATAATTGGCTTCATGAATCCTATCGTTATCATAGGCGGGGGTGCCAGCGCATTGATGCTCGCCTCTTTACTGCCTTCAAACCGTGCTACCATCATAGAAGCCAACACAAAAACCGGTGCCAAAATACAGGTATCAGGTGGCGGCAAATGCAATATCACCAACCGGGTGATGGATCCTGCGTACTTTCTGGGTGAGGCGAATTTTATCCAGCCGGCACTTGATCTGTTTGATGAAAAGATGCTGCTGGCGTGGCTGAAAAAAAGAGGGCTTGAACCTGTCATGCGCAAAGGTACCCAGTACTTCTGCCCGCACTCTTCCAAAGAGATCCTGGGTATCTTTCAGCGTGAATGCAGCAAACAGAAGATAGGGTTGAATGAGAAGGTCATCGGTGTGACCAAAACAGGAAAGGGCTTTGAGGTGAAGACCGACAGAAGAACCTTGAGCGCCAAGAGGGTGGTTGTGGCTTCGGGAGGATTGAGCTATCCGCAGCTTAATGCCAGCGATATTGGCTACAGGATCGCAGAGTCGTTCGGGCATACTATTGTCAAAACCGCACCTGCCCTTGTCGGACTGACCTTGCAGCCTGAAGAGTTTTTCTTCAAAGAACTCTCCGGGGCCTCAACGGAGGTCAGGATCACGGTGGGAGAGAGGGTGGTTGAGGGATCGCTGCTTTTTGCACACAAAGGTATCAGCGGCCCTGCGGTGCTCAATGCCTCTCTCTACTGGGAAAAGGGAAAGATAGAGATCGATTTTCTACCTGATATTGAATGGGATGCCTTTGTGCGCAGCGAGAAAAACGTCTCTTCCCTCCTGCCTCTGCCAAAGCGTGTCACAAAGGCATTTTTGCTACAATTAGGCCTTCAGGACAAACAATGCAAAAAGCTCACTTCAGCGGAATTAGAACAGTTGAAATCACTTTGTCATTATCGCTTTGCTCCGGCGGGTACCTTCGGCTACACCAAGGCCGAAGTGACCAAAGGTGGAGTCGCTACGGACGAGGTCAATGCCTATACGATGATGAGTAAGAAGGAGGAAGGACTTTACTTTATCGGTGAAGTTCTGGATGTGACGGGGAGACTGGGCGGATATAATTTTCAGTGGGCATTTGCAAGTGCCTATGTCTGCTGCCAACACCTCATGAATAGATAGAAACGAGGGGAAATCAATGAAGATCAGAGTGTTAGCGGTATTGTCAGCTGCTGTCATGATGAGCGGCTGTGTCAAGACACCCGATGCGGACAAAGAGGGATGGCGATCTTCTCAAAAAAAAGAGTTTTTGGAGATACTAAAAGAAGACAGATATGCATCGATCTGTGGGCAGCAAGCACTTTATGAAAAAGTAAAAAAGACAGAAAACTCCGCATTGATGAGCAAACTGCTCTTGGAATATACTGATAATCTTGCCAACAGTTGTATCGACCTTAAAAACTTTCAAGCAGTTCAAGAAGCCAAAAAAGAAAAAAAGATCGAATCACACTATGCTATCTATTTGCAAAAAGTAGACAAAACGCAGATCATCGCGCAGCTTAAAGCCGGGCAGACGATAGAAAATATTCTTAAACCTTATGTTCCGGCGACTGAACAGTTTCAAAAACTGCTCAACACATACCATGCGCTAAAAGAAAAAGAGCATGTGACACCAGAACAGCTTCGTAAACTCCGTCTCAATGTCGAAAGAACCAAGATCATGCGTCCCGACCTCGGGGAGGATTATGCACTGGTAAATATCCCTGAGTTTAAGGTACGTATCAAAAAAGGCGGTCAGACGGCACTGAAGTTCGCTGTAGTTGTGGGAAAGAAAAATCTTCAAACCCCGGTTTTTGCAGAACCGATGCAGTATATCACGCTCAACCCGCAGTGGGGGGTTCCCGACAGTATCGCACGAAATGAGATCATACCCCGTGTACTTAAAGACCCTGACTATCTAGCACGCAACAATATGGTCATACGCCGTGACTATAACCTAGATTCTCCAAGTGTCTCCTTGAGTGATATCAATCTTACTGCCTATAAGGGAGGCAAGGGCGAGGTGCCGTTTAAATTTATAGAAAAACCCTCAAAACGGAACGTACTAGGACGTATCAAGTTTATCTTCCCCAACCATCACGCAGTCTATATGCACGATACACAGGCAAAGTCGCTTTTCAAGCGACAAATACGTACCTTCAGTCACGGCTGTGTAAGGCTAGAAAAACCCAATGACATGCTACTTTATATCGCCAACCATTTTACCGATGAGACAAAAGAGAGCATCATAGCAAAATACAATTCACTCAAGACACATCATATACCACTGAAGAAAAAAATGATGGTGCATACGGCCTATCTGACAAGCTATGTAGATCAAAACGGGACAGTGTTGATGTTTAACGATATCTATGGATATGACAGGGATCAAAGGCTTGACTTTTAAAAGCAAGAAGGAGGATAAAAGCGTAGAAGCGATCATTTGCCACCTTCTCTTTTTTGAGCTCTGGGATTTAGGAAGAAAATGTGTGTGATACGTTGAAAGGTATAGCATAAGTGCCGTTATGATAAAATACTTCAATTTTATAAAACGGTACACTATGGCATCAAAAGAGATCATCTACAACAATCAACCATTTCAGCTCTCCTATGAACGCCTCAACCCCACAGCCAAAGATACGATACTCATCCTTCACGGCTGGGGCAGCAACAAAGAGATCATGAAGCAGGCTTTTGGGAAAACTCTCTTTGGGTATCAGCATATCTATCTGGATATGCCGGGGTTCGGCAAAAGCAGCAATGAGATGATCCTTACCACCGAAGATTACGGCAAGATTGTAAAACGCTTCTTAGAAGCGCTGGGGGTCACTCCGAAGATCGCGATGGGTCACTCCTTTGGAGGCAAGGTGGCCACACTGCTCCATACCCCCTGTCTTGTACTCTTATCGAGTGCGGGTGTGGTAACCAAGAAGCCGTGGTCGGTAAAAGTGAAGATCGCTACATTTAAGCTGCTCAAACCACTGGGATTCAAAAAGCTCAGAGATATTTTCCGCTCAGCCGATGTGGCGGGTATGAGTCACGAGATGTATGAGACTTTCAAAAACGTGGTAGATGAGGACTTTGAGCATGAATTTGCCAAAAGCCGCTCCAAAGCGCTCTGTTTCTGGGGAAAAGAGGATACGGCCACACCGCTTTATACCGGCGAGAAGATCGCAGGCTTGATCCCTGAGAGTAGATTCTATCCACTTGATGGAGACCACTACTTCTTTTTGCAGCATCAAGCGTTTATCTCGCAAACCATCACAGAAGAATGTAAGGAAGAAGCACCATGCTAATGCTCAATACGATCGCCTATCTGCTTTTTATCTGTGCTATGGGGTACTATTTTATCACCAACCTACAGTGGTACAGCTATAGACTCGAACGTGTGATCTTTCATCACACGAAGACATGGTGGCATTTTGTCTATTTCTTGGTACCTTTTGTGTTGTATACTGTGGTCGAGGGGATCAGTCAGTTTGGATTTGTTGTAGCACTTTTCTATCTGCCGTTGCTCTATCTGTGGTATAGAAGACTAGATAAACCGTTGGTGTTCACAGGAAGAGTGAAGCGCTTTTATGCTGCGTTGTTTTTGTTTGCGCTCTTTATCGCCGTGGCGTTTCAGCACTTTGGGGTGGTACTCCCGCTTTTTTTAGCTTATGCTGTTTCAATGTTTCTTGAGAAGATGCTCTTTGAGGGCTTCAAACGCAAGGCAGAGCAGAAGCTTGCCAAAAGAAAGGATATGATCGTAGTGGGGATCACCGCAAGCTATGGCAAGACCAGTATCAAGAACTTCATCACCCATATCCTCTCAAGCAGATATAAGACCTATGCCACACCGCGTTCGGTCAATACCCTTGGCGGTGTGATGAAAGATATCAATGATGACCTCCCTGCCGATACGGAAGTCTATGTCGTGGAGATGGGGGCAAGGGGCGAGGGGGATATCAAGGAGATCACGACCTTCGTCAACCCGCACTATGTGGTGGTAGGTAAGATCGGACCTGCGCATATCGAGTACTTCAAGACACTGGAGAATATCCGCAATACCAAAATGGAGATCTTGCTGAGCAAGCGTCTTAAAAGTGCATGGGTGCACGAGAGTGCACTGGTCAAACCTGAAGCGCATGTCCATACCTTCGGGAGCAAAGAGAATTTGAACATCAAGACCGTACTGCCGGCACCGCAAGCTGTCATAGGAGAGGTGAAAGCGACGCTTGAGGGCACCAGTTTTATCCTAGACGGAGTAGAGTACAAGGCGGCTATCTTGGGAGCCTTCAATGCGATCAATCTTGCCGCAGCGGTACAGATCGCCAAGGATCTGGGGATGACATCGCAAGAGATACAGGAGGGGCTAGCGACATTGAAGCCTGTAGTGCACAGACTACAGCGTATCGATGCCGGCGGTAAGGTGATCCTTGATGACAGCTTCAACGGGAATATCGACGGGATGATGGCCTCTTTTGATCTGGTAAAGAGCTATCAGGGAAGAAAAGTACTCATCACTCCCGGGCTCGTTGAAGTGGATGATGCCCTCAATGTGCAGGTTGCCCAATGCGCCAACGCAGTCTTTGATAAGGTGATCGTTACAGGCGATCTAAACTACCAGATCTTCAAAGCCCATGTGGATGCGGATAAACTGGGAAAACTGGAGAGCAAAGCGCAAATGGAGCAGATGCTGATAGAGGAGACGAGGGCGGGAGACTTAATCCTTTTTGCTAACGATGCCCCCTCTTTCATCTGATTTTACTGCATTTTTGATCGAATTGGCACGTACTATAGAGCAAATCTAAATAGACTCAGACGAAAGGGTTAGCTGCCACATTTTTGGAAAGTTCAGATCCTCTTCTTTGATCGTGAATCCCTCTTTCATCATCTCAACAAGATGCACTCTTGCGTATACGCGGTTTGATTTTTGCATGATATGTACATAGAAGAGAGCGCTTGAGTGAGGATACCCTCTTTATTGGCTTCCTTTAAATGGTCGCAAAGTATCGCTCTGGCATGATGGCTCCAAACCAAAGCAGTGAGAGCTAGTGTAATGAGAAGCGATCTTTTAGCCTCAAAAATATCCTCTTTTATTGCTTTTTTGATAGTATAAGAAATCAGGACTAATGGAGCGTTTATGCGGACGGTACTCTTTTTACTTTTTAACATGGTGTTGCTTTTTTCTTCGGAGCTGAAGCTTACTCAGAAGCAGGCTGAGTATATTGCAAGAAAGGTTTGGATGAATGAGGGTGCCCAACTCGATAAGTATCTGGTACACTGGAATGAGGGGGAGGATTTTGCATCTGTGGGGATCGGGCACTTTATCTGGTTCAGCCAGGGTCATACCGAACGTTTCCGGGAGGTCTTCCCGATGGTGATCGCCTTTATGCAGGAGCGTAACGTAACGTTGCCGCAGTGGCTCAATGCCCGTACACCTCTGCCGTGGAACTCCAAAGCAGAGTTCTATCACGCCAAAAAGTCCAACAGCAAAAAGTACCGCGAACTCTTTGATCTTCTCAAGCGTACGATGCCGCAGCAGGCCGAATTTATGGCAGCAAGGCTCAGCCATGCACTCCCCAAGATGCTACATGCAACAGAGGATCGCAATACACAGCAGCGCATCGAGCGTCGCTTCAAGAGGATGCTCTACTATGCTGATAGGAGTATCGATGAGAGAGGACTCTATATCTTGTTGGACTATACCAACTTCAAGGGTGAGGGGACACTGGAGAGTGAACGCTACAATGGGCAGGGGTGGGGGCTGCTTCAGGTGCTAGAACACATGGATGAAAACGCATCTGACAAATACAAAGCCTTTGCCGATGCCGCCAAAGCGATACTTAACAGACGTATCCAAAACGCTCCGCCATCTAGAGGGGAAGAACGCTGGAGAAAAGGCTGGAATGTCAGGCTGGATACCTACTGGAGATAATCTATGTTTATGGGGAAGATCAACCTACAAAGAGGGGAGTGCTGTGTGAGTCCACTATAAAAAATTCTCTCATTTTGATTAGGATTTTTTCAGTAGCCAGAGGGTATAATGTCATCTGGCTATCGGGGCGTGGCGCAGTCTGGCTAGCGTGCTACCTTGGGGTGGTAGAGGTCGCCGGTTCGAGTCCGGTCGCTCCGACCATGTTTCATCACCCAATAGATCAGTTCTACGCTTTGGGGTTCATCACTCTTTTTTTGTCAACCCTCTTTTGAAGTAAAAATTTTACTGCATTCACTGCAATGGTCTACAAACAGAACACTAAGTGGTATCTTTTTGTACCTCAAATCTACTGCATTATGATTTAGGGAGAACCAATCATCTAGGATCTATAGGGTTGCTTGTTGGAAAGATATGCTCTGCACAAGGCAGAGAGTCTGTTGATGCTCTTTTTGATCTAAAGGTGCATTTTAAAAAAATCTGGTAAAATAAACTTATAAAAGCCTATTGAATCGGTGTAGGTGGGTTGTTTTTGTAGTAAAAATGATACCATTTACCCCATTTAAACGTAGTACATAGCAGTTGCCTTGGCGCACTTTAGTAGGTTTTTGGCATTCAATTTGCTTAAATAGTGGGTCATTTGTGGGAATTTGCAATTGAGATTAAAAACAAGTGGTAGAATCCTTGCTTATCTCTTTGTGTGTTATTGTACAAAATTTATTAGCAGGAGTACCTTTACACTAGTCTAGCTCCTAGGTTTTAACAAAGTGACAAAAAACAACTACTAAAAATTCCCTCATTCTCATACACTAATGCAAAAAAGTGTGCTTTTACATACAAACAGATAAGCAAGCTTTGCTTTTATCCTATCTCCATCATGACAGAAGCTCGAAGCTTAATCAACTTATTGGGATTAAAGCTAAGTGATAGACTCCTTGGAGATTTAATAAAACTTTCTAAAAGTTCTATCATTGATCTAAAAAATGCGATCATCTTGCTTATCTCTTTGTATGTAATGGTACAAAATTTAAGAGTAGGAGACAACAATGTTACGTCCACATCCAACCAACAGAGAGATTAAGCTCAATGTAAAAGATATGCTTGTGAGTAAAACTGACCAGAGAGGTGTGATCACCTACGGCAATAACAAGTTTGTAGAGGTTTCAGGATACAAGGAGAATGAACTGATAGGTTCTCCTCATAATATCCTAAGACACCCCGATATGCCACAGGCGATCTTTTATCTGATGTGGGAGAGTATCAAAAACGGTAAAAACATCACAGCAGTGGTTAAAAACCTTGCAAAAAACGGTGATCACTACTGGGTAACGACCGATTTTGATATCCAAAGAGACAGAGAAGGAAAGATACGCAACTATATTGCATATCGACAAGCAGCACCCAAAAATGTAGTCAAAGAGATTGAGCCTCTCTACCAAAAGATACTGGAGATCGAAAAGGAGCATGGCATGGATGCGTCGATTGAATATCTGGAAGGGTTCCTTGAAGAGAAGCATATGAGCTACAATCAGTATATCGAAGATCTAGCAAAACCCAAGGGGATCGCTGGCGCTTTGTTTGAAAAAATGAAGAAAATGTTTGCCTAAAGCACTTTGTCGTTTTGGCCTCAGGAGGCTTTCTCTCCCCTTCTACGTTGGTAGGTACGGAAGGGAGATAAGAGTCTTCTATCCTCTCTACATGAGTCGCTACATGGAACCAGTTTCTTTCATTGGCATCGATTTGAGTCTTTCATAGAGAGATATCAAGTCGAGATAGGGTAAAATCTTTTCAATGAACACAACGGAACATGTATAGCGATGACAGAATGTTTAAAACGATCCTATGGTCTTGATCGACTCTCCAAATACAGCGGTATTGCAGCAGCGCTGCTAGTGGTGGTACTTGCTCTTCTGGTAGCTTTTGATGCGGTGATGCGCTATCTTTTTAGCGCTGGTTCTATCGCTCTACAGGAAGTGGAGTGGTATCTTTTTGATCTCATTTTTCTTTTGGGGTTGAGCTATGCGCTTAAGCATGACAAACATGTGCGGGTGGATATCTTTTTTGAGCATTACGGCGTGGATACCAAAGCGGTGGTACAGATACTCTCACAGCTGCTGCTGGTGATCCCATTTTCCATGCTTTTTATCTTTGATGCCTATGATATGGTTTATCAAAGCTACCTTCAGCAGGAGGTCTCATCGGATCCTGGAGGTCTGACGCACCGGTGGCTAATCAAAGGGATGCTGGTGGTGGCATTTGTACTGCTTGTGATACAGTCGCTAAGTGAGATCATCAAAGCCTATGGAAGGCTGAAACACAAGTGGGTGTTGTGGCGAATGTTGGGTATCGTAGCGCTGTGTGGTGTGCTTGTCTATGCGGCATGGTATCACAGGATGGCTTACTGGATCGATCCGGTGATCCTTTTGCTTGCACTTACACTCTTTTTGCTGATGGCCGGTTTTCAGGTGGCGTTTGTCTTTGCTGGGGCGGCACTCTTTTTTGCGTTGATCACTGATGAAATTGGGCTTCATGTACTGGAGATGCTGCCCTACAGAACCTACGGAATCATGGGTAATGTTACGTTGATGGCAGTGCCGCTCTTTATCTTTATGGGATTGATACTGCAGAGTTCTAGGATGGCAGAAGGCTTGCTTATCTCTATGGGTAAGCTCTTTGGTAGACTCAGGGGCGGGCTTGCGGTCTCTGTGGTGCTTGTGGGAGCGATACTGGCAGCGAGTACAGGTATCGTAGGGGCATCGGTGGTCATGATGAGCCTTATCGCGCTGCCTCTAATGCTGAAGCAGAACTATTCGCCGGCACTCGCTTCGGGAAGTATCGCAGCAAGCGGCACACTGGGGCAGCTGATCCCCCCTTCGGTCGTGCTGATCATCCTGGGGGACCAGATGCACCTATCGGTAGGAGATCTCTTCAAGGCTGCAGTAGTCCCCGGCCTTATCTTGATCGGGCTCTATATCCTTTATATCCTGATCGTCTCTTTTTTGAAGAAAGAGGTGGCACCTGCGATTGTCTCCGAGGAGTCCTATAGTGAAGTACTCAAAGACGCCATGAGGGAGATCATGCCTCCGCTTCTGCTGATTGGGGTGGTGTTGGGATCCATTTTTGCCGGGATCGCTTCGCCTTCGGAGTCTGCGGCCATCGGTGTACTGGGCGCTGTACTCCTGGCAATAGGCAAGAAGAGCTTCTCTTTACAGATGCTGCGTTATGCGGCGACAGAAACAGTCAAGCTTACAGCAATGATCTTTATGATCCTGATCGGTGCTACGGCATTTTCCTTGGTCTTTGGAGAACTCGGCGGCGGTGAGATGGCGATGGAGTTCTTTGCAGGGGAACAGGGAAATGAGTGGATATTTATCCTGATTGCCATGGTCGTGATCTTTCTACTCGGATTTTTTATCGACTTTATCGAGATCGCTTTCGTGGTCGTACCGATCCTCGTGCCTATTGTTGCCTCTTTTGGGATCGATCCGATCTGGTTTGCGATCCTTATCGCAATGAATCTGCAGGCCTCCTTCCTCACACCGCCTTTTGGCTTCGCACTGTTTTATCTCAAGGGTGCTGCAGGAGAGAAGATCAGTACCAGAGCAGTGTACAAAGGGGTGGTACCGTTTATTCTTTTACAGCTTATCGCGCTGCTGATTATCGTACTTTTCCCAGATCTGATCTATCTATTTGGGAAGTGATACCCTGATAGCTTGTGACATTTTTGATACAATAGAAGCATAAAGGCTACCTCAAAAAGGAGAAAGTATGACACCACGAGAAGCGATAGCCTCACTGCGAAAACAGATGAATGAGAGGATCATTGGGCAGGAGAGGGTTGTAGACCGGTTTATTATGGGAGTGCTGGCCAGTGGCAATGTGCTTGTAGAAGGATTGCCAGGGCTTGCCAAGACACAGACGGTACGTGCGATGTCAGAGGTGATGGATGCGAAGTTTTCGCGTATACAGTTTACACCTGATCTACAGCCTTCTGATGTATTGGGATATGAAAAAGTCTACGAAGTGGACGGGAAACCTGTACTGCACCTGGAGAAGGGAGCGATCTTTGGCAATATCATCCTCGCTGACGAGATCAACCGTGCGCCAGCCAAAGTACAGTCGGCCATGCTTGAAGCGATGGAGGAGAAGCAGGTGACGATCGCCGGCAAAACCTATCCGCTTCCCGAGATTTTTATCGTCCTTGCGACGCAAAACCCTATTGATCAGACGGGTACGTTCCCACTTCCTGAAGCACAAAAAGACAGGTTTTTGATGCATGTGAAGATCGATTATGTCGATACGGCTTCTGAGTATCAGATACTCGAGCAGGCACACAATAAGCGCATGAAAACAAAAACCGAAGAAGAACCGAAAGTTCCGCAGGAGCTGATCCTTGCGGCAAGGCAGGAGCTGGAGCAAATCACGCGAAGCGAAGCGATAGGAAAGTATATCGTTGAGTTGGTCTTTGCGACACGTTATCCTCTACGCTATCAGAGTAAACAGCTTGAGATGCTGATCGAAGTAGGGGTGAGTCCTAGAGGTACGATGGCTTTGGATCTGTGTGCAAGGGTCCATGCCTGGATGCAGGGGAGAGACGAAGTGACTGTTTCGGATGTCAAGCAGGTGATCCATGATGTCTTCCGCCACCGTATCATACAGACAGAGCATGCTAAGTTCAATGACTTTACCAATGACAAGATCATTGATATTGTGTTGAGCCATGTACCTTCACCTGAAAACTCAATTGTGTGAGGATAGACTATGCAAGAAGAGATGAAGATAGAATTGAAACACTCCACTGTAGAGAATCTCCAGCTTTACAGCGAACTGCTCGGGAAAGATGTCAACAGGATGCTCGAAGAGGCATTGGAGCGCTATTTTGAAGCACAGCAGAAAAGGCTTCTGGATAAGAACCTTGACAATGAGAATATGATGACAAACCTGGACTATGATGAGTTCTGGGACGGTGTGGATCTCTAGGTGAACTGGGAAAATCTCCCAACTACTCGATAGTGGGGTATGCGAACTCTATATGCAACAGAACAGCTATGGGTTTCGAGTACTCAACGATGCAGAGGGCAGTGGGCCGAACGCTTCAATACTGAAGTCTTTCCTACAACCTTTATCTTTGATGCCAAAGGTGAGTTGAGGTGTACCAGGGTTGGTTACACGACTACTTTAGGACTAAAAGGACGCCTTGGAGTCTTAAAGTAGCATTTCGATAGAATAATGGGCACCTCTAAATTTAAAAGTAATTCAAAGGGGGTACATGATGTTAGATCTAGAAACGATACTCAGGGATCGTAGCGGCGAAAAGTGCGAGTTGTGCGGGGCGATTGATGGGTTGGTTGTCTATCAGGTAGAGCCTTCGGACGGGAGTGCAGAGCAGTCCATTTTACTCTGCGATACTTGCCGGACATTGATAGAGAACCCGATGAAAAATGTCAGCCACTGGCATTGTCTGAACGATACAATATGGAGTCCAGAGCCTGCGGTACAGGCCATGGTATACCGTATACTTAGGCAGATCGCTTCTGAAGGGTGGCCTCAGGATATGCTTGATATGCTCTATCTTGATCCTTCAGTGTTAGAGTGGGCTGAAGCGGGACTAGAAGAGATCAGCTAACCGAGGGTAAGGGACGCGAAGGGTACATTGTTTTATAAAGGGGACAGTGTCACTATCATCAAAGACCTTCCCATTAAGGGTGCTGGATTTGCAGTAAAGTAGGGAACTACAATGAAAAATACCGCATGGTAGCCGATGATCCGACGCATATCCAGGGGCGAGTTAAAGGGACAATGATCTATCCAAAAACAGAATTTTTGAAAAAATTGTAGAGTGGAAAGAAAAATAAGGAGTAGCATGCACTACTCCTTGAAAATTATGCAGCTTTTTTGATCGCTTTTTTCGCTGCTTTTTTCGCTGCTTTTTTTGTAGTGGGTTTCTTTTTCAATATGGCTTTAGTGACTTTTTTGAGTACTTTCTTTGCAGATTTTTTCGCCACTGTTTTTTTGACCACCGCTTTCTTTGTTGCCTTGTCAGCTACTTTTTTCATAGCTTTCTTTTTTAATACTTTTGCCATAAATGGACTCTCCTTATGATTTATTTTTTATTTTATAGCCAAAAGTGTCAATAATGGTAATAAAATATTACTATTATATTGTTTCTATGACTATAAGTCAAGTCTCGTGATGTGATATAATTCGAGGAGAGAAAACCAAAGAGAAGCCTATGACATTTATAGAGTTTAAGAAATTGCTGTTGGATGCCGAGATCACGCTTCCCAAGTTCAGTAAGCTGATAAAAGTCAGCGAAAAGAATCTGCAATCTTATAAGAAAAAGGGTGAAGTGCCCAATGCCATCGCAGTTATTGCTGCCTCATTTGCTACGATGCATCAGGCTGGGATAGATTATCGTTTAGTTGTTGACGCTTTGGCGCTGGAGGCAAAAGTGAAAAAAGGTGCTGGATTTGCCAAAACCAGGAAAAAAGAGGTGAATCATCAATAGAAGTGTCGCATGAATCTGCCTAAAATCCTTTCATAACGATCTCATAGAGGTACTCCACTTCATCATCTTCTAAAAAGATCGTCTTTTTGCTCTCGAAGAACTCAAATACTTTTTCTTTTGGCAACGAAGTACCGTAGAGGCACTCCGGATGTGCCGGTATCAATGAGCGCATCAAAGAGACATGCTCGCCTAGAGGCGTTTCGCAGATGTAGCAGTGTTCCTCAAGATGGATACGCCCTTCATACTCCAGTAGTCGGATATAGCTTTCGCAGACGATGCGCTTGGGGTTTTGCCTGCTCCATCTTTTGGCAGCATTCAGCAGGAGGTCGAAGTAAAAATGTTCTATCTCCTCAGCATCTTTGAGGTGTGGTTCGAAAAGGCGTATAAAATTGTGCCAGAGCATCAGCTTGTTCCTGTCAAAAAGCCAGGGAAATCCGATATGGGAGAGCGAACGTATGCAGGGAAGAAACCTGCCATCTTCGCCATCCACTTCAAAGTCCACCAGATTTCCAAGCTGCAGGATCGAATGCCGCGCACCGTAAAACCGGTAGTAGGTGCGAATACTCTCTTCGCTTAAGACGACCGCAATCGAGTCTTCGTTTTTGGCTTTTTTTACATCCAATATAAATCCTCTGATACTCTTTCCTTATGTGAAATGTTGAGAAAAATTATAGTAAAAAGCGCATTAAACAATATACGGGCACCTCTAAATGGGATTTAAAAATATATTAAACAATACTTAACAACCATTTTTGTATACTCAAACCGATTTTATGTTAAGTATTTCAGGCTAAATCATGCAAGATCTCTATACTGCATACAAGGATAATCGCGGATTTGGACTTCTGGTATCCATCGACCATACCCCTTCCCATAAAAACCTCGAATCTAAGAAGATCAACCCTGAACTCTTGAAGCTTTCTGTATCGATACCGACGAGTTTGACTACGAGATAGTTGCACTAAAAGAGTTGATCAAAGAGAATGGAGCAAAAACGAAAAAGATGCGTGCGGAGTTTACCCTGGAGTACTTTAGCGCCAAGATTAGTCAGTGCCTTATGGTAGTACCTAGGGGTGAAAAACCTACACTTGAAGCACAAAAAGAGGTAAGCAAGTTCGGCTTTGTCGAACTTAGCGCTAAGTGCTAGAGATACGTCTTTGACGCATGATTTTTTTACGTATAATTTCGTACTTTAGGGATACCGAACATCTGGTACAAAGGAGATACCATGACCCCATTTATCCAAGCTGTTGTGAGTGCCAATGAAGAGATTTTCACTGCATTAGAGCATTTTGATGCTGCGTGGCTTGAAAAGAGCGAAGTGGGGGCTGGCGGTGATGTCAGTTCCAGGCTTGATCTCTTTGCCGAAGAGATCTTTGTGAAGCATCTTGGTGCATTTGGCATGATCGAGTCAGAAGAGAGCGGAGTGATCGGAGAGGGGCAGGAACAGATCATTCTCGATCCGATCGACGGCAGCTCCAATGCGCTTTGTGGGTTTCCTTATTTTGGCAGTTCTGTGGCTTTGATCAATGTAGATGGCGTACTGGAGAGTGCGGTGGTCTGTAATCTTGCCAACAAGGATCTCTTCATCAAGGAAGCTGGGAAAGAAGCGGTGCAGGGAAAACTCTTTGGAGAGGAGTTCCACCCACTAAGAGAGATGTCAGAAAGCGAGATAGGGCTCTTTGAGAAGGCCTATGCTCATGGTACCCTAGTAGAGAAACTGCATCAGGAGAAGATGAAGTTCAGAGCTCCCGGTGCGATAGCACTCTCTTTAGCCTATGCGCAGAGTGTCGCGTTTGTGCTTTTTGTCGGCAGGTTCCGCATCTACGATTTTGCTGCAGGATTGGCACTTTGTGAGGGGCTTGAAGTAGTTGTTGATGAGGATTATGTTATAGTATCGAAAAATAAAAATATCGTGAAGAAGATCGCTGGATTGATCCAGTCGGTTAACCTAGAGGAATAAACAATGTTTGGAAACCTGTTCAAAAAAGATGAGAACGTAAAAGAGACACCAAATCAGTGGATCAAGTGTCCAAAATGTACCTCTTTAATGTTCTATAAAGAGGTCGAATCAAAGCTAAATGTTTGCCCAAAGTGTAATCACCACTTCCGCATCAGTGCACAGAAGCGTATAGAAGCGATCGTAGATGAGGGATCATTTGTTGAAATGGATGCCACTTTAGCTCCGGTCGATCCTTTAAAATTCTCAGACAAGAAGTCCTACAAAAAACGTATCGAAGAAGCTAAGGCAAAGACAGGGAAGAGCTCTTCTGTCATGAGCGGAAGTGCTACGATCGACGAGCAGCCTGTGGAGATTGCAGTATTTGACTTCTCCTTCATGGGGGGAAGCCTGGGTTCGGTAGAAGGGGAGAAGATCGTACGCTGTATCAACCGGGCGATCGAAAAAGAGTGCGGTTTTATCATCGTCTCTGCATCGGGGGGTGCGCGTATGCAGGAGAGTACCTATTCACTTCTGCAAATGAGCAAGACCTCTGCTGCACTCAACAGGCTACACCAGAAAGGCCTGCCGTTTATCTCTGTTCTAACCGACCCTACGATGGGGGGTGTTTCGGCTTCTTTTGCGATGCTAGGCGATATCATCATGGCCGAGCCCGATGCACTGATAGGATTTGCAGGGCAGCGGGTGATCAAGCAGACAGTGGGTGTTGACCTTCCAGAAGGGTTTCAGCGTGCTGAGTTTCTGCTTGAGCACGGATTGATCGATATGGTGGTAAACCGTGCAGAGATGAAGCAGACACTATCAGATCTCTTAAAGCTCTTCAATAAAAAGGCGGGTTGATCACAAGAGATGGCCCAAAAAGATCTCTGCACTCGTCGATAAAGAGAGACTTTTAGTAGAGGTGTTTTTTCTTTTTTTTGAAAGTATCATATCCTTTTTTAAAGGCCTCAAGTCTCTTTTTTTCTCTCTTTTTCATCTTCTTTTGTAACACGCTTAATGACTTTCGTTGTTTATCTTTACAGTTTTTACAAAATGATTTCAGCTCTTTTTGCTGCACCTGTAGGTCGTTGATCTCTCCTAAGATTGTCTGTATCTTTTTGAGGTGGTTGAGCGCTGTATCGAGCTTCTTTTGTGGAATGATCGGTGCTAGTAATTCAAAAAGATACCTCAGTCTTTTAAACTGTATACGGAGTGCATGATAAGCCATTGGGGGGGAATCCTCCTGGAGCACTTCACCCTTTGTGATGATCTCCTGGATTCTTTGACGCATAAGTGTGATCGATATAAGGATCAAAGGTTGTTTGGCACTCTCTAGGTAGATATCCTTGTGATGTGAGTCTTGATAGAGTACCTTAAGCTCATTTGAAAGGAGCTCCCCACTCATAAAAGAGATCAGTTTTTTTTCGAACTTTTTCTCTTTTTCTTTTAAAGAATGTTTCAATGAATCCAAAGATGTTTTATTTTTTGAGCCAAGTTTTTTCTCAAAGGTTTGGATATTGATCAGCGCCACATCGTTATCCCGTTTCTTATTGGTCTTTTTCATGAGCTTAGCAAGCAGTTTTTGATGTTTTTTCAGCCATTTAGGATCAAAAAAACGAGCAAACTCCTGTAGTAGCGCACGAAGCTTTCGCATATGGATACGGAACTGATGCAGCGCTTCCACATCCTTGGGATCATGTTGTAGTTGTGTTTGATACCCTTTTATCTTGCGTGTAAGCTGATAGATCATTGTATCGATCGCATGATGGGTAGCCAGAAAGGGAGTGATCTTATAAAGCCCTTGATCTTCATCGCTATACGCATGCCTGAGTTGAGGGGTCGGGAAAAGAGTGGAGCGGCTTAGAGCAGCATTGTTGAAGGCATGATCATAAGTGACCTCCGCAACGAGTAGCTCCTTAAAAATATCAGGCATTTTATAGGCATGCGCACGCTTTTCGTCAACAAACTCGATCTCTAGATAGCATAACCCTTGCAATGTGCCTTTGAAACTATCCAATTCATAAGTATTTTCCTGATATTCAAAGCTATAACGATCTTTAGTAATGATACGACCAATCGCTTTAGTCTTGTAGGCTTCATACTCTTCTTTGGAGACTTCAACCTCTTTTTCTTTGCGTACCATCCCTTCACCGCTTTTGATCGTCTGATAGTAGGTGTCACCCTTTTTACGGTAACGTGTATAGGGTGAGAGTGGAGTCGAAACATAGTACTGCTCAAGGCGTACTTTTTGGTACGCAATTGTATAAAGATCCAGGAACTTTTTTGCCCTGCAGGGCAAAAGCAGAAACTTGCGTTCTATCTCAAGCTCAGCCATGGGTTACTCCTTATTTCATCCTCCATTTTGTCATTGTTTTATCAGCTACGCTATCTCAATCCCTCTTTTTGCGTAGAACGCTTTTCTGAACGCCTCAAATCTTCCCTCAACGATCGCCTCTCTCATCTGTTTCATCAGCTCAAGATAGTAGTAGAGGTTGTGGATCGTAGAGAGCCTGAGATAGGTGATCTCATGAGCCCTGAAGAGGTGTCTCATGTAGGCGCGGGAGTAGTTTTGGCAGACCATACAGGTGCACTCGGGATCGATCGGACCCTCATCGGTGATATAGGCGGCATTTTTGATATGCATCTTACCAAAAGAGGTGAAGAGGGTACCGTTGCGTGCGTTGCGTGTCGGCATGACGCAGTCGAACATATCGATCCCCCTGTAGACACTCTCCACAAGGTCTTCGGGTGTTCCGACACCCATGAGGTAGCGCGGTTTCTTTTCGGGCATGAACTGTGTCGTCCATTCGACGGTATCGTACATATCTTGGTTGGCCTCACCGACACTGAGCCCTCCGATCGCAAAGCCGTCAAAGTCCAGTGCACAAAGCGCTTTGGCCGATTGTTCACGGAATCCTTTGTCGATACCGCCCTGGATGATCGCAAAGATATTCTGATCGACACCGACCCCTTTCTTCTGGTTCTCTCTGTGGTAGCTGATCGACTCTACCGCCCATCTTGTGGTACGCTCGATGCTTGCTTTGATACGCTCAGGGGTCGCAGGCAGTGCGACGAGATCGTCAAGGATCATCATGATGTCCGAACCGAGATTATTCTGTATATCGATCACTTTTTTGGGAGTAAAGTAGTGTCTACTTCCGTCGATATGGCTCTTGAAATGGATGCCTTCTTCGTCGATCTTGACATTGTCAGAGAGTGAAAAGGCCTGGAATCCGCCGCTGTCTGTAAGAAAGCTTTTGGGATATTTCGTAAAGCCGTGGAGCTTACCCATCTTGGCAACCACATCGTCTCCGGGACGCAGGTAGAGATGGTAAGTGTTTCCTAGAATGATCTCGGGTTTGATGAAAGTCTGCAGGTCAACTGCATCCAGTGCTTTGACTGCACCTACCGTGCCTACAGGCATAAATACCGGTGTCTGTATCGTTGAGTGGGCAGTCGTGATCGTACACGCTCTGGCCTTGCCGTCAGTTTTATCTATCTGAAATTGCATTGTGCTATAATTACCCTTCAAAATGGCTTTACTGGGGTTTAGGTCCTATGAAGTCCAAGCGTATGCCTGAAACAGTGGTGTAATTGTACCCAATTTTTTAGAAAGTGATCAATGAAGAATGTACTGATAGTCGCTGATGGCAGTGTAGCAAAGCACTTTGTAGACTGGATCAGCAAAAAACGTGTAGCTGAGAATAACTATTATGTGACCTGTTACCACAGTGAGATGGAACCAGAAAAAATAGGGCAGAATGTTACTGTGCTCAAGATCGATCCGACCAGCTATGCACGTCTGAGTGTAGTAATGCGTGAAGTGCGTTTTAGTATGGTCTATGTGGTATTGCAGAACATGCAGGATGCACACTACACGCTTGAAAATATCCATATGATTGACAATAAGATGCGGGTGATCTTGCTGCATCAATGGGGAGATAAACAGATCAAATTCAAACTGCAGCATGTGACGGTCATCGAAAGCGATAAGCTTCTAGCAGCCCACCTTTATTACCACTTACCTAACGTACCTGTAGTAGCTCAGAATGTGGGGCTTAGGCAGGGAGAGATCATGGAGATACACGTTCCCTTCGGCAGTTCTTTTGCCTATCGTCATGTAGGCTCCATCATGCAGCGGAAGTGGAAGATCGTGGCAATCTACCGCAATAAAAAGCAGATCATTCCCACACATGCCACGATGATACGCCCAGATGACACACTGCTCGTGCTGGGCAAGCCGATCGTACTCAACGGTATCTACAAGACGATCAATAAACGAAGGGGTCTCTTTCCCGAACCTTTTGGAAAAAATATCTACCTCATCCTTGATCTTGCTCTAGATAAAGAGCATGCGATGATCTATCTCAAAGAGAGTATCTATCTATTGCAGCAGCTTGAAAAAAAACAGTTATATGTACGCATACTCAACCATTGCGATTTTGAACTGCTTGAGCAGATACGGGCGTATGAGTCTGAAAATATTACGGTAATGGTCTGTTACGGAAAGGAGTACCAGCATACCATTGAGTACGACATGCATAGGTATGATATCGGTCTGGTGATGAACTCCACGAGACGCTTTGAGTATGACAAGCTTAAAACACTGCTCTATGACCTTCGAAAGATCGTCTATCTTTTTGGAAACGAACCGCTCTATAACGTCAAAGAATCAGTAGTGTTGATGGGAGAGAAGGAGCAGATGGAGTCCATCTCTTCGAGTGCATTTGAGATCTCAGAACTGCTCAAGCTGAAGCTCTGTCTGTGTGATTTTGACCCTGAGGGTGATTTTGCAGGCAAAAAGATGATCATCGAGCACTATGAGATCCTCACTCAGATCATGAATGCCGAGATCAATATCGTACAGAAGATCGCCAACCCGGTACGAGAGCTTGAAAAAAGACAGAATCTTCTTCAGATCGCCCCTTTTGAAGAGCACCTCAATGCCAATACTTTTGCACGATACCTCTCTACTAAAGTGCAGGATTTTTTATTGCTCACTCAAAGACATCCGAAGCTTCTTGTACCTTATGCTGTAAACGATCAGTAATGTACAACCCCAAAACCGAAATTAACCACAGATAAGGTAAAATAAAGCAAATTATAAACGGGCACCGCTAAACACTCTAGCCACTTTCAGCAATAGAGAGAAGTTCACTTTTCAAGGCGACGCTTTAAAGCCCTAGCCCAGGCTAAAGCAAAAGAGGTAACGCAGAGTATAGGCTTCTCTCTATCGCCCTGCGGGAGGGTCCAAAAAAGCGATATGGCATCAAACTTTTTATCATCGTAGCTACGGCTACGCTTCAAAAAAGGTTTTACACCATCTCATCTTTTTGACTCCCTCTGAAGGCAACTAGAGTTTTTAGAGGTGCCCAAACGTTAATTACAAGGCTTTATCTATGATCGTTCCTGTTAGACTGGAGAATCCACAGAATATCTCCTATGATATTCTTATCGGTAAACTTCCTAAACTTATATTTGATACCAAGGTGGGGATCGTGACCAATCCTACAGTCTCCAAGCTGCACCTGGAGACGCTTTTGTCGACGATAGAAGCTCCGGAAGTCCATCTCCTCACCGTACCTGATGGTGAGGAGTATAAAACACTCAAGACAGTAGAGGATATCCTTAATGCACTCTTTGAGTACAAGTTTGATCGGAAGTCACTGCTGATCGCGTTTGGTGGAGGAGTGATCGGGGATATGACAGGCTTTGCGGCGAGCCTCTACCAGCGTGGGATCGACTTCATTCAGGTGCCTACGACATTATTGAGTCAGGTTGATGCCAGTGTTGGAGGCAAAACGGGAGTCAATAACACGTACGGGAAAAATCTCATCGGCGCATTCTATCAGCCAAAAGCCGTCTATATCGCCCCGGAATTTCTCAAGACCCTACCGCCACGCGAGTTTGCCGCAGGCGTGGCTGAGATCGTAAAGATGGCGGTGATGTTTGATGCGGAGTTCTTTAATTTTCTGGGGAATGCTGATTTCCGTGACGAAGCGGTACTTAAGGAGATGATACGGCACAGCGTAGAGCTGAAAGCGCAGGTGGTGAACCAGGATGAGAAGGAGGCGGGCATCAGGGCAGTTCTCAACTATGGACACACCTTTGGGCATGTGATCGAGAACGAGACACACTACAACACCTATCTGCATGGTGAAGCAGTCGCGATCGGTATGGTTATGGCCAATGCACTGGCAGTGGAGCTGGGACTTTTCAAGCAGGAGGAGGCGGACCGTGTCAAAAGAGTGCTTCAGTCAGCCGCTTTGCCTACAGGGTATGAGATCAAAGATGTTGATGCATTTTATGAGCATTTCTTTTTGGATAAAAAGAGTGCAAAAGGGAGTATCAAGTTTATCCTACCTGAGGGTATAGGTAACCACAAGATCGTGAATGATGCGGATGAAATGGTTGTCAAAAAAGTGTTGAAAGAATTTGGAGCAACCCGATGATACGAAGGCTTTTTGTCTCTTTATGGTTGACGCTGAACCTCGCTTTTGCGTTGACCGCAAGTGACGGGAACGCTACAGAAGCCAACAGATCAAACCCTCTAGAAGCACATGATCTACAGCAGCACATTCTTTTACGGCTGGCACAGCTGCAGTCACAGAGTGATGCGATCGACAAAGAGATTTTGGAAAAGAGCGTGCTTGCCAAGATATACAGCAACTACACGACACTCAAAATACTCCAAAAAGAGCATGAGGCGATCCAAAAAAAGATTGATGTGCTTAAACTGAAAAAAAGGCTGACCGAAGCCGATCAGGTGATTTTGGGCAATTTGATGCGTGAGGGTGAAACCATTCAGGGGAAACTGGAACTTCTTGGCGAATATGAAAAAGATCCTTTTAAAAAGTTTCTTGAGCCTCCAAAGATAGAGGAGGTACCAACAGTAGAAAACCCCCTTGCGATCATCGGTGCGATCTCTTATAGAGAGAAGATCACCTCTGACTTGGAAGAGTACCTTTCTCGCTATAGAACACTTGAAAGTGTGATCGAGAAGCTTTATGCGAAAGAGAAGATCATCGAGGAGATGTATGCACTCTCGGATAAGGAAGAGGTCTATCAAAAACGTCTGCATGAGATCAAGGAAGAGATCAAAACCTTTGCATCTCTTTTGGATATTTTTAAAACCACCCAGAATGTCTACAGCAAAAAAGTCGATGAGATCACGTTGAGCCTGAAACAGCAGATTACTGATGAGAGCAAAAAAACGGTCTATATTGGGGGGTTGATCCTTTTTTTCCTCTTTATGCTGTTCTTAGCAAAATATATCGTCAAACGTTATATGTCTGACTTGGATAGATACTACACGGTGAACAAGGCACTAAACCTTACATTTATTGTCTTGGTGATCTTTACACTCCTTTTTGCCTATATTCAGAATGTGAGTTATCTGGTGACGATCCTAGGGTTTGCCTCTGCGGGTATTGCCATTGCGATGAAAGATTGGTTTATGTCGGTGATGGGATGGTTTGTGATCGTGATCGGAGGAGCGATCCACGTCGGAGACCGTGTAAGGTTCGTACGCGGCAACACGGAGTATGTGGGGGATGTCGTTGATATCTCTTTGCTTCGTATGACGATACATGAAGATGTGACACTAACGACGACGCTTGTCAACCGAAGAGCAGGGCGTATCATATTTGTCCCCAACAACTTTATCTTCACAGATATGATCTCCAACTATGCCCATGCGGGCTTGAAAACAGTCTGGGACGGGATAGATTTCGTGGTGACCTTTGATTCTGATTTCAAAAAAGCAGCTTCGATCACCAAAGAGATCGTCAAAAAATACTCCAAAGGGTATACCGATATCACCAGAAAACAGCTCAACAAGATGAGAAGTCAATACCATATGAAAAATACCAATGTCGAACCACGTATCTTTACGCTGATCGAACCGTATGGCATGAAGATCAGTGTGTGGTATCTGACCAACTCTTATGCGACGTTGACACTAAGAAGCACGATCTCAGCAGAGATCATCACGCGGCTACATGAGGAGGAGGATATCCATCTGGCATTCCCTACTCAGTCCATCTATGTGGACAAAGATGTGCGAAAACCCATGATGGAAATACCCCAAAAGGATAGCGTATAGATGCAAAAAGTTTATTTTAAAACCTTTGGATGCCGTACCAACCAGTTTGATACGCAGATCATGATCTCCAAGCTGAAGGATTATGAGATCAGCATGGAGGAAGAGGGTGCGGATATTGTGGTTGTCAACTCCTGTACGGTGACCAATGGAGCAGACGCTTCTGTGCGCCATTATATCGCTTCGATCAAACGTAAAAACCCTTCTGCTAAGGTGATCCTTGCTGGATGTGGTGCCCACTCGAAAGGTGAAGTGCTTTTTGCAGATAAAACAGTGCATGGAGTTATGGGTCACTCAGAGAAAGAGAAGATCAACGAGATACTCAAGCAAGAACATCCCTTCTATCAGATCGGCGATCTTGACCATATCGACTCTACGATCGTAGAGGAGTTTGTCGGCAAAAGCAGGGCGTTTATCAAGATCCAGGAGGGGTGTGACTTTAGATGTTCGTACTGTATCATCCCATCAGTGAGGGGAAATGCACGAAGCCATAAGGAGTCGGATATCATCGAGCAGGTAACCCGCTTGGCAGGCAACGGGTTTGGTGAGTTTATCCTCACAGGGACCAATGTGGGAAGCTATGGCAAGGATCGAGGCTCCTCGCTTGCTAAACTGCTCAAAAAACTCTCACAGTTACGTGGCGTGAGGCGTATCCGTATCGGTAGCCTAGAGCCGATCCAGATCGATGAGGAGTTCAAGGAGCTGCTGAGTGAACCGTGGATGGCAAAACACCTCCATATCGCACTGCAGCATACCAGCGACAAGATGCTGGAGCTGATGAATAGACGCAACCGTTTTAAGAGTGATATCAAGCTCTTTGAGGAGATCGCACAGAAGGGGTATGCACTGGGGACTGACTATATCGTAGGGCATCCGGGCGAAGATGATGCCGTGTGGGATGAAGCGATCAACAGAGTAAAAGCACTTCCACTAACCCATATCCATGCCTTTACCTACTCCAAGCGTGACCATACCCCTTCAGCAACGATGAAGCCAGACGTGAAGGGTGATATCGCCAAAGCGAGACACAAAGAACTCACAGGGATCATCAAGGAGAAGAACCATCTTTTTAGGCGCGCACATACCAGTAACCTTGAGGTGCTTTTAGAGAGCGGCAAAGTAGGTATCTATCAGGGGTTCGATCAGTACTTTAATCGTATCTCTATCAAAAGCGATGAGGATCTGAGCTCCAGCTGGGTAGTGTTAAACAAAATAGAGGTGAGCAGTGAAGGCAATAGCGCAATTCTTTAACGCAACCAAGCCTCTAAAGATCATTGTATCGCTTTTGGTTGTGCTGATCTTGTTGCTCTCTTTTGCGATCTTTCGTGACAGTGCCGAGGTGATCACGCACAAGCAGGCCAATGCACTCTTTACGCAGAAGAAGATCAAGAAACTGATCGTTGAGGGGGAGTATATCCGTATCATCACAGAAGAGAAGGCGTATAAGGTCTATGAGGGTGCGATCAACAAAAGTAGTTTCTTCTCTGAGTATCCCGTTGAGGCAAAAGAGCACAATGAGTCTCTCTACGATATCCTTGCGTTGTTTATGATATTTGCAGCATTGCTCCTCCTCTTTAAAATGATCCAAGAGAGCCGCGCACAGCAGCTCAAGCATCTGAAAGTGAATCTTCAAAAAGAGGATGAAGCGCTCAAGATAGAACCGGTGCAGGCAATCACTTCGAATGTAAGGTTCTCCGATGTTGCCGGTATCAGCGCGGTTAAAGAGGAGCTTGAGGAGATCATCGATTTTTTAAAAGCGCCGCAGAAGTATAAAGCGCTTGATATCAGTCTTCCTAAAGGGGTACTGCTTGTGGGTCCTCCAGGAGTAGGCAAGACACTGATCTCGAAGGCTGTGGCAGGGGAAGCAGGTGTGCCGTTTTTTTATCAGAGCGGCGCCTCTTTTGTGCATATCTACGTGGGGATGGGAGCCAAGAGGGTGAGCGAACTCTTCAGAAAGGCCAAGCAGATGGCACCGAGCATTATCTTCATTGATGAGATCGATGCGGTGGGAAAAAGCCGCGGAGAGTTACGCAATGACGAGCGGGAAGCCACACTCAATCAGCTGTTGACCGAAATGGACGGTTTTGAAGAGAGTTCAGGGGTGATCGTCATCGCAGCGACAAACAAGATCGAGGTCTTAGATGAGGCGCTCTTGAGAGCAGGGCGTTTTGATAGACGTATCTATATTGCACTGCCTGATCTAGAAGAGAGGGCAAAGACACTTGAACTCTACCTGGCCAAAAAGCCGCACAGCGTCGATATAGGCTATGTTGCTAAAATGAGTGTGGGGTTCAACTCGGCCGCCCTTGCAACGTTGACCAATGAAGCAGCGATCTATGCGATGCGCAAGCGCCGTTCTATCATCGAGACCTCAGACTTTGAAGCGGTCAAAGAGAAGGTGCTGCTCGGAAAACGAAAGATCATGAGCCTAACAGATAAAGAACGTGAGATTCAGGCTGTCTACCAAGCAGCCAAAGCACTGGTAGCGACATGGTTTGATATCGAGTTTGACAAGATAGGCCTAGTCAATATCATGCTACTAAGAAAAGATCATGAGATACTCTCCAAAGGTGAGTTGATCAACCGGATCAAGGTCTACCTTGCAGGAAGTGTTGCCAATTCGATCTTTTTTAAGGAGCAGTTTACCAATGCCAGCAATGACATCAAACAGGCAAAAAAGATGGTGCATCAGGTCGTTTATGAGTATATGATGAATGAGCACTTCATCATCACGCCTTCTGCAGAAGAGGAGCTTTTGAAAAACTCTGTTGCAGAAGTGACCAATCTTCTCCATTCACTCAAAGAAGCACTCAAAAAAACCACCGTGTATCTTCTGGAGCATGAAAACATAGACCAAGAACAGTGTAGAGAGATCCTCCGTGAGATATTTTAACGGATTTTCTCTTCAAGAAGAAGAGCAGCTATTTGGTGAGTATCTGATCCAAAGCGATCTGTGTGTGGCAGGTTTCAGCTATGGTGCACAGCAGGCCTTAGAGTATGTCTATAGTGCGACCCAGAGAGTAGACAGGCTGATCCTTCTCTCACCGGCATTTTTCCAGAACCAAAAGCCCAGTTTCATCCGCACCCAACTGCGTTATTTTCGAAACAAAAAAGAGGAGTACATCAAGCAGTTTCTTGCCAATGCTGCGTACCCCTCAGAGGTTGATCTAACTGTGTTTTATAAAAAAAGCACTGATGAGGAACTAGAAGCACTGCTAAGTTACCGGTGGGAGAGCGAAAAGATCAAGAAGATCACAGATAGGGGCACGACCATAGAGGTCTTTTTGGGGAGTGAGGATAAGATCATTGACGCTTCTGCTGCGTTGGATTTCTTTGCCCAAAAGACGGTGACGTACTGGATAAAGGGTGCTGGGCATTTGTTGCGAAATTAAATAATGTTGGCCTTTTTGTTCTATGTGGTGCCATTTCACAGAGCATTCAAGCGAAAATCGATACAGTCCAAGAAGTTATATACTCTTTTCTATGTTATACTTTTAGGATCAAGAAATAAGGGATAAGTTATGTCATTCACGCCTCAGACTCCATATCTAACGATAGACGGTATTATCGAAGTCTATGAAGAGGGTATCTTTCAGGGGATCGTGCTCATAGAGCGCAAGTATGAACCGCACGGTTTGGCTTTGCCCGGCGGGTTTGTTGAAGTGGGAGAAACAGTGGAGCGGGCGCTAGTCCGTGAGATGAAAGAGGAGACAGGGCTAGATGTCAAGATCGACAGGGTGCTGGGTATCTACTCCGATCCTGATAGGGATCCACGTTTTCATGTAGCTACCATTGTATATGTCGCTAAGGCTTCAGGTCAGCCAAAAGGTGGTGATGATGCGATGGAAGCCAATCTTTATACACTGATCGATCTTCCGCTCGATAAACTGGTATTTGATCATAGAAAAATCATAGAAGATTATTTGAAAACCTGTAACTAGCCAGGAGAGGATGTGCAGGAGAGTTTCGATCTGCTGGTTGCACTGAAAAAACTAGGTTATCTTCAGGCGCCTAAAGATCCGTTGTGGTGGCCAAAGAGCGGAACGTTTGAAGTAGTAGTAGGGGCTTTGCTGACACAACAGAGCCGTTGGGAAAAGGTGGAAGCCTCTCTTGACGCACTCAGAAAAGCAAATCTGCTTACGCTTGAAGCACTCTCATCTGCTTCGCCTCACCACATCGCCTCATTGATCAAACCAAGCGGTTTTTACCATACCAAATCACAAAGACTCATCTTGCTGAGTCAAAATATACTCAAAGATTTCGGTTCATTTGAAACATTTTCCAGTGAGGTTGAGAGAACCTGGCTGCTTGCGCAAAAAGGGATAGGGATGGAGAGTGCGGACTCGATCCTTTGTTATGCTTGCCACAGACCGGTTTTGGTAGTCGACAGTTATACGCAGAGGCTCCTAGATGCGCTTGGGTATACCTTTGAGGACTATAGGCATCTTCAAGAGTGGATGCAGCAGGGAGTCAAGATGCATCTTGATAAGGTTAGACAGCTTTATGGTGAAGCGGCGGATATCGCAACGGTTTATGCCAGATTTCATGGAAAAATAGTAGAATATTCCAAGCAACATATACGCGGCAAAGCAGTCGATGTGGTACCGCTGCTAAAAAAGTTTGAGGAGAGCATGTGACCACTATCGTGATCACGGGATGCAGTACTGGCATCGGTCTTAAAACAGCACTCTATCTAAAAGCACGACATCTCTGTGTCTATCCAACCGCACGCAATGAAAAAGATGTGGCACATCTCAAAGCATTGGGCTTTGAGCATGCGATGGTGCTTGATGTGACGAAGCCTGAGGAGATCGCAGCGGTGATCAGCCGGGTTTTGGAGCTTGAAGGAAAGATCGATGTGTGGTTCAATAACGCTGGTTTTGGGCAGCCTGGTGCCTTGGAGGATATCGAAACAAAAGTGCTCAGAGAACAGTTTGAGACCAATGTCTTTGGCCTCCATGAGTGTACGCTGCAGGTGCTGAGAGTCATGCGAAAGCAGGGGCAGGGTAAGATCATACAGCACTCATCGGTACTTGGGCTCATCTCACTCTTTGGCAGAGGTGCCTACAATGCCAGTAAATACGCCATCGAAGGGCTCAGCGATACACTGCGTCTAGAGCTGATGGATACAGATATCCATATCTCCCTGCTGAACACAGGTCCCGTAAGCAGCAACTTCCGCCACAATGCGATCCAAAAATTGCAGGAGAATGTGGATATCTCTCATTCGCGTTTCAAAGAGCAATACAAATCCAATATCAGCGGTCAGGGCAAAAAAGTACCGTTTAATCTTGAAGCCGATGCGGTCGCATCAGTCGTCTACAAGATCATCACATCCAAGAAACCAAAACCGCGCTACTACATCACCAAAGCCACCTATCTGCTGGGCACCTTAAAGAGGATACTGAGCACCTCGCTACTTGATAAGGTACTTATCAGAGTGGGGAATGAAAAACAATCTCCTCCCGCTCCCAAACTGAGTTGAGGAGTATATATCGAACTGATGTAGCATATGCTCCATAAATGGCATAGAATCAGTTCGCAAAAATTGCCTCAATGATAGTAGATACGAACTCAAAACTGCCAAAAATGGCAAATTTTTCTTCAATATCAAAGCTTCAAATGGCCAAATCGTTGGCACAAGCGGCTTTTTTGATAGTGAGGATGCGCGTAAAAATGCTATAATGTATCTCAAAAGTAGCTCTTAAAGCTACTATAGAAGAAGCTTAAAAACTCTTGGCTTCTCTAGCTCACTAGGAAGCCAAATCCATAGGAGAACCACTCTATGCAAAAAATCTACGAAACCTTAAAGCTATTTTATTTAGGGCACAAAGAGGGCACACACACGCCTGTTGTGTATGAAAACAAAGACCTGACTACCCATGGGCTCATTATCGGCATGACAGGTAGCGGCAAAACAGGTCTAGGGATTGGGTTGATTGAGGAAGCTACCATAGATAATATCCCTTCCATCGTTATCGATCCAAAGGGCGATATGGGAAACTTACTGCTCACTTTTCCAGATATGGACGCAAAAAGTTTTGCGCCTTGGGTTGATGCACAAGAAGCTGCAAGCAAAGGCAAAAGCGTCCAAGAATACGCCCAAACCATAGCTTCTACTTGGAAAAAAGGGATCGAGAGTTTCGACCAAGACATCAGCCGAGTTGCTACGCTCAAAGCACAAGGTGAATTCACCATCTATACACCCGGTTCGAGTGCGGGTGTGGGTGTGGCGCTTATCTCTACTTTTAAAGCTCCTCCACCAATCATCATGGAAGACCGCGAGCTTTTAACCACCCTTATCAGTTCTACAGTGACGAGCATTTTAAGCCTTATAGATATCCAAAGTGACCCGCTCTCAGGCAAAGAACATATACTGCTCTCATCCATATTTTTAAACTTTTTTGAAAAGGGGCAAGATGTGAGCTTGGAAGCGCTCATTGGTGCAATCGCTTCACCCCCTTTTGAAAAGGTTGGCGTTTTTGCCCTCAATACATTCTATCCTCAAGATAAACGCCTTGAGCTTGCCATGAAACTCAACGCCCTTGTGGCTTCGCCATCTTTTAGCACATGGCTTGAGGGAGAATTGCTCGATATTGACAACATGCTTTTCACAAAAGAGGGCAAAGCGAAGGTTTCTATCTTTTCAATCGCTCACTTAAACGATAAAGAGCGCATGTTTTTTGTGACGCTTTTGCTGAATGAATTTTTAGGCTGGATGCGCCGCCAAGAGGGCTCATCTAGACTCAGAGCGTTGCTCTATATGGATGAGATTTTTGGATTTTTTCCACCAAACCAAAACCCACCATCCAAACAACCTATGCTTACCATGCTCAAACAAGCCCGCGCTTTTGGGGTTGGCGTGGTACTCTCCACCCAAAATCCAGTTGATTTGGATTATAAAGGGCTTTCAAATATAGGTACATGGTTTATCGGTCGCTTGCAAACTGCACAAGATAGAGAGCGTGTCATCAGCGGACTCCAAGGCATCCAAGGAAGCGATTATGATAAAGCCACCCTCATGGAGCTTATCGCCAACCTTAAAAAGCGACATTTCCTGATCAAAAATATCCATGAAGAGGGCTTACATGTCTTCTCTACTCGTTGGGTTCTTTCCTACCTGAAAGGCCCGCTAACGAGGGATCAAATAGCCTCTTTGATGGAAGCTAAAAAGAGTGCAATAAGCAACACACACGCACAAAACCAGTCTATTATTCCAAAACACAAACCTATTTCAAGCACCCTTAGCACGCCTCCGATTTTGAACCATGCAATCACCCAAACGTACCACTATACGAGCCAAAGTGAGCGTTATATCTTGTCCCCATTTCTAGCGTGTGAAAGCGAAGTGGCTTTTGTGGACACAAAACGAGGTATCCACCATATAAAAAAGATATACCACGCCATACCACTTCATGAAAAACTACACGAAGTGGCATGGCAAGATAGACAACTCCTTCACTTTGAAAACCCACAAACCAAACCTCGTGTTGGCTCGAGCTATGGAAAACTGCCTCCATTTATATTGGAAATGCGAAGCTTATCGAGCCTTACGAAGGATTGGCAAGATCATCTTTATCGCAATGAGCGTTTGGACATTTTTTCCAATCACGCTTTAGGGATTTATGGAGATGTTGGCATGAGTGAGGAAGCGTTCAATCTACGCGTTCATGATGCGTTAGAAAATGCGTTTGAAAAAGCAAAAGAGACATTAATCGCAAAATTTGAAAAAGATGAATTGGCACTAGAAAGAAAGCTTCAAACTCTAGAAACTAGGCTTGATAAAGAAAAAGCGGATGTAAACTCCAAAACCACCAATATGGCTATCACCATAGGTACCTCTCTTTTAGGAGCGCTTTTGGGTGGAAATTTGTTTTCTAAAACAAATGCTGGCAAGCTGGGAACTGCTGCAAGAAGTACAAGCAGTGTGCTCAAAGAGAAGCGAGATGTTGCTAGGATCGAATCCCAAATGCAAGAGATCATCAACCAAATGGAAAAGTTAAAAGAGAGTCTCGCTCTAAAACTAGAGGAGACAAAAGCTTCTTTTGATATCCGCCATTTTCCAAATGAAACGTACCAGATCAAACCCCGCCGTGCTGACATCTACAACACAAAACTTTTTATAGCATGGGTCGAGGAATAACCCCAACTAAGAGTGCGAAAGTGACGCTTCTTGATCCAAGCTCTAAAGCGTGACATCAAAAGGCTTCTTGCCCATTTTGGTCTCTAAACAGCTCATCTAGAAGCGCTTTGGTGCGAGGCTTGAGACGCGAAGGTTTGCCATCTGTGACAAATACGAGAGTGCTTGTGAGGTTAAAAAGCTTTTTATCCTCTTTGAAAATCTCTTGCTTGAGATGAAGAGAGGCACCTTTGATACCTATAATGCTATTTTTTACTATGAGCGTGTCACCTAGTTTGGCAGGGGAGTGAAACGATGCCTCTATCTGTGAAACCACAAAATGACCACCATCTATAGCTGGACTAAGCCCCCTCTCAAAAAAAAGCTCACTTCTAGCTCTTTCGCAAAATTTTAGATAATTGGCATGATAGACCACCCCACCTGCATCTGTATCTTCGTAATAGACTCGTATTTTCACTATAAAACTCCTATTTTTTTGTAGTTTATCAAATCTAATCAATTTTTTGCTTTTGATACCGATAAATCCAAGATGCAGAGGCTGAAGTATTAAACTTTCTCCAACAACTCTTTCCGTTTCTCCCAATCACTCATGTATAGTGTGAGATAGTCATAAAACTCTTTTGAGTGATTTGGATAGATGAGATGAACCAGTTCATGAAAAACTACATATTCTATACAAATTTTAGACTTTTTTATAAGCTCAATATTGAGATTGATATATGATTTATGAGGATTACAACTCCCCCATCTTGTTTTCATTTGTCTGATTTTTACATCTTTTATCTCTTGTTTTACAATTTTATTAAACTCTTGCAAGATGTTAAAAAAATGAAACAACGCTTTTTCGTAGTACCACTCATAAACCAAATTTTGTTTTCGTTTCAAATCACTTTTGTTTTTTACATAAACTTCCAAATAGCCTCTTTGAAGCTTAACGCCCTCTTTTTTTGATTGGATTACTTTTAGCCTATAACTTCGCCCTAGATATTTAAAATCCTCTCCACTTACATACTCTTTTTCACTCGTTTCAAATGAGGCAAAAAACTTTCTCTTTTTTTCAATCCACTTGGCTCTTTTTTTGACTATAAACTCTATATGCTCATCGCTTGTTATTTTTGGAGCAGTCAAGATCACTTCCCCTGATGGCTTTACTTTTAAAGTGATATTTTTTACATCTTTTTTAATAACTTGGATCTTTTCAAGCATAAAAACTGATTCCTATACCT
>Ga0209614_1000519_pt1 | contig 33330 bp, 27 predicted proteins | sample BlaSprsedimmetaG_FD_185484 | JGI IMG/M metagenome (GOLD analysis project Ga0209614, IMG submission 185484) | Hot spring sediment bacterial and archeal communities from California, USA to study Microbial Dark Matter (Phase II) - Blank Spring... ... | reverse complement strand
CGTTCCCAAAAAGGATCGGAAACCTCCCATGACTGAACCTTTGGCATGTTGTCCTCCATGATCAAGGTTGAACATGGAGGACAACATGCCAGAAATGCGAAATAAAGTCCACATTATTTACGGATAAGCTCTAAGTATTAAAAGGAGTACGAAAAATGCAAACGATTTATACCGACAGAATCGTCAGCGTCACTGAGTTGAAACGGAATTTCAGCAATGTACTTAGCCAAGCCGGCAATGATCCAGTAGCAATTCTCAACCACAACAGGGCAGCAGCTTATCTTCTTTCCGCCGAGCATTATGAACGACTGATAGACCGCCTCGAAGACATCGAGGATGGAAGACTAATTCGGGAACGCGCGGCCGGACCTTTTGTGGAGGTAAGCATGGATGACCTATAAATTGCAATTCCATGAGCTGGCCTTAAAAGAATGGAACAAGCTGGCTCCGGATCTTCGAGACCAGATGAAAAAGAAGCTTGCTGATCGCTTGGAAAACCCTCACATCCCCTCTGCCGCTCTTTGGGGCATGGAGCATTGCTACAAAATCAAGCTGCGCAAGGCAGGATATAGACTTATTCACAGGGTTGAGCAGGATGTCGCCGTTCTCACAGTCATGGCCGTTGGCAAGCGTGACAAGCTGAAGGTCTATTCCGCGGCACAAGTGCGAGTCCGTAGCTAAATCATCACACGAACCATCTTCCGCAATTAATCATTTTCCATGCCTTGTTCCGATCCGCGCTACCCATTTCAGGAAGCGGGAAGGGGAAAGCGAATGCGGAAAGCGGCATAGACGAAACCAGGTCTCCACCTTAAAAGAGCCGCTAAGCTGTCCAAGGAATCGGACCCACTTCACCGTCAATGTCGAATCATGGCCCTGAAATTTGCTGCATGCGGGCATTCGAAGATCTCCCTGGATGGGCCGCATGGCGCTCCTGGCGTCTTCCCTGGGTTCAAAACTCCATGATCCTGTAGATCGCTTGGTAATTACCACGGCCCTGCAGCATGAAGCCCTGTTGATTACAGCGGACAAGGTGCTGCCTGATTGGGGGACGGACCTGAAACGACATGACGCCGAAACATGCTACCCGCCTGCACAAACCAACCCGACGCATCCCCCATTGAATTTTGACCGATTCCCTGGCACAAGTCAGCGGTTGCCTGTTCTTTCCACACTTTTCAGCAAGTATAATTCGGAGGCCTCATGAATCCGCTTCAGATATACAGCGTCATCCCCAAACTGCCCGCGAAACTGAAGGCATTGTGGGACTTGGCCTACAACCTCTGGTTCGACTGGAACCATGAGGTCGTGGATCTTTTCTCGCTGATCGACCCGAAACTCTGGGCCAGGAGCTACGGCAACCCCTTGTGGTTCATAAACCACCTGCCGCAGACCACCCTGGAGAATCTGGCCAAGGATGAATTTTTCCTGGAACGTCTCCGTTCGGTCACGCACAACCAAAGCATCTACATGGGGCGCAAAAGCTCCATGCTCCCTTTTGCCTATGAAGAAAAACAGCCCATGGTGGCCTACTTCAGCCTGGAATACGGCCTGACCCTGTGCCTGCCGATCTATTCCGGCGGCTTGGGCATTCTGGCCGGAGACCACCTCAAATCAGCCAGCGACCTGAACATCCCCCTGGTCGGCGTCGGCCTGGCCTATCACCAGGGCTATTTCCGCCAGTACCTCACCGCCGACGGCTGGCAGCAGGAACGCTATCCGGACTACGAATTCGAACAGATGCCCATGACCTTGGTACGTCAAGGCAAGAACCAGAAACCTTTGACCATCACTGTGGACCTGGCCGGCCAGCAGCTCATAGCCCAGATCTGGGAAGTGCGCATCGGACGCATCCGCCTGTATCTGCTGGACACCAATATCCCTGAAAACCCTCCGCCCTTCCGGCGGATCACCTCCCGGCTCTACGGCGGAGATCTGGAAATGCGCATCTGGCAGGAAATCCTGCTGGGCATCGGCGGGATCAAGGCCCTGAACACCCTGGGCCTGACCCCCCGGGTGATTCACATGAACGAGGGGCATTCGGCCTTTGCCGGCCTGGAGCGGATCCGGGTGTTCATGGCCGATTTCGGCCTGTCCTTTGAAGCGGCCATGGAGCTGACCGCCTCCACCAGCGTATTCACCACCCATACCCCGGTTCCCGCGGGCAACGACCGTTTTCCCGCGGAACTGATGCAGCGCTATTTCGACGGCTATGCGCGCAGCCTGGGACTGGCCTTCAAGGTCTTGCTGGCCCTGGGTCGGGAGGACCCGCGCAACGACGGGGAATGGTTCTGCATGACCGTGCTGGCCCTGCGCTTGTCCCGCTTCAACAACGGGGTCAGCGAGCTGCACGGGCATGTGTCCCGCAAAATGTGGGAAAAAGTCTGGCCCCAGTATCCGGTGGAGGACATCCCCATCGGCACGGTGACCAACGGCGTGCACATCGCCTCCTGGGTGGCCAGGGACATTGCCATGCTTTTCGAACGCTACCTGGGCGCCAACTGGAAGGAAGACCCGGACTGCACCCGGGTCTGGCACCAGGCCGAGACCATCCCGGACGGCGAACTCTGGCGCACCCATGAGCGTCTGCGGGAACGGCTCGTGGACTACGCCCGGTTCCGGCTGCGTGAACAATTGATCCAAAGAGGCGCACGGCGCAAGGAACTGCTGGAGGCCGACGAAGTTTTGGATCCCCAGGTTTTGACCATCGGCTTTGCCCGGCGCTTTGCCACGTATAAACGGGCCACCCTGCTTCTGGCGGATCAAGAACGTTTCCTGCGCATGATCACCGACTCCCATCGGCCCGTACAGTTCATCTTTGCGGGCAAATCCCACCCCCATGACAACGAGGGCAAAAAGTTCATGCAGCAGCTGGTCCAGTTCTGCCAGGCGCCGGATATACGCAAGCGCTTGGTGTTCCTCGAGGACTACGATATGGAGGTGGCCGCGTACATGGTCCAGGGGTGCGACGTCTGGCTGAACACGCCGCGGCGGCCCCTGGAGGCTTGCGGCACCAGCGGCATGAAGGCCATTGCCAACGGCGTGCTCCATGCGAGCACCTTGGACGGCTGGTGGGTGGAGGCACACCGCCTGGACAACGCCATAGGCTGGTCCATCGGCCAGGGCGAGGATTACGAGGACACGGCCTACCAGGATTTCGTGGAAAGCCAGATTCTCTACAACCTCCTGGAAAAAGAAATCATCCCGACGTTTTACGAGCGCGGCCAGACCAACTTGCCCAGGGAATGGATCCGGCGGATGAAAAAAAGCCTGCAGCTGTTTACCCCGCAGTTCAATTCCCATCGCATGGTCACGGATTACGTGACCAAGGCCTACGAGCCAGCTTACAAGAATTCCGTCAGCCTCATGGAGGGCGACTTCGCCCCGGCCAAGCAATTGGCTTCCTGGCGCATGGAAATCATGACCAAATGGAACACCTTGCGCATCAGCAACGTGCGCTCCAGCGTCCCGGAAATCATTCATGTGGATCAGCCCCTGTCCATTCAGGCGGACGTTTTTCTGGACGGACTCCGTCCCCAGGACGTGCGCATGGAGATCTACGGCGGACCGGTGAACATGGAGGGCAAATTCACCCACAGAAGCACGGCGCGCATGGACATGACCGAGGCCTTGGACGACGGCTGGTTCAGATACGCCGGCCAGTTCACCCCGGACGCTCCCGGCCGTTTCGGCTACACCGTGCGCATGCTGCCCAACCATCCGCTGCTTTTGGATCCCCACTCCCTGGGGTTGATTCACTGGGCCCAATGATTTGTTTCAGCGGGCCGTTGCATCATGGCTTAATCCAGGCTCTTCTTGACCATTGGCATCCAAAGAGCCTTTTGAAACGCTTTTCGAGGTCCATCAATGCAGTTCATTCCTGATACTGACGCCGCCCAGCTGGCCGAGATGCAGGCCGCGGGTCTGCGCTGGACCGTGGGCCACGCCTACGAACACAGTCCTTTTTACAGACAGCGCCTGGACAAGGCCGGCATCCGGCCCGATGACGTCCGGGGACTGGACGATCTGCGCCATCTTCCGTTCTGCGACGCCAAGGATCTCCAGGCCGGCTATCCTTTTCCCCTACTCAGCGTGCCCACCGAGGATGTCGTGCGCATCCACGCTTCTTCCGGAACCACAGGCAAGCGCAAGGTGCTCTGCTACACCCGTCAGGATATTGACGACTGGGTGAACATGTTCGCCCGCTGCTATGCATTGGCCGGCCTGACCCCTTCGGACCGGGTGCAGATTGCCGTGGGCTACGGGCTGTGGACCGCCGGAGCCGGTTTTCAACTGGGCTGCGAGCGTTTCGGAGCCATGGCCGTGCCCCTGGGTCCGGCCAATACGGACATGCATTGCGAAATGATGGTCGATTTGCAGACCACGGTCTTTTGCGCCACCGCATCCATGGCCCTGCTCATGGCCGAGGAGCTGCACCGCCGCGATCTCATCTCCAGAATCAAGGTCAAAAAGATCATCCTCGGCGCCGAGCGCCACAGCGACGCCATGCGCAGACGCATCAAGGACCTGCTCGGGGTTGAACACATCTTTGACATCTACGGCCTGACCGAACTGTACGGTCCGGGCACGGGTCTGGACTGCGCCGAACACCGGGGCATCCACTACTGGGCCGATCACTTCATCCTGGAAATTCTGGACCCAAACACCCTGCAGCCCGTGCCGCCGGGCGTTCCCGGCGAAATGGTGGTCACCACCCTGCGCAAGCAGGCCGCTCCTTTAATCCGCTACCGCACGCACGATGTAAGCCGCCTGCTCCCCGGACCCTGCCCCTGCGGCGTGGGCTTCCCCCTGCATGACCGTGTCCTGGGGCGCACCGACGACATGTTCATCTATCGGGCCGTGAACATCTATCCGGGGCAAATCGACGACGTGCTCAGCCGGATTCCCGGCCTGGGCAGCGAATACCAGATTCATCTGCACCACCGGGAGGACGGCCGGGACATCATGACCTTGAAGGTGGAGCGGGCCTCGAATGCCGATTCAGGTCAGGACAAAGAACTGGCCGAAGCCGTGGCCGGAGAGATCCGCCGCAGGATCATGGTCCGCTCCCAGGTGGACATCCTGGATTATGCCGCCCTGCCGCGCACCGAGCGCAAAAGCAAGCGCGTCTTCGACCACCGCGAAACCGTGTCCAGTTTTCTGGACCAGAGCAGCGTCAGCTGAGTGTGCACCGTGTCTCGAACCTCGCTGTTTCACTATCAACACACCCAGCGCGGCACGCTGATGATCAGCGCCTCGCTTTTGGCAGCGGGTTTTGTCTTTTATCATCTGCTGCACGGCGGTCCTTCGTGGCTGTGGATCATCCTGGCCCTGACCGCCGCCGTGGGGATTGTTTTTTCCAGCCTGTCCGTGGTTGTGGACGACACCAGACTTACGGCGGCCTTTGCGCCTGGGTGGCCAAAACTGGAAGTGCGCCTGACGGACATTGTCGAGGTGCTGGTAGTGCGCAACCCCTGGTATTACGGCTGGGGCATCCGATTGACTCCAGCCGGGCTGTTGTACAATGTATCCGGGCTGAACGCCGTGGAAATTCGCAAAAAAAACGGCAAAACCATCCGCATCGGCACGGATGAACCGGACAAACTGCGTCAAGCCTTGAATCGAGAAAATGTCACATGAAGAAGCGCAAAGCAAAAAGAGCAGCGTTACATGCGGGTGACCACGTGACCTGTCGCCTCTTTTTTTAAAACCTTTGTCCCAAACCCCTTATCTGAACCACGGAGACCGTGCCATGCGCATCACGATTCAACAAGCCTCCCCCGCCCAATGCCAAACAAAACCCGCCGATGAAAGCAAGCTCGTGTTCGGCTGTTCATTCTCCGACCACATGTTCCTCATGGATTTTCGCTCTGGACAAGGGTGGCATGATGCCCGCGTTGTTCCCTACCAGAACTTATGCCTGAATCCGGCGGCCATGGTGCTGCATTACGGCCAGGGCATTTTCGAAGGCATGAAGGCCTATCGAACCAAAGACAACCACATCCATTTGTATCGGCCGCGCAAAAACTTCGAGCGGATGAACCGCTCGGCCCAGCGGCTGTGCATGCCCACCATGGATGTTGAAGATCAGTTGACGATCCTGGAGACCCTGCTGCGCTCGGACCATGAATGGATCCCCAAAACCAGGGGATCTTCCCTGTACATCCGGCCGACCATGATCGCCAGCGAGCCGCACATTGGCGTGCGGCCGGCCAAGGAATACATCTATTTCATCATCACCGGCCCGGTGGGCGCATACTACGCCGAGGGCTTCAATCCCATCAGCATCTATGTTTCCGACGAATTCGTGCGGGCCGTACGCGGCGGCGTGGGCGAGGCCAAGACCATGGGCAACTACGCAGCCAGCCTGTATGCTGCCGAAGTGGCCAAGCACAAGGGCTTCACCCAGGTGCTCTGGCTGGATGGCGTGGAGCGGCGCTTCATTGAGGAAGTGGGCACCATGAACATCTTTTTCAGGACCAACGATGAACTCCTCACTCCTCCCCTGACCGGCTCCATCCTGCCCGGAATAACCAGGGATTCGGTCATCACCCTGGCCAAACACTGGGGCTTGAACGTCCAGGAAAGACCCATCGACATCCAGGAATGCATCGCATCCATTCAAAGCGGCGCCATGCTGGAAATCTTCGGCTCGGGCACGGCCGCGGTCATTTCTCCGGTGGGATCCATCTCCTACAAGGATACCATCTATACCGTCCAGGACGGAGGCGTGGGCGAGCTGTCCCGCAAGCTGCACGACGAAATCACCGGCATCCAGTACGGCGAAAAAGAGGACGTCTTCGGTTGGGTGCACGAGGTCAGGATTTAGCAGGAAAAAGCCGCACGACTTGCGCTATCTGAATCGGCAAACTGCCTTTTTTCACTTCCTTTCTTCGATACCGGTCCCGATAGCGATGCCGATCCCGAGTCTCAAAACGCATCGTTTCGACTCACCAGGTTCGGTTTATGGCTGGGTTGCCGTGTTTTGGGTCTGTCGCTTGTCTGACTGAACCAGGCATCGTTCGTCGAACCATTGCCAAACGCTGGCAGCACATGCTTTCGTTCCCTGACTGCAATGGTTAGACGATACGGGATCGGAGAAGGAGTTGCGACGGAACCAAAACACGGCAACCCAGCCATGCCCCGTGGACGCGTTCATGTTTTGCTGAGCAGTTACAACGCATCAACATCAAACAAGGTGCCCCATGAAAACAACGCGACCCCTCTCCATTTTGGCCCGCTTTGCACTTGCGCCCCTGATCATCTTCGCTTTTCTGAACTTTTCCGCCCATGCGGACAACACCTTCCAAACCGCTTCCAAGGAGAACCCGATGACCGTTGTCATGACCACGCCCCACGGCGACATTACCATTGAACTTGACGCCGACAAGGCGCCGATCACCGTTGAAAATTTTCTGGCCTACGTGGACGAGGGCTTTTTTGACGGGACCGTCTTCCACCGGGTGATTCCCGGCTTCATGATCCAGGGAGGCGGCATGACTGATGAAATGATTCAAAAACGCGGGCATCCGCCGATCAAAAACGAGGCGGACAACGGCCTGAAGAACCTGCGCGGCACCCTGGCCATGGCCCGCACCGCGGACATCAACAGCGCCACCAGCCAGTTCTTCATCAACCTGAAGGACAACGCCTTTTTGGACCACGGCTCGCGGGACTTCGGCTACGCCGTGTTCGGACAGGTGGTTGACGGCATGGATGTGGTGGACGCCATCGCCGCAGTCCAGACCGGCAACCGGGGCATGCATCAGGACGTGCCCGTGGAGCCGGTGACCATCATCAAGGCCGCGCGCAAGGAATAGGCACGCGCCGCCCCTTGCTGGAGACAAAAAAAGACCAGGCCGGTGCATGCCTTGTAAAAGCCCCGGCCTGGTTCGTTGTTCTCCCTACTGCCGCCTTGCCGGCAGCGACCCGCTTAAACTCCGCCCAGGTAAGCCGTGCGCACCTCCGGATCGGCCAAAAGACCCTTGGCCGTGTCCTCAAGCACAATCCGGCCCGTTTCCAGCACATAGCCCCGGTCGGCCAGCTTCAGGGCCAGCCGGGCGTTCTGTTCCACCAGGACGATGGTCACGCCGGACTTGTTGATTTCCCGGATGGTGGAAAAAATGGATTTGACCAGGATCGGCGCCAAGCCCAGGCTGGGCTCGTCCAAAAGCAGGATTTTCGGATTGGCCATCAAGCCCCGGCCGATGGCCAGCATCTGCTGCTCTCCTCCTGAAAGGGTCCCGGCCAATTGACTGCGGCGCGTGCGCAGAATGGGAAACATTTCGTAAACCCAGTCCAAATTTCGGCGGATCAAGGCCGGGTCGGTCTGGGTGAACGCCCCCAGATGCAGGTTCTCCCGCACGCTGAGCGTAGTGAAAACACGACGGCCTTCGGGCACCTGGGCCACGCCCAGGCCCACGATCCCGTGGGCCTCCAACTGATGCAACGGTCTGTCATGGAAAAATATCCCGCCGCTTGAGGACCTGACCAGTCCGCTGATGGTCATCAGCGTGGTGGATTTTCCAGCGCCGTTGGCGCCCAGGATGGTCACTATCTCACCCTTGGCCACGTGCAGGTTCAAACCGTGCAGGACCTCCACGTTGCCGTATTTCACGGTCAGATTTTCCACACGCAACAGCATGGTCAAAAAACCTCGTCCTCGGCCTCGGCAACGCCCAGATAGGCGTCGATCACCCGCTGGTCCTTCTGGATTTCCTCGGGCGTGCCCTGGGCGATCATCATGCCGTATTCCAAAACCACCAGTTTTTCGCAAATGCGCATTACCAAATTCATGTCATGCTCAATAAGCAAAACAGTGATGCCCCGGTCCCGGATCTGGACGATCAGGCGGACCAGCGCCTGGGTTTCATTGTCATTCATCCCGCCGGCCGGTTCGTCCAGGACCAGAAAGCGCGGCTTGGTGGCCAGGGCCCTGGCGATCTCCAAGAGCCGCTGGTTGCCGTAGGAAAGATTTCTGGCCGCCAGGTCCAGATGCGCCTTTAACCCGACAAAATCCAATTCTTCCACCGCGGTCTGCAGGGCTCGACGTTCCTCCTGCTTCTGGCCGGGCAGGCGGAACATGGCCCCCAGCACACCGGATTGCATTCGGCAATGACAACCGGCCAGCACGTTTTCCAAAACGCTCATGTTCTGGAACAAGCGGATGGTTTGAAAGGTCCGGGCAATGCCCAGGGAAACAATTTTATTTGTCCGCAGATGAACAATGCTTTGACCGTGAAAAACAATGTGCCCTTTGTCCGGACGATAATTCCCGGTAATCAGGTTGAAGACCGTGGTCTTGCCCGCCCCGTTGGGACCGATCAATCCGACGATGGCTCCCGGGGCGACATCAAAGGTCACGTCATTGACCGCCATCACTCCGCCAAAAGACTTGGTCAACTCGTTTATGCGCAGGATCGGAGCCGTGGTCATCTCCCGATCCCTTTGGGCGTCTCAGGCAGAAAATCCAAGCAATAGGTCCGGGCCCGGGGCGGCAATATGCCCTTGGGTCGAAAAATCATCATCACAACCATGGCTGCGCCGAAAAAGAGCATCCTGGCGCCGGCAAACTCCCGGAACACCTCTGGCAGACCGATGATCAAAAATGCCCCCAGAAGCACGCCGCGAATGTTGCCGGAACCACCCAGAATGACAATGGTAAACATGACCACGGATTCCCAGAAGGTAAAGGATTCCGGAGAGACAATGGTCATCTTGGCCGCGAAAATATTTCCGGCCATGCCCGCCCAGAAGGCTCCCAGAACAAAAGCCACCAGCTTGTAGTGGGCCGTGTCGATGCCGCTGCCCTCGGCGGCCGTGTCGTCCTCGCGGATATAGTTCAAGGCCCGGCCGAACCGGGAATTTTCCAGACGCACAAAGAGCAGCACGGTCGCCGCGGCAAAGGCGAAAATCAGATAATAAAACTCATGGGGCGTTCGGATCACGTGGCCGAAGAGATGCGGACGGCTGATACCGAAGATGCCGTTGGCTCCGCCCGTGATCCCGAAAACATTGTTCACCAGGGCGATGCGCACGATCTCCACAATGCCGATGGTCACGATGAGCAAGTAGTCCCCGCGCAGATGAATGATCGGCCGGGCCACGATCATCGCGAAGGCTCCGGCCGCCAGGCCGCTTAAAGGCAACAGCCAGAGGACCGGGATGCCGAACTGGGTGTTCAAAATGGCCGTGGTGTACGTGCCCATGGCGAAAAACGCCGCGTGTCCCATGTGGAACAGTCCGGCATAGCCCAGGATGATGTTCAAGCTTAAGGCAAGGACGGCGTACAGGCCGATGGAATTGAGCACGTCCACCCAGTAGGGGTTGAGCCAATACGGCGCCATGAGCAATACGGCCACGACAACGATATTGAGGACGGTTGCCGGTTTCATACCTTGTCCGCCACGCGTTCACCCAAAATGCCCGTGGGCCTGAATATCAGGATCAGGATGAGCACCAGAAAGGAAATGGCGTCTTTCCAGGCCATGGAAATGTAGGTCGCGCCCATGGCCTCGATCACGCCCAGCAGCAGACCGCCGAGCATGGCCCCGGGGATGTTGCCGATGCCCCCCAGAATGGCCGCGGTGAAGGCCTTCAGACCGTAAACCCAACCCATGGTGAAGTTGATCTGGCCGTAGTACAAACCGACCATCAGGCCGGCCACCCCGCCCAGGGCCGGGCCGATCAGAAAAACATACATGATCACCCGGTTCACATCGATGCCCATCAGCTTGGCCGCGCCCTGGTCGATGGCCGCTGCCCGGATGGCCATGCCCGTCCTGGTTTTCTGCACAAAGGCATACAACCCGGCCATGAGCAGCAGGGACGTGGCGAAAAGAATGATGCGCATCACCGGGATGTTCACTCCGAACAGGGTAATCGCCGTGGTGGGCAACAAATCATGCGGAAAAACCCTGAACCTGGCGCCGTAGAGCAGCATGACGGCATTCTGAAAAAAAATGGACGCACCCAACGCTGAAACAACGGCCGAAAGTCTGGGGGATGTACGCAAGGGCCGGTAGGCCACCCGTTCCAAAAGCGCCCCGATCACCGCCACCAATCCCATGACCATGGCCGCCAGGACGGCAATCCCGGCCAGTGGTCCCAGATGATCGGTCAGGCCCAAGGACAACAGCAAGGTCAAACCGAGATAGGCGCCGATGGTGAACAGATCGCCGTGGGCGAAATTGATCAGCTTGAGCACTCCGTAGACCATGGTGTACCCTAGAGCGATCAGGGCGTAGATGCCCCCCACGGCCAGGCCGTTGGTCAGCTGTTCAAGAAAAAGTTGCATGGACCATACTGGAATGGTTTGCAGGAAAGGGGTTTTGGGAGCGCGAATACGCGCTCCCAAAACCTAATGAGACAGAGCAGTTGAATCGTCAATCCGCCAGCTAGGGCTGCATGACGAAATTGCCTTCGCCGTCCACCCGGTACACGCGATACAGCTCGCCGACACGGTCGCCCTTCCCGTCAAAGGCAATGGGTCCGGTCAACCCCTGGAAATCCTTCAAGCCGGTCCGGAGATACTCGGCGATTTTGTCTGAATCCGTGGAGCCCAAGTCTTGAACAGCCGCAACAATAACCTTGAATGCGTCACCGGCCAGCACGGCCCAGACCGAAGCCGGATCGCTTTGATACTTGGCCCGGTAAGCAGCCATGAAGGACGTGGCTTCGGGGGAATCCAGGTCCTGGGGCACGGGCGGGCTCAAGAACATGAACCCCACGGCCGCGTCCTTGCCGGCAATGCTCACCAGATCAGGGTTGTTCGTGGCATCCCCGCCGAGAAAGGGCACGTCCCAGCCCATGGCCTTTTTCTGACGCATCAGCAGGCCGGCCTCGGGATAGTAACCGGTGAACAGGACCACATCCGGTCCGGCCGAGCGCAGCTTGCTCAGAATGGTGCTGTAATCCCGCTCGCCCGGGGTCAAGGCGTCGAAAAACACGACATCCACGTTGTCGGCCTGGAGCAGAGTCTGCGCTTCGTCGGCCAGCCCCTTGGCATACGTAGTGTTGTCATGCAGGATGGCCACCTTCTGGAAGCCCATGGATTTCAATGTGTTGGCGGCCACCAAGCCCTGCTCGTCATCCCGGGGGGAGGTGCGGAAAAAATATTTCAGCCCTTTCTCGCTCAACCGGATGGCCGTGGAACCGGTGGCCACCTGAACGATCTTGGCTTCGTCGTAAATGTTCTGAGAAGCCTCGGTAATCGAAGAACCATAGGTCCCGATGACCGCCGCAATGCCGCGTGTGGACAGGCGCTGGGCAGCCAGGGACGCCTGACGGGGATCGCCGCCGTCGTCCTCGACGTAAATTTCAACGGGCTGGCCGAGCACCCCGCCGGCCTTGTTCACTTCCTCGGCCAGCAGATCGACCACCTGTTTCATGGCTTGTCCCTCGCTGGCCCACGATCCCGTCAGCGGAGCCATCAAACCGATCTTCACCTGGGCCTGGGCCTGGCAAAGCATCATCGGAAAAAGCAGCAAACCAATCAACAATGAAAACAACCATTTCTTACGCATGCACGCATCTCCTTGCAGACAAAAGGTTTAAACATCATCCAAAAACAGACTCGCATCGCCCCCATGCACGATATTGACTCCACGATTTCATGAAAATGAAGAGCGTTTCTTACGGTGGATACGAGGGAAAATCAACAGCCCTGGACGCGCAACCGATGCGTTTTTCCATGCAAGTCCAGTTTGCAGATGACGCGAAACAGCATTTGACAGGCAATGACGACAAAAGATAGGCGCTGAAAGCGATGCTTTTTAACAATTGTCAGCCCTGAATCCCGGGAGTGCGGATGACTGATAATCTTTTCCGTCGGTTGGGACAACTCTATGCCGACATGGAGCAGGAATACGGCCTTGTCGCCGGGCAGACCGGACTGACCTGCTCAGGGTGTCCGGAAAACTGCTGTACGAGTTATTTCCAGCATCACACCCACGTGGAGTGGGCCTATCTTTGGGAGGGATTGGGGAACCTGCCGGATCAGCGTTTACGGGAGATCCGCGGCAAGGCCGGGGAATACGTTCACGCGGCCCAGGAAATGCTCGCCCGACAGGGCCTGCCTGACGTAATGTGTCCGTTGAACGCTGACGGGCTTTGCACGCTCTATGCGCACAGAATGATGATCTGCAGGCTTCATGGGGTGCCCAACCGGTTCACCCTGCCCAACGGCCAAGCCAAGACGTTTCTCGGTTGCTTCCGTTGCCAGGAACTCCTTGCCGGAAAGGAAAAAACGCCGGTCCTGGAACGGACCGATTTTTACCGCCGCTTGGCTGCGCTGGAAATGGAATATATCCGGGGCCTGCCGTACAGACCGGCCAGGGTGCGACTGACACTGGCGGAAATGATCCGCATTGGACCGCCAGAATTCAACGACCCCGCCATGTCCTGCGCAACCCGGTGACATGGGATTGCGCAGGTGCGGATTCATTCATGGCTCTCGGGAAGGACGCCGGTTACGCCTCAAGGCTGGCGCCGGAAACCGCCTGCACGATATCGCCCTTGGCGTTGTACACGGGCGTTGTTTCCAGGGCCACAAGCTTGGCCAGCACTGCGGGGTCCTGGAGAACCTGGCGCTGCAAGCGGGCTTTACGGATGTTCTTCATGTAGTCGGCCTGGGACTGTCCATCCCTGACCTGGGCTTCCATTGGTTTGACTTTCAAGGATTCTGAAAAACTCGGGGCAACTGAGGGCATATTCATGACGAACCTCCTTGTCTCTTGCCTTTCTATAACGATACCTGTGCCGTTATATATGTATTCGGCTGATTTGCGAGGAACTTTAGCCCCTTTTTCCCGTTTTTTGCACTCCGAGAAGCGTTCCGGTGATTTGCAAGCCCGCCCTGAATGCAGCATGGTAGCGTTTTCACCGGCCATAATGCCGTCCACCTCTTTTGGGAGAACTTTATGAACGACTCCATCACCAGACGCGTCATCCTGACACTGCAAGATTTTTACGATTTGATGGATCAGACAGCGACCGTCCGCCGCCAGGCGGTCACCGTGGCCCTGGCCGGCGATCCCGGAAGGCAAAGGCATGCCGCCTCCCTGCAGGTGGCTTTGGAATGCCTGAACGCCATTCCGGGCACCGACTCCGGAAAACCCTTTGAACGCCGCCTTGCGCTGGACCAAGAGCATGAAATCCATGTCGACTTAAGCTACGAAATCACGGAACTGGCCAGGGACGTCGTGTACATGGAACTTGGCGAACCGGCTCTTTTGACCATCCTGGAAGACAAATCCCCGGGCCTGCGGGATCAGGCCGACCAACTCGCCCGGGCTTTGGGCGACAACTCCTTTCGCTGCCTGATCACGGACCGGGACGGCACGGTCAACAATTATTGCGGCCGTTACCGCTCCTCCATCCAGGCCATGTACAACGCGGTTTTTCTGACCCGTTTTGCTCGCGCCAAAACGCGCATCCCCATCATGGTCACCTCCGGCCCCTTGTCCGGACCGGGCCTGATGGACGTCAGCGTCATGCCTGACAAAACCATGGTCATGGCTGCCTCCAAGGGCCGGGAATTCATCGACCTGGCCGGCGCCTACCGCGCCTTTCCGGCAGAAGAAGGCCAAACCAAGCTGCTCAAGGACCTGCATGGACGTCTGCAACAGCTGATCAGCAACCCGGTGCGTCGAAAATTCGGGCTGATCGGGTCCGGCCTGCAGGTCAAGTTCGGTCAGCTCACCGTGGCTCGCCAGGATATCTCCGGCTCCGTATCCGCTGACGAATCCGACGCCTTCCTGCATGACGTCGCCGCCCTGGTCCGCGAACTGGATCCTGACGCAACCAGACTGCGCATCGAGGACACCGGCCTGGACATCGAGATCATCCTGACCATTCAATCCGACACGGGCCTCAAGGATTTCGACAAGGGCGACGGGGTAGCCTATCTGGACCAGACCCTGGGTTTGGACTTGTCCCAGGGGCCGCACCTGGTCTGCGGAGACACTTTCTCGGACCTGCCCATGCTTCGCGTGACCATGGAAAAATGCCCGGATACGCGCGCCGTGTTCGTCACCAGAAAAAAGGAACTGCACCAGGCCGTACTGGAACTCTGCCCTCAGGCCCTGATTGTGGCCGAGCCGGACGTGCTGGTCCTGGCCCTGAACCAGTTGACACGATAACCAGGGGGCAACCCGGCACCAGGTACGCCCGAGGCCTGTTCGACGCTGTTTTCACGGCCACGTTTGCCTGACTGATCCAGAGATATCGTTTGCCGAATGATCACAAGGAGGACCCATGATCGACATCATCCAGGCTGACATCACCACGTTGGATGTGGACGCCGTTGTCAACGCCGCCAATACGTCGCTCTTGGGCGGAGGCGGGGTGGACGGGGCCATTCACCGGGCCGCGGGGCCGCGGCTTCTGGAGGCTTGTCGAACCATTGGCGGCTGTCCCACGGGCGAGGCCAGGATCACGCCCGGATTCAACCTGCCCGCGCGCTTCGTGATTCACACCGTGGGGCCGGTCTGGCACGGCGGCCATCAGGATGAGGCCGAACTTCTGGCCTCATGCTACCGCAACAGTCTGAATCTGGCCTTGGCCCACCGGGTCCGCTCCATGGCCTTTCCCTCCATCAGCACTGGCGCATACGGCTATCCCAAGGAAGCGGCGGCACGCATCGCCCTGGGGGTTATGAACGCATACCAGGAAAAGTTCGAGCGGATCATCGCCTGCTGCTTCGGTGCCGCGGATCTGGATCTCTACCGGATGATGGCGCACGATACGCAATGATCTTTGAATCGGCCTGATCACCAACACCAGCTGCCTTGCATGCCGCAAAAGCACCGGAGACCGTCACCCGCCTTGGGTGCGTGGGTCGAAAGCGATGCGCCGAACACGTGTGGCCATTTACCAAGCCGTCATTTTCCGATAAAAGACCGTTCATGCGTCAAGTTTTTGCAACGCTCGTCGCGGCCTGGGGGCCCTTGATTCCGCCCGGCTCGACGCGAAGCGGGGGGCATCATGGGAAGAATTCCCCCATCGCGACCCTTGCCGGACATTCGGTCGCCGGCCCCCAGGAAGGCGATAATCGTCGCCGGAAGCGATTGCGTGACGTTCCAGAAACAACCAAAGCAACATGACCCCTCGTACCCGACAGGAGGTGCATCGTGGACAATGCGGTATGGGAACGGATGCAGCGGGTGTTGCCTTCCCTTTCCCTCAGGGATCGCGGCGATATCTATACCGACACCACCGAATTCATGAGTATTTCATACGGGGATGTCATCTCTCTGGGAAACCGGCTCTTTGCCGTGCTCCGGGACGAGGCTGAACGGCGTTTCGGCATGGAAGACCCCAAGTACTGGGTCAAACGCTGCCGGGATCTGGAAACAGAAGAACAATACATCCTCAAACTGGTGTTCCACGAACGTTTTGAACAGAACATCGGCTCCATAACCATCCAATGCTTTCGCAGTCCTGAAAAGGAATCCCGCATCCTCGACCGCGTCAAAAACGACGCCCGCTTCATGCAGGGCATCACCCTGCATGACGTGGCCGGCAATCCCGTCCGCGTCCTGGAATTGATTCGGGGCCGAAGCCTGGACAATGTGATCGAAGATATCGACGCTGATCACCGGACCTATTTTTATGAACTGTTCCCGGGTATTCTGGAAAAATTCATCGGCACCTGTGAAGCCATTGTTTTTTTACACGACCATGGGGAAAAACATGGAGACATCCGCCGGGACCATATCTGGATCGAACACCGAACCGGCCGCTACCGTTGGATCGATTTCGACTATGCCTACGAATCCACGGAAAATCCCTTTGGTCTGGACCTGTTCGGTCTGGGAAACATTCTGATGTTCATCACTGGCCAGGGCATTCACACCACCCATGAACTGGCCGCAACCCAAAAGGGAAAGGAAATCCTCTCCACCCTGAATCCTGAGGATTTTTCCCTTTTGTTTCCCAACCGCCTGTTCAATCTCCGAAAGATGTTCCCCTATATCCCTGAGGAACTGAACAGGGTGCTGCTGCGTTTCTCGGCCGGAACCTATGTATTTTACGAAACCGTGGAAGAAATGCTCCAGGATCTCAAACCCTGCCTGTCATGCCTGCCCAAAACCTGAGCAGAAGAAGCGGGATCCCCCTCTAACATCCGGAGGAAGCTATGAATTTCAAAAAGATCCTTGTGGCCGTGGATGCCTCGGAAAATTCAGCCCGGGCCGTCGAGTACACGGGAATAATGATTGGCCAAACCCCGGGGTTTCAAATTCATCTGTTGTATGTGGAACGCCATCCGGAACGGGACATCTTTCCCGACGACGCATCCTGGAAAAACGCCTGTCAGGAAGAAGAACAAAATATCCGCGATTTTCTGGCCCAGGCCCGAGGCATGCTCGAGAACAAAGGCGTCCAACATGAGGCCATCTCCGTGGACTATGCGTCCTCGGGGTCCTGCTCCACGGGCCCGCAGCGCAGCAGCAAGGGGCACAGCGTGGCCAATCACATTCTCAAGGTGCATCAGGAGGGCGGCTATGGAACCGTTGTCGTGGGCCGCAGGGGAGTGTCCAAGGCCGAGGAGTTTCTTTTCGGGAGCGTGACCACCAAGATCATCCACAACGCCAAGGATTGCACGGTCTGGGTGGTGGAATAGACCATTATTTCGAAAGACCGTGCAACCCCCGGGCCACCCGGGGCAGCCCCTTGGAAAACGAACAGAGCACCGGCACCACCACCAGGGTCAGCAAAGTGGCCACGGCCAGACCGAAGACCACGGCCACGGCCATGGGGCCCCACCACTGGGCCGACTCCCCGCCGATGTTCCAGGCCATGTTCTTGAAGTCAAAGCTCACGCCCGTGGCCATGGGCAGCAGCCCCAGGATGGTGGTGATGGCCGTGAGCATCACCGGACGGAAACGGATCAATCCGGCCCGCATCAGGGCCTCTGTGCGTTCCATGCCCCGACTCAGAAGCTGCATGTAGTAATCGATGAGCACGATGGCGTTGTTCACCACCACCCCGGCCAGGCTGATCACGCCGACTCCGGTCATGATGATCCCAAAGGCCGTGTTCGTGACCAAAAGACCGAAAAACACGCCGATCAGGGACAGCAGGACCGAAGCCAGGATGATCAGGGCGGGAATGATGGAATTGAACTGGGTGATCAGCACCAGGAATATCAAGAAGAGCACTGCGGCAAAGGCCTTGCTCAGAAAGTCCTGGGCCTTGGCCTGTTCCTCCTGTTCGCCGGTGAACTGGTAGGAATAGCCCCCGGGCCACTCAAACCCGGTCAAACGGTTCTCAATATCCCGCAGCACGTCGTTGGCCAGCCGACCGGAGACCGAGGCCGACACCGTGACCACCCTGCGCTGGTTCAAACGCATGATGTCCCCAACACCGCTGGCCAGTTCCACCCGGGCGACACTGGTCAGGGGAACAGGCTCGCCCCGTGGGCCGGATACCGTCAGCCGGCGCAGGGATTCCAGGGAATCCCGCGCCTGCTCGGGCAGCCGGGCCGTAATGTCGTATTCGTCCCGATCGTCACGCAACACCCCCACGCGGACACCGCCCACCGCGGCCTTGACCGTGTAGGCGATGGTGTAGGTGTCCAGCCCCAGAAGCGCGGCCTTTTCCTTGTTTACATTGATCCGGATTTCCGGCTTGCCATAGACGTAATTGTCCTTCAGATCCACCAGGCCGGGGATGTCGCGGATATTCCGGCGCACTTGGGCGGCCAATTCTCCCAGAACGCGGATGTCCCTGCCGGAAATTTCAATGTTCACGGGCGGGCCTGTGGGCGGCCCGTTCTCTTCATTTTCCACCTGCACCTCGGCCCCGGCAATGACCGCCAGGACACGTTCGCGAATCTCGTCCACGGTTTTGGCGGAGGATTGACTCCGCTCGGCAAAGTCCTTGAAGTCCAAAACAACCCTGCTCAAATGCGTGCCCGGCCCGCCCGCGGCAAAAGGGTCGCCGCCGGCTGAACCGACATTGGCAATCACATGCTTGATGTCCTCGTATTCCAAGACAACGGCCTCCACCTGGGCCACCAATTGATCCGAAGCGTCCAGGCTGGTCCCTTCGGGAGCGCGGATATGCACGTAAGCCCGGTTGGGATCGGTTTCGGGGAAAAACTCCACCCCCTTGCCCCACCGGGCAAAGCCGCCCATGGACGCGATCAGCAACACAACGGAAGCGGCCAGGACGATCACGCGATGGCCCAAAGACCACCTGAGAAGCCCCGCATAAATCCGTTTGACCCATGCCTCGCGCTGGAGCCCGCCGGAATCGTCAGAATTGTTGGCTGTAGTCCTGCGCACGGTCTGGTAGCGGGCCGAAAGCACCGGGTTGACCACCAGGGCGATGAACAGCGACGCCGTGAGGACCATGATCAGGGTCTTGGGCAGAAACATCATGAACTCGCCCATGATGCCCGGCCAGAAAAGCAGGGGGATAAACGCGGACAAGGTGGTCAAGGTGGCCGTGATCACGGGCCAGGCCACCTGGTTCGTGCCGATTCGCGCGGCCGCCTGTCTGGTCTCGCCCTGCTGCATGTGCCGGTAGATGTTCTCCACGATGACGATGCCGTTGTCCACGAGCATGCCCAGGGCCAAAATCAGGGAAAAAAGCACGACCATGTTCAAGGTCACTCCGAAAGCGGCCAGCAGGACAAAACCCATGAACATGGAATAGGGAATGGCCAACGCCACGAACACGGCGGAACGTCCGCCGATAAAGGCCAAAATGACCGCCAGCACGAGAATCAGGCCGGTGAGGATATTGTTTTCCAGTTCCGCGACAATATCCCGCACATACTCGGACATGTCCGAAGAGATGTCCAACTGCAGGTTCGAAGGCAGGGTCACACGGGCCTGGTCCACCATGGCCCGGACCTCGTCGCAGATGCGCACGATGTTTTCCCCGCTGCGCTTCTGCACGGCCAGGGTCACGCTGGGCCGGCCGTTGATCCGGGACCGGGTCAACGCATCCTTGTGCGTATCCTCGATCCGGGCCACATCCCGCAAGTATACTGGTCGGCCGTCGCGCACAAAGGCCACGATGGAGAAGATCTCCTCCGGATGCTTGAAATCCTCGGGCACCCGAACCAGATAGCGGGTCTGGCCGATGTCCATGCTCCCGCCGGGCATGTTCACATTGCCCTGGGTCACGGCCTGGATCATGCTCGAAAAGGGCACGTTGTAGGCTTGAATGCGGTCCAGGTCGAACTCCACCCTGATTTCCCGCTCCAGACCGCCGCTTTCCAGCACATTGAGCACGCCTGGAATGGTTTCGATCCGGTCCTTGAGGTCTTCTCCCCAATTCTTCAACCGGGCCAGGGAATACGGTCCCGAGAGAACCACGCGGATCACCGGGATGTCCGAGAAATTGATCTCTTCCACCACCGGATCATCTTCCAGGTCCGCCGGCAGATCCGCCTTGGCCTGGTCCACCTTGACCCGCACCTTTTGCAGGGCGTCGTCAATATCCACCGTGGGCAAAAACTTCACCGCCACCGTGGACAGCCCTTCCGCGGAACTGGCCCTGATCTCCTCCACTCCGGAAAGCCCCTTGAGCTTGCGCTCAATGGGCATGGTGATCAGGGTTTCCATGTCTTCGGGCGCCACGCCTTCGTAAGTGGTGGTCACGAAAACGTACGGGATGGTGATGTCCGGAAAGGCCTCCCGGGGCAGGGTCAGGTAGGAATGCACGCCCACGACCACCAGGATCACCAACAGGGTCAGGACCGTGGCTTGACGGCGCAGGGCCCATTCGTTGACGATCATTGTACCGTCACCAAGGTGCCGTCTTCCACTTCACGCTGCCCGGCGACGATCAGACGATCTCCGATAGCAAGTCCTCGAACGATCTGCACGCGATCCCGCTCAATCACGCCGATCTCCACCGTCCTGGCCCGGGCCGCCCCGTTTTCCTCGACATACACCAGACGTTCCCCGCCACGATCAATCAAGGCGGACAGGGGCGCGGCCACGCCTTCGGGAATCACCCGGCGCACGAAAGCCACCCGGGCGATCATTCCCGGCCGGATCATTCCGTCCGGATTGTCAACCAGCACCTGAACGCGAAAGGTCTTGGTCGCCGGATCCGCCTTCAAGGCCACAAAATCCACCACCCCGGTAAAATCCTGCTCCTGGAACGCGTCCACCGCGACCCGTACGTCCTGTCCCTTTGTTAAGAAACGGACATCCATCTCCGGGACTTGCACCTGAAACTTGATGGTGTCGATGTTCACCAGTTCCAGCATGATCTGGCCCCGGTCCACGAACTCTCCGGATTCGATGAAAAGATCGTTCACCCGTCCCGTCATGGGCGCCCGGACCAGACCTCGGTTGTACTCGATCTCGCTTTGCCGCAAGGCTTCCCGGGCCAAAACATGCTCCACCCTGACCTTGTCCAGCTCCTCCTCGGAAATGATGCTCTCCTGGAATAACTGTTCTCTCCTGCGAAGCTGGTCCTCGATCAGCTCGAAGGTGGCCCGAGCACTGGCCAGTTCCGCGCCCAGGGCCGTGACGTCGATATGGACCAGGACCTGATTCAAGACCACGCGGTCTCCCTCGCGCACCAGAAGCTTCTCCACCCGCCCGGCGGTTTCCGCGGCCAGGCGCACTTCCAGCCAGGACGTGGCCTCTCCGGGCAAAACAACCACGTCATGAAGCGTTTCCGGAACAATCTCCCGGAGCTGGACATTCACGCGGCGCGGCTGGTCTGCTTCGGCAGGGGAATGCTCCCCGGAGGAATTGGAACAGGCGGCAAGCAATCCGAAAAACAGCAGCACCGCGAGAATGCGCCACATCAGGAGATGAATGGGAAGTTCATGTGATTGCATACAAAAAACCATGGCAAAGGGTGCAATTGAAAAAAAACCCGATAACGCGCTATCCCGATAGGGGGGAACTTGTCTAGCCCGTTGCCCGACATTGTTCAAGCAACAAGATCGTGGTCATGAATATTGACGCTTCAGGGATGGATTTCCAAAACAGGGACAAAGATCCGCCCCAGCCGAAACAATGAAAGCTGGATTTTGCCAAAAAAAGGCTTTTGTGGTACTTATTTTTTTCATTCGCGGCCGAGCCGCCGCTTTTCGCACATCCCCAATCTTATCTTTTCTGAGCCCGACATGATGATCATACTTCACTCTTTTCGCACGTGCCGCTTCTTCGCCCTTTTCCTCCTTTGCCTGCTCATTGCCGCGCCCACGGCATTATTGGCCCAAAACAGCCACCAGCCAGCCAGGATCGACCAATCCTCCCCCGCTGACAGCCGGCTGGCCGCAGCCCGTTCCCAGCTGGCCGGCATTGCCGCGTCCATCCAGGACAGAAGAGAGCATCTGGAAGAATTGCGCCAACAATGGGCAGCCGCGCAGACCGCATCGGAAAAAACCGAACTGGAACAGGAAATCGCCGAGCTGGAAGAACTGATCCAGGCCTCGCGCAACTCCTTTGAATCCATTGCCACGGGCGGCGTGGACAGCACGATTTTCAGGGATCATCCGGACCAGCCTTTCAACTGGCAGCAGGACCTGTTCCAGATCATCGAGCCCTTTCTGGACCAGCTCAAACGGATGACCGAAACGCCCCGGACCATAGAACGTTTGAGTTCCGAAATCTCCGACCAGGAAAGCCGCCTGACGATCATCAACCGGGCCCTGGAGCATATTGCCAGCGTCAAGGCCGGGGTGGAAGACGACGTCCTGGGCCAGCGGCTTTTGGCCCTGGAACGAGCCTGGCAACAGCGCGGCGCCGATGTCCAGCTGGAATTGGAATTGCTCCGCCAACGCCTGCTTGATTTGCGCGAAAAGCAGACATCTTTCTGGACCATGGTACACCAGGGACTGCTCAACTTCATCACGGGCCGCGGCGTGGTCCTGGTGCTGGCCTTTTTTGCCGCCGGCACGGTCTGGTTCGTGATGCAGGCCCTGCCCAGGGTCATCAAACGGCGCAGGGATGAGCAAGCCCTTGCCTCCCGCAAACCCCACTTCCGTCTGATGACCTACGGATACCAGGCCCTTTGCGGCCTGCTTTCGCTGATCGCCCTGCTCCTGGTGCTCTATGTGTCCGGGGATTGGCTGCTCCTGGGCATTGCCCTGATCATTCTGATTTTTATCGCCATCGGGTTCAAGAACTATCTGCCAAAATTCATGACCGAAGCCCGGTTGCTGCTGGACATGGGGCCCGTACGGGAAGGGGAGCGGGTCATCTACAACGGCATTCCCTGGCAGGTACAGTCCCTGAACATGTATTCAACCTTGGTCAACCCGGAGCTGCAGGGCGGAACCCTGCGCATGCCGCTTTCCGCTCTGGCCGACATGCTTTCCCGGCCCGTGGAACCCGAAGAACCTTGGTTTCCCACCCGCAAGAACGACTTTGTCCTGCTTGCAGACGGCACCTTTGGACAGATATTGCTGCAAACCCCGGAAGTGGTCCAGATGAAGGTGGTGGGATCCACCAGGACCTTTGCCACGGATTCCTTTCTCGGCTCGTCCCCGCGCAATCTTTCCCGGGACGGTTTCGGGTTTGCCGTGACCTTCGGCATTGACTACCAGCACCAAGCCATCTGCCTGGAAGAAGTTCCCGGCATCTTCGATGCGGCAGTCACGGCCGCGCTCAAAGCGTCCCCGGTCGCTGATTCCCTGGAAGCTGTGCTCGTGGACTTCAAGGAAGCCGGAGCATCGTCCCTGGATTACCTCATTTTCGTGAACATGAGCGGCCAGGCCGCGGGCTCCTACTGGGCCGTCGGCCGGATCATTCAACAGGCCTGCGTCCGGGTATGCAATGAACGCGGTTGGATCATCCCCTTCACCCAGTTGACGGTGCATCAGGGAGACGGGTTTGACGCCTTGCGCAACACCCGGAAATAGTCCCCCCGTGCACCTGTTCTGGGGAACGGTCGTGTTCTGCGCATGCCTTGGCCTGTTCCCGGCCATGGCATATGCCCAGCTGAACGAACAACTCAAGGGCATGCTTCCGGACGTGTTGCAAAACGCCCTTTTCGGGCCGAAAGCCTATCGCCTGGAATTCCGCGGAGACATGGAACCCGGCGTACAAGAAACGCTGCAATCCGTTTCCGAGACCTTTATCCTGCAGGAACGACCGCCGGCCACTCCGGAAATGTTGGAGCGTCGCGCCCATTCGGACATCCCGCTGATGCAGCAGGCCCTGCGCTCCGAAGGATTTTACGACGGCCAAATCGAAGTCCATGTGGATCATGCCGCGGCCCCGCCCCTGGTCGCCTTTGAAATCCGCACCGGACCGCCCTACCTGCTGACCGCGGTGCATTTCAACGGCTCCTTCCCGGAGCATGATTTTCCCGAACCCACGGCCGCCACCGCGAACCTTGCCCTGAACCAACGGGCCCGCGCTCCTGAAATCCAGCAGGCCACAACCGCGCTCAGAGAATATCTGCGCGAGCATGGGCATCCCTTTGCTACAGCCAAGCTCGAAAAAATCATCGTCGACCATCAGCTTCGCTCCATGGTCGTCAATTTCACACTGGAACCCGGCCCCAAGGCCTTTTTCGGATCAATCGTGATCGAGGGCCTGGAACGTGTTTCCAGGCAATACATTATGGACAAGCTGCCCTGGACCACAGGCCAGGCCTACCAGGCATCCCTGCTGAACACGCTGCGCAGCCGCCTGATGCGCGACGGATTGTTCACCGCGATCAATGTTTCGCTTCCAGAGTCGCCTCTGCACGAGGTTGTCACGGATAACGGTGAGGTCCAGGTGGTCATCTCCGTGGTGGAACGAGTCCCGCGCACCGTGAAATCCGGAGCTTCCTACGAAACGGACCGCGGTTTCGGCGTCGAGTTGAGTTGGGAGCACCGCAACCTGCGCGGACAGGCTGAACGCCTGCGGACCCGTTTCGTGCTGGCGGAAAAGGAACAGGCCCTTTCCGCGGACTACCGGGTCCCGAACTTCCTGGAGGAACGGCAGTCCCTGGAATTTTCCAGCGAAGCCGGCAACCTGGAGACGGATTCCTACGATAGAAAAGGTATCGCCGTTGGGGCTACGGTGTTTCGTGAGCTCGACGCTTACTGGACCGTTAGCCTTGGCGCCAGATACCGTCTCTCCGAGACCACGCAGTTCGGCAAGACCCAGACCTACGGCCTTTTTTCCACGCCGGGCGAACTCACCTGGGACAAACGCAACGACGTGCTCAATCCAACCAGGGGCTGGCGGGCGCACATCAAGGCCGAGCCCTACATCGACACCCTGGAAGCAAGCACCAGATTCTTCAAGCTCTTCGGTGGCATCAGCGCCTATCTCCCCGTGCTGTACGAGGATCGCCTGGTCCTGGCCGCCAGGGGCGGAATGGGCTCGATCATGGGCGAAGCCACCCGCAACCTGCCTCCGGACGAACGATTCTATGCCGGCGGCGGGGGCACGATCCGCGGGTACGCGTACCAGTCCATCGGTCCGGAGGAGAACGGACAGGTGGTGGGCGGCAGGAGCATGGTGGATTACAGTCTTGAACTGCGGCTGCGCATGGAAAACAATCTCGGGCTGGTCGCTTTCCTGGACGGGGGGCAGGTATTTAAGGAGTCCAGGCTGCAATGGCAGGACGATTTCTTCTGGGGCGCCGGGCTTGGCCTGCGCTACTTCACGGACTTCGCCCCGATCCGCCTGGACGTCGCTTTTCCATTGAACAAGCGGGGCAAGGACAGTACGTTTCAGGTGTATGTCAGCATCGGCCAGGCATTTTAAATCCAACGCATACCTTTTCCATTATTTCTTTGTTTTCTGGCAGAAGCTGCCTTCGGGGTCGGTATCGGCATCGGGATCGGGATCAGAATTGTCTTAACGATCATGACCCGGCTTCGACCCTGATACCGATACCGATTTCGATACCGATTTCGATATCGATTTCGATACCGATACCGATACCGAAACTGATCCAGATACCAAATACACCAAAGCAAACTTTTTGATCGTGATATACAAGAACCCAAAACGGTGACTCGGAAAACGCATGACGGACAATGAAACGCATCCGCAGCAACCCACGGGCAAGCGGGCAAAACGCCGCTGGTGGCTGTATCTTCTCGTTGGCCCGCCTTTGGCGCTGCTGGTCGCGATTGTTGCCCTGGTGGTCTTTTTGCGCACGGACCACGGCCTGCAGCGCGTTGAATCGCTCCTGAATTCCACCCTCTCGGACGTGGGGGGACAACGCATAGTCTTGTCCGGTTTGCACGGACGTTTCCCCTTTGACCTGCGCCTGGACGGTCTGCGACTGTCAGACGCGGACGGAAACTGGCTGGAAATCGACGCCCTTGTGTTGCGCTGGTCCGGCCGGGATCTGCTGTCAGCCAGGTTGCGGGTCACGGAACTCAGCGCCCGGCGTCTGGAATTGATTCGCCCCCCCTTGGCCGAGGCAAAGGACCCCAAACCCGGAGAGCCTTTCCAGGGCGTTGACCTGCCGGAAACCTTCCCCCAGGTGGCCGTGGAACGCCTCGCCGTGGAAAAAATCGTCCTGACCGAGTCTTTGGCCGGCCAGCGGACCGTGCTGCGCCTGGATGCGGACGCGAACGCCGGCAGGCACGGCCTTGACGCCAACCTGCGCCTGGAGACCCTGAAGGGTCCGGTGGAAGGCCCGGCCGGCCTGCTCACCCTGCGCGTCGGCTACACTCCGTCCCAGGACATCCTGAACCTGGCAGCACGGTTCGAGGACCCACAAGGCAACCTTGCCCCCTTGCTGGGTCTGCCCGAAGCCACCCCCCTGCACCTGCTCCTGGCCGGCGACGGACCTGCGGGCGCCTGGTCAGGGGAACTCGCGGCCCAGGTCGGGGACCTGGTCACAGTGGACAGCTACCTGACGCTGGAGCTACAGGAAAAGTCCACTTTGCACTGGACCGGACAGGTCTTGGTGGCCCCGGACCTGATGCCCGAGCCTGTTCCCGCCTACCTGCCACAGACCAAGTTTGAGGTTTTCCTTTCCCTGCCCGAACCAAACCTGCTGCGCCTGGAACGGATACACCTGGAAAACCCGAGGCTGCGGGCTCACCTGCTGGCTGACCTGGATTTGGACAAGGCCGAGGTGCTGGGCGGCAGACTAGTTGTAGAGGTGGCGGACACGACCCCCTTGAACGCCCTGCTGGACATGGATCTCGGACCGTCCATACAGCTGAACGCCGAGGCGTCCGGTCCCCTGGCCGGGCCGGACATCCGGCTTGCCCTGGCCTTGCAAAAAATCACCGCCGGGCCGGCACGTATTGGACCCCTTGAGCTAAACGCTGACACGCGCTTTGAGCGAGGAGCAGACCTGGTCATTGGTGTGACCGGCTCTGTTCAGGCCCAGGGGCTGGAGATGCCGGACATCGGCCTGCCCGAGGCCCTGGCCGAGTCCCTGAACCTGGGGTTTGATCTTGCATTTCACCAGACAGGATCTCTTCTTGCCTTGCATTCCCTGCACCTGCGCGGCCATGACCTTGAGGCCCTGGCCGAGGCCGAGCTGGACCTGGGTCAAATGCGCCTGGCCGGCAAGGTGCGGCTCATGCCCATGGATATCCATCCCTGGCTGACCGCCCATGATCTGGACTATCAGGGCGCGGTGTCCATGGACATCGCCACCAAGGGCACGCTGCAGCCCCTGGACCTTGCCGTGGACGTGCAGGCCGCACTGGAAGCCCAGAATGCCCTGCCCGATCCCCTGCCGGCCATCCTGGGTGAAACAGTGGCCTTGAACGCCACGATCCTGCTTTCCTCCCCCGCTGAAGACAGCCAGGTTCCAGGCCAGGATCCAAGCCTGGGTCCAAGCTTACCTCTGATCCAGGCCAGAAACGTGTCCCTCCGGGCCGAGGCCCTGCAGGTGGACGCAAAGGCGCAATTTTGCCCGGAGACCAAGCTCCTTGACGCATTCGCCCGCCTGGAACTGCCGGACCTGGGCCGGGCCGCGCCGGCTCTGGATTTTGATTTGGCCGGGTCGCTCTTTCTCGAGGCCAGAGCACAGGGCCAGGTGGACAACAATCTGGCTCTGGAAGCGGTCCTGTCCAGCGACGATCTCGCCGTGGCCGGGCTGGACCCCTTCCCGCTGCACGTGGCTTTACACGCTGACAGCCTGGCTGACGCTCCAGCCGGGAACATCTCCATCAGCACCTCGCCCATGAACACGCCCCTGGCTGCCAGAACCGGCTTTGCCTTGACCGAGGAGGTGTTCCACGTTTCGGAATTCCTGCTCTCTCTGCCCCAGGGCAGGCTGACGGGGCACGGCCATGTTGACCTGGACAGCCGGATGGTCACGGCCCAGGTCCAGGGCCATGTCGCGGACATTGCCCCCCTGGCCCGGCTGGCCGGACAGGACATGCACGGGACCCTGGACATCCAGGCCCGCGTCTCGCCGGATTCTCCGAGGTCTTCGGGCTCTCCGGGCGCAGACAGGCTCAACGCTTTCCTGCATCTGGATCTCACACGGTTCAAGGCTGACTTCGGCGACCTGCATTCCTTGTCCGTGAAGGTCGAAGCCCGTGATCTTCCTGCCGACCCCGGTCTTGATGCCGACATCGCACTGCAAGGCTTTCACTCCGGTCAGACCCGGGTGAACACGTTCACGGCCAAAGCCCAGGGAACCCCGCGCAAGCTGGCTGTGACTGCGTCAACCCAGGGCCATGCACTGCACCCTTTCAACCTCGACGTGCGGGCGGCCTTTGAAGACAACGCCCCCGCCCGTATTGTGCGCGTCCAGGACATTGCCGGCGTCTGGGCCGGTCAGCGCCTGTCCCTGCCCGAAGCCGTGATCATAACCACCGCGGAGAACGACCTGGCGGTCTCTCCCCTGCTTATGGAATTCGGCCAGGCCCTGATCCGCGGCCAGGCGAAACTGGCAAAGCACGAAGCAGACCTGCGTCTGGGCGTGGAAAAGCTGCCCCTGGATCTCTTCACCGAAGCAGCGCAAGGAACGCTCACCGCCGGAATTGCGCTTTCCGGACCGAAATCGGCCCTGGCCGGCCATATCACCATCCTTGGCCAGGACCTCTCACCCCGCATCCCCCAGGTCGACGACTCCATGGCCGTGGACCTGCACGCGGAAGCGGAATTGCATGCCCAGGGCCTGACCTTTGAAGCCGCCCTGCGCAGAAACGGCGACCAGGCCCCCCTGCTCCAGGCAGGCGGGCGGACAGCCCTGCGCGTTGCCCTGGAACCGGCCGGAGTGGAGCTGCCCGAAGATGCTCCGGTCAGCGCCTTTGCCAAAGGGGAACTGGACCTGCTCTGGCTGGGCGAGATGCTGCTTCCTGAAACCCAGTACCTCGCGGGCGCGCTGAACCTGGACCTGACCCTGGCCGGAACCCTGGCAGAGCCCAAACCCTCGGGCCGGGCGGAAATCCTCGACGCAAGCTACCAGCACCTCCAGCAGGGCGTGCTGCTTCGAAACATCGACGCTCTTGCCACCTTGGAGCAGGACCAGGTCCGACTGCACGAACTCACTGCCACGGACATCGACCAGGGGAAGTTGCGCGTGCAGGGCCAAGCCGAACTTGTCCCGGACAAAAATTTCCCCTTTCATTTCACCATCCAGGCCGCTGACCTGAACATCCTGGACAGTCCCCTGGCTACCGCCAGGCTGGCGGATGTTTCACTGGATGTTTCCGGCTCGGCCACGGCCCAGGAAATCAAAGGTCACCTGGCTTTTGACCGCGTGGAAGTGTTTGTCCGGGACCTGGGCGGACCGCAGGTTGCGGAACTGCATGTCATTGAGATCCATGATTCAGACGCCCCAGCCGTGCTCGGCGAACCCATACCCAGATCTGCACCGCCGGCCGTCACCCTGGACGTGGACGTGCGATTCCCGGCCAGGGTTTTCGTACGCGGCCGGGGCTTGGACTCGGAATGGGGCGGCGGCCTGCATGTTTCCGGAAACGCGGCAAGGCCCGCGTTGCGTGGTGAGATCAAGCCGATCCGGGGCCGTTTGGACATGCTCGGCAAGCGGTTCACCCTGTCCAGGGAAAGCGTCATCCAGTTCGTCGGCGACTACCCGCCCGCGCCTTTCGTGAACATCCAGGCCGAGCAGCAGGGCAAGGAGCATATGTTTTTCCTGATCATCAGCGGCATTCCGCCGGACATTGAGATCCGTCCCGAAGCAGAACCACCTTTGCCCGAGGACGAAGTACTGTCCCAGATGCTCTTCAGCCGGTCCATGTCCAATATCACCCCGGTCCAGGCCGCCAAGCTGGCCCTGGCCGTCCGCGAACTGGCCGGTCATGGCGCGGGCCCGGACATCATGGGGGCCGCCCGGGACATCCTGCTCCTGGATGACCTGGATATTGTTTCGCAAGAAGGAGGAGAGATGGGGCTGAGGGCCGGGAAATACGTCAACGAACGGGTCTATATGCGCCTGGAGAGCGACCTGAAAACCGGCGAGGAACAGGTTTCAGCCGACGTGGAACTGACTCCGCGCATCAACCTGGAAAGCAGGATCGGCCCCAAGGGCGGCGGTTTGGGACTGTTCTGGAGGCATGATTATTGAAATCGCCGCGAGCTCTCTCAAGAGCAGTACGCAAAGCATAAACATGACCCCCTGGTCCAGGGCGAATGCGCGTCGAGATTGGAACACCGCTTTCTGGTGAATATTCTAACCTCACCTTCGCCTGATTTCCGAGCTCGTCTCAAGCCACCCTGGCCTCGGTTAGGTCGAGGACTTTGGCCTGAACAGACTCGAGCACCGAGTCTCGAATGAACTTGCTTGCGCCAAGAATTTCAATACCGATGAGCTCGCCTTTTTCATTCAATTCGGCTGTGATATTTGGACTGACCTCAACACTGCCGGCCTCTGCTTCATCCGAAATGGCGAGATGAAGAACATCATCTTTCTCGAAGTATGCCAGGCGTGTTTTACTCATACTTTTAGCCTCCCAGATTTGACCCGAGAATTGATCTGTTGGCGGTTTGTCGAATGTATCGTCACAGGCGTCAGCGTGTTTTCAGTGCGCTCATAGGGAATCATGACCAGGAGTTCCTCATGTCGGCCAATCACCGCCAGACGACCTGTTGCCGTGTCCACATACCGTTCAGCTGAGTAGCGCAAAATATGCTCCACAGTCGCAAGCTCATACCGACGCAACTTCAGCCGATACCTCATGTAGTCGGTCCAGACAATGGTCTGCTCCACCATGCCCCCAGGCCCCAGCATCAGACCACGCCATGATCCAGCATGGCGTCGGCCACTCTGCGAAAACCGGCGATATTCGCCCCGGCCACCAAATCCCCCTTTGCGCCGAATTCCTCGGCTGCATCCACGCATTGTTTGTGAATGGCCTTCATGATTTGTTGCAGCTTCTGGTCAACTTCCTCCCTGCTCCATTTGAGACGCATTGAATTCTGGGACATTTCCAGGCCCGAAACCGCAACCCCACCGGCATTGGCCGCCTTTGCCAACCCATAGAGCACTCGAGAGGAATGGACGAAATGAACTGCATCCGGCTCAGTGGGCATGTTGGCCCCTTCGCAGAGCAGACAACACCCATTATGACACAGGGCTTGCGCGTCAGCCAGACTGATTTCATTCTGGGTCGCCGATGGAAAAGCGCAATCGCACTTGATGCCCCAAGGCCTCGTGCCTTCATGGTACTCGACGCCTTTGAACTTTTCGGCATATTCCTTGATTCTTCCGTAACGGATCCTTTTCAACTCTATCACGAACTTCAATTTTTCTTCGTCAATCCCGTCAGGGTCGTAAATCGTCCCGTTGGAGTCGGACAATGACACGACCTTTCCACCCAACTGCAAAATTTTCTCCACCGTGTACTGGGCCACGTTGCCGGACCCGCTGACCACGCATATTTTGCCTTCCAGGCTGTCACCCCTGGTCCGCAACATCTCCTGGGCAAAGTAAACCGCCCCGTAGCCCGTGGCCTCGGGCCTGATCAGTGAGCCTCCCCAGTTGATATTCTTCCCGGTCAACACCCCGGTAAATTCGTTGCGCAGTCTTTTATACTGGCCGAACATAAAGCCGATTTCCCTGGCTCCGACGCCGATGTCGCCGGCCGGAACATCCGTATCCGCGCCGATATGCCTGGAGAGTTCCGTCATGAAAGACTGGCAGAAACGCATTATCTCCGCATCGGATTTATATTTGGGATCAAAATCAGCCCCTCCCTTTCCGCCTCCAAGGGGCAACGTGGTCAAGGAATTCTTGAAGATCTGCTCAAAGCCCAAAAACTTGATGATTCCCAGATTCACACTCGGGTGAAACCTGATGCCGCCCTTGTACGGGCCCAGGGAGCTGTTGAACTGGACCCTGAAGCCCCGGTTGACGTGCACGTTGCCCTTGTCGTCCTGCCACGGGACCCGAAAGAGGATCATGCGTTCCGGTTCCACAATTCTTCCCAGGATGTTGGCCTCAATGTACGCCGGCTTGGCCGCGATCACCGGTTCCAGGGACTCCAGCACCTCCTGGACGGCCTGATGGAACTCGCGCTCTCCAGGATCTCTTTTGACGACGTGATCCAGCACGCTCTGGATATGCTCTTTTGCTTTCATCAACCTTCCTCTTTGTTGAATTATTGGTGAAAAATCACGGCATGGTCAAAAGACACATGCGCACATGCGCTGACCTTCCCTTTGATAAAACAGTCCATCCCAGACATTGTCATCCGATAAAAAGGGAAGTTTTTAACGACAAAATATTGTAAAAACAAGCCATACAGGTGCTCAACCTATCCGCGTAAATGCAGGAAGGATTTTCGACGGCATGTGGAATCAATGATGCAGGAATTATCCATGATAGCAGATCAGCTTCTGCTGAACCACATCGGCAACCATGCGCAAATTCTGCTCAGCCAGATCATAGACCCCCACCACGTGGGAAAGGGCGTCGCCATCGGGCGCCAGTGTTTTCAGACGGTTTTCAAAACCCTGGAGCCAGGAAAAATTCGCGATAACCTCGGGCAGATCCGGAAAAATGGCCAGATAAAAAATGCCCGTTTCCACCAGGTCCTGAAAAAAATGACTGCCATAGGACAACTCCGGCATCAGGTTGCCGTCTCTCCAGGCGACTTCTCCTAATACGGACACATTATTTATTTCTGAAAAATGCACGGGAACCCCCATGGAAGGTGTCGTTGTCCCCCAACGCCCCGGACCAATAAGCATCAACGACTGGTGTTCCCGGTCAGCAACCTGTTTGTTCAGGCGCCCAATCAGACGCGCAACATCGAATTTTTCGTTCAAGGAAAGCCTTGCATATTCCCGGGGATGGATATGGATGAGGCGATGAATGTACTTTGACCTGTGTTGAGCGTTTTTAACACATTCGCGCTACATTTTTGCTTGCATAACATACTGTATTTGTTTACTATATCCTCCATTCGAAACATCGTGAAGTTACACCCAACGAGTGGAGGAAACCATGGCC
>Ga0209614_1000518_pt1 | contig 33331 bp, 27 predicted proteins | sample BlaSprsedimmetaG_FD_185484 | JGI IMG/M metagenome (GOLD analysis project Ga0209614, IMG submission 185484) | Hot spring sediment bacterial and archeal communities from California, USA to study Microbial Dark Matter (Phase II) - Blank Spring... ... | reverse complement strand
AGGCAGCGCGCCTTTCTGGCGCCGGGCCACCCGCGCCCAGAGCTTATGGGCTTTGGCGTGCTTCATCAGCGCAGGTCTCGTCCAAGGAGAGTCCCTGCGCGAGGTGATGGCCCCGATTCTGGCTGCGGTCTGCTACTGATTCGCACTCTGATCATACGCAAGTAGTTCGCTAGCCCAGCCACCGGGGTGGCTGGGGGGGAGTGGTATGGCCCACTCCCAGATTCAGACCTTTGATTATCGGTGTTGTTAAGGTTCTACCCCCTCTAGGGGGCTACTGCAAAAATCGAGTTATTAGTTGACCTGGGTCAACCTGGCATTTGACGCTGGTTGTGACCCGGTGGATATGACGCACTACAGGCCATTTTTGTCCTAACTTGTCCGCGGGCGTCATACCCCTCCCTGGGGCCGCCCTCAACGGACTACCCAGGGGCTGATTGGGGCCCCAACAGCGACTTTGCGGCGTGGTAACCTGATTTTGGCGGGGTAAAACAACCGGGATCGGTCGCTGCGGACAGGGAACTGAGCCAGGGAAGTATGCGGCACAAAATGCCGTTTTTGACACAACTTGTCCGCGGGCGTCATACCCCCTTCTCGAGCCTTTTCGATACCAGGGGGTGCCAACAGGGAGACGTGCTGGATAGTCATTCATGCGGGTCTCTGCCTCTCTGCCCGGCGCTGTCCCCGGTCAGCCCTTGCGTCAGTCGCGCCCACTGCGCTTGGGCCTGCGCCCGTGCCGGTCCAACAGAGGCACATACGGGAAGGGCTCCAGTTCGGGGCCGCCGCCGGGTCGCAGGTCAAAGGCCGCGGCGACCTGCGCGGCAGGGGGGGTATCCAATTGCACCCAAGCCGCGCCAGGAGTGCAGAAGCAGATGCGCGTTGCAGGATGTGGCGGAGTAGCGGAGACGGCTGTATAGTGATTAAGGAGCTTGTATTACTTTTTGTGTGGTATAAAATTGGGGTAGATGCCCATAGAGATGGAGAAGCTACCTGTCATCTTCAATACATGATTTATCCCCCTCAATTTATGGAGAAGTGAACGATGAGCTATATCACAGTCAAAGAGATGCCTCAAGATGAGCGCCCGCGCGAGCGACTGGAACGTGTCGGCCCACAGGCGCTCTCCACTGCGGAGCTGCTGGCGATTATCCTGCGCACTGGCGTGGGCGGTGAAAATGTGTTGACCATGGCGACGCGCCTGTTGGCGAAGTACAACGGGTTAGGGGGATTGGCGCGGGCGGATTTCGCGCAAATCGCCGGCGAGCACGGGCTGGGACGCGCCAAAACTGCGCAAATCCTGGCCTCCCTGGAGCTGGGGCGGCGTTTAATGGCCGAAAACCCTGAAGAACGCTTTCAAATCCGCGCGCCCTCGGATGCGGCCAATCTGCTCCTGCCGATATTGGGGCACAAAGAGCAAGAGCACTTCGTCGTCCTCTACCTGGACACGCGAAATCGCGTGCTCGATCAGGAAATCCTCTACAAGGGCAGTCTCAACACCTCCCTGGTGCGCATCGCCGAGGTCTTTCGCAGCGCGGTACGCCGCAACTGCGCAGCGGTGATTGTCGCGCACAACCATCCCTCCGGCGACCCCGACCCCTCCCCGGAAGATGTGGCGCTCACGCGCCGATTGGTCGAAGCCGGCAAGCTCTTGGAGGTGGATGTGTTGGATCATCTGGTGATTGGGCAGAATCGGTTCGTCAGCTTGCGCGAGCGCGGCCTGGGCTTTGAATCGGCTTGAATGGCAGGTGCACCGTGCACCTGTGCATTTGTCCAATCGCGTGCGTGACCTTATAATGAAGCTATTCGGCAGGCGGGAGGTTATCGCATGAGCATCTTTGCAGACTATCGGCGCGGCATGGAAACGCTGCTCCAGCAACTGGAGGTGAAATTCGGGCGCGACCCTGATGGCATCTACGGGGAGGCGGTGGTGTATCAGAGCCGGTTGGAGGATAATCTTTATGCGGCAGAACGCTACGGTGATACCGAAGCGCGGCGCGCAGATCGGACGCAAGTATTGGATGCCCTTAACCGCCTGGCGCTCCGCCATCTGGGCGCGAGCTTCAACGCGCTCTATCGGGCGCAGCCGGATGCGGGGAGCGGCACTGCCTCACAGATCACCACGACCACCACGGCCTCCGGCGAGCGCGGCATGGCGATTGGCGGCAACGTGAGCGGCAGCGCCCTGATCACCGGCAATGGCAATGTTGTGGGGGATGGCAACGTCATCATCCAGGGCGAGGCCATGCCCACCGGCGATGCCGAGGGGTTGCACGGCGCGCTGCGCATGGCGCGTCGAGCTTTAGCCATTCTCGAAGAACAGGCCGCCGGCTATAGCGCCCTGAGCATCCCCGTGCATCTTCAGATCGAGCTGGAAGAGCAGCGCAAGAGGGTCCGCGATTTGGAAGTACGCCTGCAAGCCGCTGCTCGCTGATTCGTTAATTCGCTAGGAAGAACCTATGAAACTGATCATCCGGTGGGCAATTACCGCACTCTCTCTGTTCGTCGCTGCGTGGCTGCTTCCCGGCATCGAAGTCGCCAGCGATGGCTGAGTCATCTACGCGGTTATGGCTGTCATCCTGGGTCTCGTCAACGCCATTGTGCGGCCCGTGCTTAAACTCTTGACGTGCCCGTTCATCGTCCTCACCCTGGGATTGTTCACGTTAGTAATCAACGCCCTCACCCTCTGGATCGCCGCCTGGATCGCGCAGAACTGGTTCGGCGTTGGCTTCCACATTGCCGACTTCTGGGCCGCGTTCTTTGGCAGCATCATCGTCAGCGTGGTGAGCGTGATTCTCAACATCTTCGTCCGCGACAAGGACGACGACTGACCCTGCTCTCTCCCCCTGTGCGCGGCCTGCCAGCTCCCTGGTGGGCCGCGTCGTTTTCCTCTTGCCGTCATGGATACCCGTGTTATAATGAGGTCATCAGAAGTATGGCGAAAAGGAGCTGTACAAACATGAACCGTGGCATGGATATTCGACGCATCACGTTGACCGCCCTCATGGGCGCGTTGATCTTCGTTCTGACTGCTGTCCCACGCATCCCCACGCCCATTGGCGGATACGTGCATCTGGGCGATGTGGGCATCACCTTTGCGGCGCTCGCCTTCGGCCCCTGGGTGGCGATGATCGCCGGGGGACTGGGCACCGCTCTTGCTGATGTGGCCGGCGGCTATGCGCAGTTTGCGCTCCCCTCGCTGCTGACGCACGGCGTGCAGGGCCTGCTGATGGGGTTGATCGTTCGCCGCCAGCTCAACAATGTCACCTACACCCTGGCGATTATCGTCGGCGCGCTCACCGTCGTTGCGGGCTACTTTCTGGCGGGCATCGCGCTCTATGGCCTGGCCGCGGCCCTCACCGAGCTCATCCCCAATCTCGTCCAGGGGTTGGTGGGCGGGATCGTCGGCGTGCCCCTCTATCTGGCCGTGCGCCGGGCCTATCCGCCCCTGGCGCATTACTACCCACGCGAGCAATAAGCGTCTAGAGCAAAGCCTTTGCCGCCAGCCATTGTCGCTACCGGCCTGAGCTTTTGCTATCCGCCCCCCAGCCCGGCCTTGCCTGCCCAGCAGGTTCTGGACGGGCTGGATTTGCAGGTGGGCGAGGGCGAAGCGTGCGCCATTTTGGGAGCCAGCGGCAGTGGCAAGAGCACCCTCTGCCACTTGCTGGCGGGATTGGCCCCCCGGTACACCGGCGGCCACAGCGCGGGACGCCTCGTCGTTGCCGGCTGTGAGGTGCAGCAAGCGCCGCCGCCCGTGGGCGCGATTGGCGTCCTCTTCCAGGATGCGGCGACCCAACTCTTCAACACCACCGTCGAAAACGAGGTCGCCTGGGGCTTGGAGGCGCTCGCGCTGCCCCCCGTGACCATCGGCGAGCGGGTGATGCAGGCGTTGCAGCGCTTCGGGCTGCTGCACCTGCGATATCGGCCCCCGTGGGCGCTTTCCGGCGGGGAGCAGAAGCGCCTGGCGTTGGCGGCCCTCTGGGCGATGCGCCCGCAGGTGCTCATTCTGGATGAACCGCTCGGCGGCCTCGATCCCCGTGGCTGCATCGAGGTGCTCGCTGCACTGCGGGCGCTCAAAGCGCAGGGGACGACCCTGCTCGCAGCCACCTTGCGCCCTCAGACGGCTCGGCTGGCCGATCACGCCGCGCTGTTGGCCGAGGGGCGACTTACCTCTGCAACTACGCCTGAGGCGCTTCTCGCGGAGGAGGCGCGCCTGTACCACGCCGGGATCTACTTTCCCCCTGCGCGCTGGCCCGGTCTACGCCCGCAACGGCCCCTGAGCGCCGATCCCCCCGCCGTGGCGCTGCGCCAGCTGCGCTTTCGCTATCCTGACGGCCACGCCGTGCTCCACGGCCTCGATCTGACGATCCCCCAGGGGCAATTTGTCGCCCTCATCGGGGCTAACGGGGCCGGCAAGAGCACCCTGGCGCGTCATCTCAACGGCCTGTTGCGTCCCACCGCCGGCGAGGTGCGCATCCTGGGGCAGAAAATCGCAGGGCAGGCGGTGGGGACGATCGCCCGTCAGGTGGGCTTCCTTTTTCAGAGGCCGGAGCAACAGCTCTTCGGTGCGACCGTGCGCGAGGAGCTCGCCTACGGCCCGCGCCGCTTGCAGCTCCCTGATGCCGACGCGCGCGTTGCGCGGGCGCTGCGCCACTTTGAGCTGGAGGCGGTCGCCGCGCTGCCGCCCGCCATCCTCAGCTACGGCACACAGCGCTCGGTGACATTGGCCGCGCTCGCCGCGCTGGAGACGCCCCTCCTCGTGTTGGACGAACCCACCGTCGGCCTGGATGGCGCCGGCTGGCAGCAGCTCCTGCTCTGGCTGGCCGAGCGCCGCGCCGCAGGCGTGACGCTCATCTGCATCACCCACGAGCTGGCGCTGGCGGCGGTCGCGGATCGCGTCATCGCCTTGCACGAAGGGCGACTTCTGGCCGATGGCGACCCCGCCGAGGTGTTACCCCGGCTCGACCCGGAGGTAGTGGCGTGAGCCTGACGCTCGATCTCCACACGCCGGGCCGCTCGTGGCTCCATCGACTCGACCCACGGGTGAAGCTGGTCGGCCTGGGGCTGGGGATGACGGCAGCGTTTCTGCTCCCTCACCCGGCGCATCTCGCGCTCTACACGGCGCTGCTCTACGCGCTGCTGCGGCTGGCCGCTGTCCCCCCGGCGCGGATCGGATGGCTGTGGCGACAGTTGCGCCTGCTCCTGCTGCTGATCCTGCTGTTGCAGCCCTTCTTCACGCCTGCAGGGACGGCCTGGCTGACCGTCGGCCCGCTTCGCCTGACCAGTGGCGGCTTGCTCAATGCCTTGCAGCTGGCGCTGCGCGTATTGAGCCTGGCGCTCCTCACCGGCTGCGTGCTCTTCACCACCAAGCAGCGCGCGCTTGTTCACGGGCTGGTGTGGTTGGGTATCCCCTACAGCTGGGGCTTGCTGTTGAGCCTCACCTTGCGCTTCGTGCCCGCTATCGGCAAACTTTTTGTGGCCGTGCGCGAGGCGCAGGCGGCGCGCGGCTGGGTCGCGCGCGGCAACATCGTCCAGCGGACGCGAGACTACCTGCCCGTGCTCGTCGCGGTCATCATCGGCACCTTGCAAATGAGCGATCAGCTCACGTTGGCCCTGGCCGCGCGCGGTTTGGCCGAAAATGCGCCCCGCACGGTGTGGCGCCCCCTGCGGATGCGCCTCTCCGACTGGCTGGCGTTGGCCGTGTTGTGCGGGGGCTTCCTCAGCCTGACGCTGTGGCGGGCGGGCTGCTTTTAGCATTCGCCAAAATTGAGTATACTATAGGCAATGGAGACCGCGTAGCCCTTGCTTGCAGGGCCAAGACATCTTTGACATCCGCGTAAGGAGTAATGCTATGGCGCTTTGGGACGTATACTACACTGTGACCCATGTTGATGAGGCGCTCAGCCTGCTGGAGAAGCACGCCGGGCGCGCCCGCCTGATTGCGGGGAGCACCGATCTGATCCTCGAGCTGCAACACCGGATGCGTGAAGCAGCGGTACTGATTGACATCACGCGCGTGGGCGGGCTGGATACTATCCAGCTGGGCGAGGACGGCCTGATCCACATTGGGCCGATGGTCACGCACGCACAGGCCGCGGCCTCCCCCTTGTTGCAGGAACGGGCACTCCCGCTGGCCCTGACCTGCTGGGGCGTGGGCGGGCCGCAACTCCGCAATCGCGGCACGCTCGCCGGCAACATCGTCACCGCGACGCCCGCCAATGACACCCTCACCACTTTGCGTGCGCTCGATGCGCAAGTCACGTTGCGCAGCACGCGCAGCGAGCGGATCGTCAAACTTGAGGACTTTTGCACCCACGTTCGCTGCACGGTGTTGGAGCCAGATGAGATGCTGGTGGACATCGCCTTTGCGCCGCTGGAGGCGAACCAACGTGGCATCTATCTCAAGCTGCGCCCGCGCAAGGCGCTCGCCATCGCCGTCGTTAACGTGGCGGCGATTCTCACGCTGGAGGAGGCGACCGTCACCGAGGCGCGCATCGCGCTGGGCTGCGTCGCGCCGACCATCGTGCGTGCGCCGGAGGCCGAGGCTGCTCTGGTTGGCGGCCCGTTGAGCGACGAGCGCGTCGCTCAGGCGGCGCAGCTGGCTGCCGAGGCTACCCGTCCCATTGACGACGTGCGCGGCTCGGCCTGGTTCCGCTTCGAAGAGGTACAGGCGTTGGTGCAGCGGGGCCTGGAGCGGCTGCGAGATAACGACACCCGCGAGGATCTACCGCAGCCGGAGGAGATGGTGCTGCTCTGGGGCAACGCCCGCCGTCGCCCGCGCCTCTCCGGGCCGACGATTGCCCATCACACCAGAGGGAACGAGCCGATTCAGTGTACCGTGAACGGCGAAAATCACGTCGTGCGCGGGGCCAACGGCAAGACCTTGCTCCACATGCTGCGCGATGATCTGGGGCTGATGGGGACGAAGGTCGGCTGCGAGGAGGGCGAGTGTGGGGCCTGCACCGTGTGGCTCGATAGTGTTGCGGTGCTGGCCTGTCTCACCCCGGCCCCACGGGCGCATGGGGCGCAGATCGTCACCGTCGAGGGGCTGGCGGAGGGCGACGCCCTCCATCCGGTGCAGCAAGCCTTCATTGATGAGGACGCCGTCCAGTGCGGGTACTGCACCCCCGGCTTCGTGATGAGCGCGGCGAACCTGCTGGAGGAGCGCCCCCAACCCACCCGCGAGCAGATCATCACCGCTTTGAGTGGCAACCTCTGCCGCTGTACCGGCTACTACAAGATCATCCGCGCGGTGGAGAAAGCCGCCGCCCGCGAAGAGTGAGCGCCGATGAGACGCACTGTTCCGATCCAATCCGCGGATAAGATTGACCTCTATCTGCGCACCTATTACTCGCTGCTACGCACCACGCAGGAGGTGCAGATTCGCACGCTGGAAGAGGCGCACACCGGCATTGATTCGGTGTTGCACACGCAAGCCGGCTCGCTATCCCCCGATATGTCTGCGCTGGTCTACAGCAGCTTGCGATTGCCCTTCTGCATCCGCGATGTGCGGCTGGTCGTGCTGGGCCAGACCGAGGAGGTCTTCGACCGGGGCGGCTATCCCTCTGTGGAGGAATGGCAGCCGGTCGCGGCGCAGGGGCGGCGGCGGCGGCTGCTCTTCGATGGCGACGAGACGCTCGCGGCCTTTATCGCCAGCATCTCCGATGTGGATGACATCGTGCCCATCCTTACCGCGTTTCAGATCGAGTGGAACAAGCTGCACACGCTCATCCATTTGCGGGCGGGCCTGACGGAGAAGCTTGCGGATTGGGCGGAGACTGGCCTCGCCTCCAAGGTGCTCATCAAGGAGACACGCAAGGCACTGCGGCTGAAAAAGGACGATTGGCAACGGTTGGAGGACATCTGGAAGGAGCAGCTGGCCCCCACGTTGTACGCCATTGCTCGCCAGCGCAAGCGTATGGCTTTACAGCTCCTCGCAGGCTCTTACGTGGACTATCGCCGGGCAACGCAACGCTGGTGGACGCACATCGCAGAGAGCGCCCCGTTGGATCTCTCGCGCCGCCCGGTCTATTTCATCTCCAGCAATACGCACAGTCCGGTGAACATGCTCACGGGCTTTGCACAGCATCATCAGCCGGCCTTGCAGCACTATCTGGAGACGTGCGCGGACGCGTCCTTGCGCCAGGAGGCTGAGCGCATCCAGCAGGGGCAGGTTCCTAGCAGTTGGTCGAACTTCCTGTATTATCTGCTCAAGAAGTACCTTAACACGTCGGAGGGGCGGGCGCTCCATGAAGCGCGCCCGGCTTACGAGGCCGCGCACGGCATCACCCGCATTCCTAGCACGCAGACCTTCGATTTGGAGGCACAGGTCATTGAACTGGCCCGCTTGATCCCGGAGGATCTCGATCCCCGATTGTGCGATCTGCCGTTGGAGCGTTTGTGCGACAGCCGCGCGGTGATTCTCAACATTGATTATCCGCTTGGCTTCGCGGCTTATCATCTGCTCTCGCGTGTCGCGGCGAGCGTGGGCGAGCTGCGGGGCCTCTACGTGATCGGCAAGTGCGCCACGCTCAACGCCCGCATCGGCGATGTGCTCATCCCCAACATCTTCTATGACGAGCACTCGCGCAACACCTACCTGGTCAACAACGTCTTCGGCGCCGCCGACGTCGCCTGCCATCTCATCCACGGCGATGTGCTCGATAATCAGCGCGCGATCACTGTGCGGGGGACCTTTCTCCAGAACGAACCCTATATGAAGGAATTCCTCAACGCGGGCTATACCGATGTGGAGATGGAGGCGGGGCCGTATCTCTCCGCCGTCTATGAGTTCATCCGTCCCCGGCGCTACCCGATGGACGAGCTTGTCAATCTCTACCCAATCCCGTTCGAGATCGGCTTTATCCACTACGCTTCCGACACGCCCATCAGCAAGGGACAAAATCTGGGGACGCAAAATCTTTCTTACTATGGCATGGATCCCACCTACGCCGCCACCGTCGCGGTTTTACGTCGCATTCTCACCCTGGAAACGCAAAGAGGCGGCAAAAAGTCACAGCCGCAAGGAGAGACGCTATGAAAGGTAATTACGTTGGTCAACCGCTCCCGCGTATCGACGCTCAGAGCAAGGTGACGGGACAAGCGCCCTATGCTGGTGATCTCAACATGGAAGGGCAATTGCACATGAAGGTGCTCTTTGCGGGGCGGCCCCACGCGCGCATCACAGCGATAGATACGACTGAGGCGGCGGCCTTGCCCGGCGTGGTCGCCATCTTCACCGCCGCCGATGTGCCCGTCAACGAGTACGGGCTGCAATACCCCGATCAACCGGTCTTATGCGGGCCGGGTGGCCCCAAGGAGGGGACCGACGTGGTGCGCTTCGTGGGGGATCAGGTCGCCGCCGTGGTTGCGGAGACTGAGGAGGCCGCCAGCGCCGCCCGCGAACTGCTCAAAGTGACCTACGACCCACTGCCCGTCATCACCGATCCCCGCGAGGCATTGCTGCCGGAGGCCCTACAGCTGCACCCGGCCTATCCCGGCATTGACATTCACCCGGAGCTCGTCTTCGAGGGGAACATCTGCTCGCGCCACCGCATCCGCCGGGGCGATGTGGAGGCGGCCTGGGCGCAGGCGGCAGCAATTGTCGAATCGGAGTATGAGATACCGGGGCAGGAGCACATCTACCTGCAACCGGAGGCGGGCCTGGGCTACATGGATGAGGAGGGGCGCGTCACGCTCATCTGCGGCGGTCAGTGGACGCATGAGGATCAGCACGCCATCGCCCACGCGCTGGGGCTGGAGACGGAGCAGGTGCGCGTGATTTACGCCGCCATCGGCGGGGCCTTCGGCGGCAAGGAGGATATGTCCGTCCAGATCGTGCTGGCATTGGCGGCATGGAAGCTTCAGCGCCCGATCAAGCTAGTTTGGAGCCGTGAGGAGTCCATCGTGGGCCATCACAAGCGCCATCGCGTCTTTGCGCGCGCGCGGTGGGCGGCGGATAGCGAGGGCCATCTGCTCGCCGCCGAGACGGAGGTCATCGCCGACGCCGGGGCCTACATCTACACCACCAACAAGGTCTTGGGGAACCTGCTGCTCACCTGCAACGGGGCGTACCGTATCCCCAACGTCAAAACCGATGTGCTAGGCGTTTACACCAACAATATCCCCGGCGGCGCTTTCCGGGGTTTTGGCGCGCCGCAGGGCAACTTCATCGCCGAGTCGCAGATGAACAAGCTGGCCGAGGCGCTGGGGATGGACCCCGTGACGCTGCGGCTGCGCAATCTCGTGCGCGAGGGCGAGCCTATGCCGTGGGGCAAGCCGCTCCCCGACGACGCGCGTGGGCTGGAGCAATCGCTCATCGCGGCGGCGGAGGCTGCCGGGTGGCGACAGACCGCCTCAGATTGGGTCGCGCCGCAGATTCAGGCCCAGCCCGGCGACCCGCCCTACCTCAAGCGGGGCGTCGGCATCGCCCTGGGCGTCAAAAACGTGGGCTTCTCCTTTGGCTACCAGGAGAACGCCTGGGCCGGCATTGAGCTGCAGGGCGGGGCCGAGATCGAGTCCGCCATAGTCTACGCCGCCAGCGCCGACGTGGGCCAGGGGACGCGCACCGTCATCCGCCAGATGGCAGCCGAGGCGTTGGAGATTGACATCGAGAAGGTGACGGTGGCCGAAACAGATACGGCGATCACCGGCAGCGCCGGCTCCGTCTCCGCCTCGCGGATGACTTTCATGATCGGCAACGCGGTGCGGGGCGCAGCGGCGGCGGCGCTGGAGCAGTGGCGCGCCGAGGAGCGCCCGGTTAAGGTCGAGTACACCTATCTGGCCCCCAAGACCACGCCCATTGATCCCGAAACCGGCTATGGGCATCCGAACTTCTCCTACGGCTATGTCACCATCGCGGCGGAGGTCGCGGTGGATACGCAGACGGGCGAATATGAATTCCCCCGGATCATCTGCGCCAACGATGTGGGGCAGGCGATCAATCCCCGGCTGGTGGAGGGGCAGATCGAGGGGGGCGTGGTGCAGGCGTTGGGCTGGGCCACCACGGAGCACTTCATCCAGAAGGATGGGTATCCCCTCACCAAATCCATGGCGACCTATCTCATCCCCACCATCGCCGACATTCCGCATGAGGTGCAGGCCATCCTCATCGAAAATGCGGAACCCTCCGGCCCGTGGGGGGCGCGCGGCATGGGCGAGATGCCCTTCATCCCGGTGGCGGCGGCGGTGCATCACGCGCTGCGCAACGCGACCGGCGTCTGGTACAATCGCTTCCCCTTCACCGTCGAGCGGGTCCTGCGCGGGCTGAAGGGGCGCTCTTAGAGGAAATCGCGGCTCCCTTCCGAAAGCGCGCTGATTCGCTGATTTGTTGACTCGTTCAGGAGGACATGATGAACAAAACTATGCTACGTTATGGCGTCTTTGGTGGCTCCTTCGATCCGTTGCATTACGGGCATCTGGCCCTGGCGGAGACGGCGCGGGTGCAGCTCCAGCTTGATCTGGTGCTCTTCGTGCCGGTAGGACAACAACCCATCAAACAGAGCCATACCTCGTCCGCCGCCGACCGCGCCGCGATGGTGGAGAGAGCCATTGCCGACAATCCCGGCTTTGCCCTCTCCCGTGTTGACCTCGATCGCTCCGGCCCGCACTACACCGTGGATACGTTAGGGCTGCTCCGCGAGCAGCATCCCGACGTCGCCACCTGGTACTTTCTGATGGGTGAGGATTCGCTCCACGAGCTGCCCAAGTGGCGCGAACCGGAGGGGATCTTGCAGCAGGCGACCCTGGGGGTGATGCCCCGCGTGGGGCAGCGCGCCGATGTGTTGGGGATGCGGGCGCACTTCCCGCTGCTGGCGGAGCGGCTCATCTGGCTGGATGTGCCGCCGCTGCACATCTCCGCCACCGATCTGCGGTTGCGCGTCCGCAAGAGCCTGCCGCTGCGCTACCTCGTCCCGCCCACCGTCGCGGCCTACATCGAGGAGCATCAGCTCTACATGCAATGACCCTCCCATCATAGTTAGGACTTACGCAATCACGCGGCCTCAACATCTTGAACCGCAGAGTGCGCAAAGGACGCAGAGTTTTTTATTAAAAAACCCGCCGACGTTGCTCAAAAGGACGATTTTTGTTGTGCCAAGATGTCGATAAAGCACTCAAAGGTAATTCTCTTTGCGCTCTCTGCGTACTCTGCGGTTAGGTTCTCGATACTTGCGTAAGTCCTGATAGTGTTGCTTCTATGGGCGTACCTGCGGGTGCGCCCTTTTTCGTGAAATTGCCCCGCGCTGCACTTGACATCCCCGCAGTTCCAGGTATAATTAGAACATAAGTTCTAAAAACGAGAAGTCATCATCCCTCCCGCGAGTTCGGCGGCAATCATTACCTGTTAGCTAGCCTGACCAGAATGGCAGCTCCGCCTGAATCACGGCGCCGTGCGGTAACTTTGCGGGAGGGATTCTTCCCCTCAACTCGCCAAGCCATGTTATAATAACAGGTCGCATGTAGAGTCGAGGGAGAAACAGATATGGCAAGCGATCAATTGATCATTCGTGGGGCGCGGCAGCACAATCTCAAAAACATCTCGCTGGCGATCCCCAAAGAGCGTCTCGTCGTCATCACCGGGCTGTCGGGGTCGGGCAAGTCGTCGTTGGCCTTCGATACGATCTTCGCCGAGGGGCAGCGCCGCTACATCGAATCGCTCAGCGCCTACGCCCGGCAGTTCCTGGGGCAGCTCAACAAGCCCGATGTTGAATCCATCGAGGGCCTCAGCCCGGCCATCGCCATTGACCAGAAGGGCGTCTCGCACAACCCCCGCTCCACCGTCGGCACTGTCACCGAAATCTACGACTACCTGCGCCTGATCTACGCGCGCATCGGCGAGCCGCACTGCCCGCAGTGTGGCCGTCCGGTCAGCAAGCAGAGCGCGCAGGAGATCGTGGACGCGCTGCTGGCGCTCCCGCCAGGGACGCGCTTGCTGGTGCTCGCGCCGCTGGTGCGCGGCCGCAAGGGCCACCATCGTCCCACCTTCGAGGAGATTCGCAAGCTGGGCTTTGTGCGCGCCCGCGTTGATGGGACTGTCTACGAGATCGAGGAGCTCCCCGAACTCGACCGCTACAAGCTGCACGACATTGAGGCGGTGGTGGATCGCCTCATCATCCCCGACCCGGAAGAGGACCACGAGTCCGCCTACCGCGATTTTGTCAGCCGCACCACCGATTCCGTCGAGACCGCGTTGCGGCTTGGCGATGGCATCCTCATCGTCAGTCAGGTGGGCGCGGTGGCGGAGGGCGACACCCTCTTCTCCGAGCGGCTGGCCTGCCCGGTGTGCGGCATCAGCCTGCCGGAGATCGAGCCGCGCACCTTCTCCTTCAACAGTCCCCACGGCGCGTGTAACGCCTGCCAGGGCCTCGGCTACAAGCTGGAGCTCGATCCCGAGCTCATCGTCCCTAACGGCGATGCCTCACTGGAGGAGGGCGCGATTGCCTACGGCGTGGCTGAGGATCACAACAGCTACACCTGGCGCATCATAGAGAATGTCGCCGCGCACTACGGCATCCCGCTCGACCGTCCCTGGAACGAGCTCCCGCCCAACCAGCAGGAGGTGCTCCTCTACGGGAGCGGCGCCGAGCGCATCCCGATGCAGCTCGAGGGTGAGCAGGGGACGTGGCGCGGCGCGCGCACTTACGAGGGGATCATCCCCAACTTACAGCGCCGCTACGAGGAGACCTCCTCCGATTACATCCGCAACAAGATCGAGGAGGTGATGAGCCACACGCCCTGCCCGGTCTGCCAGGGCAGCCGCCTCCACGAGATCGCCCGCGCCGTCACAATTGTCGAGCAGCCCATCCACGCGCTCACGCGCTGGCCGGTGCTGCGCCTGCGGATGTGGGTGCAGCAGTTGTTGGAGGATGAGACGCTGCTGACCCCCAAGGAGCAGGCCATCGCCGAGCGCGCATTGCGCGAGATCGTCAGCCGGCTCACCTTTTTGGTGGATGTGGGCCTCGATTACCTGAGCCTCGACCGCAGCGCCGGGTCGCTCTCCGGCGGCGAGGCCCAGCGCATCCGGCTGGCAACGCAGGTCGGATCGCGCCTCACCGGGGTGCTTTACGTCCTCGATGAGCCGAGCGTGGGGCTGCACCAACGCGACACTGCGCGGCTCATCCGCACGCTGGCGGAGATGCGCGACCTGGGCAACACGGTGCTCGTGGTCGAGCACGATGAGGAGACCATCCGCGCGGCGGACTGGATCGTTGATCTGGGGCCGGGGGCCGGGGAGCACGGCGGCGAGGTCGTCGTCGCGGGGCCGCTGGAGACGATTCTGGCGCATCCCACCTCGCAGACGGGGGCCTACCTTTCGGGCCGTAAGTGCATCCCCATGCCTGCGGAGCGACGGAAGGGGAACGGCAAGGCGCTTCTCGTGCGCGGGGCGCGCCAGCACAACCTCAAAGATATCGCCGTGCGTTTCCCGCTCGGCCTCTTCACCTGCGTGACCGGCGTCTCCGGGTCGGGCAAGAGCTCGCTGGTGGTGGAGACGCTCTACACGCGATTGGCGCAGCTGCTCCATAACTCGCGGCAGCCCGCCGGCGATTGTGACGCCATCGAGGGCATCGAGCATCTCGACAAGGTCATCAACATTGACCAGTCGCCGATTGGACGGACGCCGCGCTCCAACCCCGCCACCTACACGGGAGTCTTCACCCCCGTCCGCGAGCTCTTCGCTGAGCTGCCGGAATCGAAGTTGCGCGGGTACAAGCCGGGGCGCTTCTCCTTCAACGTGAAGGGCGGGCGCTGCGAGGCCTGCCAGGGACAGGGCACGCTCCGCATCGAGATGCAGTTCTTGCCGGAGGTCTATGTCCCCTGTGACGTGTGCCACGGCACGCGCTACAACCGCGAGACGTTGCAGATTCGCTACAAGGAGCGCAACATCGCCGAGGTGCTGGAGCTGACCGTTAGCGAGGCGTTGGAGTTCTTCGCAGCAATTCCGCGCATCGTCAGCCGTTTGCAGACGCTCCAGGATGTGGGGCTGGGCTACCTGCGCCTGGGGCAGGCCGCGCCGACGCTCTCCGGGGGCGAGGCCCAGCGCGTGAAGCTCTCCAAGGAGCTCTCCAAGCGCGCCACCGGGCGCACCTTCTACATCCTCGATGAGCCGACGGTGGGCCTCCATGCCGCCGATGTCGCCCGGCTGATCGAGGTGCTACAACGGTTGGCCGACGCCGGCAACACCATCCTCGTCATCGAGCACAACCCGGACGTGATCAAGGTGGCGGATTGGATCATTGACCTGGGGCCGGAGGGCGGCGACGCCGGCGGGGAATTGCTCGCGGAGGGCACGCCGGAACAGGTGGCGCAATGTGAGCGGTCGTATACGGGGCAGTATCTCAAGCGGTGGCTACAGGAGGCGCGCGCCTAGCGTTCGACAGGCAGCAGCACATGGAAGTCGCTGCCGGGGCAGGTCGCCTCGTCGTGACCGGGACTCTCTACCCAGATGCCCCCGTGCGCCTCAATACGGAAGCAAGCGCGGCGGGCGCTCAGGGCGTGGCGCGTTGGACATCCTCTGCCAACTGGGGCAGCATCAGCTGCTCATCCACCGTGGCGAGCTCGACCGCCCGGAGCAAGGTGGTTCGGGCGCTATCTATCAAACCGCGCTGCAGGTAGACCCGTCCGAGCGTGTGGAGCGCCTGCGCTTCTTCGATGTCCCACCTGGCCCAGCGTTGGGCTTGCAACGCCAGCCGTTCGGCCTCCGCGAGGCGTTCGGGGCGATAGTCGGCGTAGAAACGCGCCTGGGCGTTGAGCACGTCGAAGTTGTAGGGAGCCAGGCCTTGCGCGTAGATGAGATCGCCTTGCGCGCCTTCCAGATCGCCCGCGAGCACCTGCGTCCACGCGCGCGCCACGTAGTTGATCGGCAGCTGGGCATCCCATTGGAACGCCCGCTCGACCGCGCCGCTGGCTTCCGGCAGATCGTACAGCTCCACCGAGGCCAGTGCCAGCCAGGCCTCGGCCTCCGCGTAATCCGGGGTGTACTCCGCCGCCCAATCGAATTGCCGCGCGGCCTGTTGATAGAGTCCCTGATAATAGTACAATCGCCCCAGCCAGAAATGGGCCTCTGACATGCCGAAATTCAGCCGCAACGCCTCTCTGAAGGCGGCTTCGGCCTCGTCCCAGCGACGCAGATAGAGGAGCGCCCGCCCCTGTCCCAACGACGATTCGGGCCGTTGAGGGGCCAACTCCTGCGCACGGGCGAAGTCCGTCAGCGCCAGCGTATAAGCGCCCAGCCGCAGGTACTCATTTCCGCGGTCCAGCAACAGCTCGACGTTGTCGGGTTCGCGCAACAGCTGTAAATCGAAGCGCGTGGAGACGCTCGGCGCGCGTGTGGGGGTTGGCATAGGGGTCGGCGTCTCGGTAGGCGCGGCGGGAGTGGGCGTGGGAGCATCCACGAGCAGAGATTGTTGATCCACGGTTGGTAACACCGCCGGGGTGGCGACGGGAGTCTGCGGCGAGTTGGTAATGACGATAGTGACTAATAACGCATACGCGCCTAGTACGAACAAAATCATAATGCCCAAAAGAATCATTTGGCCACGGGTCAAACGCATAGTTGCCCTCCCTTGTCTCATTCCGGCATGTTGATCGTCTTGCCAGTGTCGTGCTCATTTTCAGTATAAGCCGGGATGGGGAAAAGGCAACTTTTGACATTTGGCAATTGGTGAAACGGTGGCAGAATAAGGTCATGGCACTATCTCTACACATACAACGTCCGAATACGACCGCCGAGCGACGCTTTTGGGAGCAGGGGTGCGCGCACGTCGCCGGGGTGGATGAGGCCGGGCGCGGTTGTTGGGCCGGGCCGGTCTTCGCTGCCGCTGTGATCCTGCCCCCTGCGCCCGCCGCGTGGGAGGCGCTCGCCGGCGTCCGCGACTCCAAGCGCCTCTCGGCGCGCCAGCGCGAGGCGCAGTTCGTCCACATCGCAGCGACGGCGCTGGCGGTGGGCGTGGGCCGCGCTGAGGCCGCCGAGATAGACGCGCTGGGGATCGTCCCGGCGACCCGGCTGGCGATGCGGCGGGCGCTGGCGCAGCTCGCCCCGCCTGCCGAGGCGCTCGTTATTGATGCGCTGCGCCTGCCGGAGGTCGCGCTGCCGCAACAGGCCTTCCCCTACGCCGACGCCCGTTCGCTCTCGGTGGCAGCGGCGGGGATTGTCGCCAAGGTCAGCCGCGACCGCTGGATGCGAGAGTGCGCCGCCCTGGACTTCCCCGGTTACGGCTTCGCGCAGCACAAGGGCTATGGCACGCCGCAACATCGGGAGGCGCTGGAGATGTTGGGCGTCTGCCCGCTGCACCGGCGAACTTTCCGCCCGGTAGCGCTGCGGCTGGCCCGCGAGGAACTGCCGCTATGAAGATCGTCATGGTTGGCCCCTTTGGGATGCGCCCGCGCGGCACGATGAGCGTGCGCGCGTTGCCGCTGGCCCAGGCGCTCGTCGCGCGCGGGCACGAGGTCACGCTGCTGCTGCCGCCGTGGCAAAACCCGGAGGCGTCGGGGCAAATCACGGAGGCGGCAGGCGTCCGCATCGAAAATCTGCGCTTGCCGAAGGGTGTGCCGGGCTGGTTTCACTTGCGGTTGACCTTGGCGCTTGTCCGCCGGACGCTGGCGCTGCAACCGGATGTCGTGCACGTCTTCAAGCCCAAGGCTTACGCGGGCCTCACCCATTGGCTGTTGCGCGCCCTGCGTCGCCGCCTGCCGGTGGTGGTGGATACGGACGATTGGGAGGGGCCGGGCGGCTGGAACGATCTGGCTCCATATCCGGCGCTGCTCAAGCGGTTCTTCACCTGGCAGGAGCGGTGGGGGCTGACGCGGGCGTCTGCGGTGACGGTCGCCAGCCGCGCGTTGGAAACGTTGGTCTGGAGCCTGGGTGTGCCCCCCGCGCGCGTTTGTTATCTGCCAAACGGGGTGGCCTGGGCCGGCCCACCGGTGACGCCGACGCCGCACGCTCGCCCCACGGTGCTGCTTTACACGCGCTTCTTCGAGTTCGGGCTGGAGCGGATCTGGCGGGTCTTGTGGCAGGTGCGGGATGCGCGTCCGGCGGTGCGGCTTTGGGTCGTGGGCCAGGGGCTGTTTGGCGAAGAGCGGGAGTTGTTCGCGCTGGCCCGCGAGGCGAGTTGGCGGATCTCGCGCAAGCGCGAGCCGGAGCCGACCGCGGATCTGGTCTACGCAGGCTGGGTCGAGCCGACGGCGCTGCCGCGTCACTTCGCGCAGGTGGATGTGGCGCTCTATCCCTTCAACGACACGCTGGTCAATCGCACCAAATGTCCGGTGAAGCTGCTCGATCTGCTGGCGGCAGGGATCCCCGTGGTGGGTGAAGCGGTGGGCCAGATCGTGGAGATGATCGCGCCGGGCGAGACGGGGCTGTTGATCCCGCCGGGCGACGAGCCGGGGCTGGCTTGGGCGCTGCTCTCGCTGCTGGAAGATGCCGAGCGACGGGCGCAGCTCCGCACCCGCGCCGCCGCTGATGTGCGTACGCGCTTCTCCTGGGCGCAATTGGCCCAGGTCGCCGAGGCCGCCTATCGGATCGCAGGCAGTTGAGGGGTTGCCTTTCCCGCTTCCATCGTATATAATTAGTTAGAGTATCTACCCTGGCTCCGAGGGGATCGTCAGATCCCCGTCAAGTCAGAATTATCTAGGACTACATTGCGTAGCAGCCGGGAATTAGCTTGTGCATCCACGCCGGATCTGGCGATCCGGCTAGAGCCTGAGTAGATACAGGAAAATTCTCTTTGCGCTCTCTGCGTACTCTGCGGTTAGGTTCTCGATGCTTGCGTAAGTCCTGACGCAAATCACTTTTTACGCTTTGAAGGGGTCTCATGCGCGTGTTGATTGATCGTTCGCTAGAGGTAAAGACTGCCGATCCGAACACGATGGTAGCCCGTCGCGCGCGACTGCTTAACATTGTGCTGCTGGGATTCCTGCTCATCTCGTTGGTGCTGTTAGCGATTCTCTTGTTCTTTTTGTGGCGAGATCGCGCCGACTTTGAAAGCTACCGACTTTTTGTCCTGTTAGGAATCAGTCAAGCCTTCTTGCTCGTTATCTATCTCATCAACCGGTATCTTTCCAGCCGGCTGGCCGGGGCGCTCTTTGTTCTGGGTATGCTCATTGCTGCAGCACTTGCGGACACGCCCCTGGCGCTGGCGCAAAAGCATAGCATCGTGAGCTTTACCGTGCCTATTGTCATTGCTAGCATGTTTCTGCATCCTTTGGCCGGCTTTGCCGCAGCGATGTTCGCTTTCGGTGTGGTGATGCACTACAGTTTGATGTTGGGAGAAGTCCCAGCCTACCCCTCGATGTTGGTCTTCTTTCTTGTCGCCTTGATCTCCTGGCTGACGACAGATAGCCTGGAACGCGCTTTGGAAGAGAGCTGGTTGCTCAACGAGGAGTTGGATCAGCGGGTGGACGAGCGCACGCGGGAGCTGCGCGAGGCCAATGAAGCGTTGCAAATCCGCAACGAGGAGCTGGACGCCTTTGCCCACAGCGTGGCGCACGATATCAAAACGCCGCTGACGACCATCTATGGCTTTGGACGCCTGTTAGCCAGACGTTACCCGGAATTGCCCGCTGAGGAGCTGGGACTGCGCCTGGACAACATCGCTGACAGCGCCGATCGGGTGTGCAAAATTGTGGATGAGCTGTTGTTGCTCTCCACCGTGCGTAAGATGGATGACATCCCGCTCACGCCGCTTGAGATGGGCGAGATTGTTGCGGCGGTGCAGGCGCGGCTCGCCGACATCATTGCCGAATATGAGGCCCAGATTGTGGCGCCCGCCACCTGGCCCACCGCGTGCGGATACGCCCCCTGGATCGAAGAGGTGTGGGCGAATTATCTGAGCAATGCGCTGAAGTATGGCGGACGTCCGCCGCACGTAGTGATGGGGGCCATGGAAGCGGAGAACGGTCAGGTGCGCTTCTGGGTGCAGGATAACGGTGCGGGGCTGACCGAGGAGGAGTGTGCGCGGCTCTTCACGCCCTTCACGCGGTTGGATCAGGTGCGCGTCAAGGGGCATGGGCTGGGCCTTTCGATTGTGCGTCGCATCATCGAGCGGCTGGATGGTGAGATTTACGTGGAGAGCGAACTTGGGGTGGGCAGCCGGTTCAGCTTCACGCTGCCCAGGGACGTTTCCCCTCATTAGCCATCCAGAGGGGTTGTAACCGCCTTCCATTCACCTGCACGCGCCCCCAGGCCTCGAAGAGCAGCGCCTTGAATTGCAGGCGATCCACGATCTGCGTTGGCAGGATCAGCTGCGAATCAGCATCCGGCGCGATGTCACGCAGCATCCCCTTTTCCAAATCCGCCACAGTTGCCCCGATCCGCACGCGCGGGGCATCAAACAGGTGCGGATGCGTGAGGTACACCGCAGGCAACAGATCCCACAGATAGAAGCGGCGCACGCCGCAGTAAAATCCAAAGGCGCGTAGCCAACTTTTGACGATCTGATGGAGCGTGGGGTCCCAGCGCGTCAGTCCGAAGTCCCGCCGGGTGAAAGAGGCTTGCAGGCAGAGCTGCGCTGGCATCAGTGTGACGGGACAGGCCGCGTTCAGCACCGCCCATGTCGCCTCCGGGTCGCCCGACAGGTTGCGCTCCGGCAATCGGCGGTAGCCGATGCGCAGCGGCTTGAGGTAGCCGCCCATGCAGGCGATGCGTTTGACCTTGCTGAAGAACTTGGGGTGATGTTCCGCCGCTGCGCGGAGATTGCCCAGCGGCCCCGTCGTCAGGATGGTGACTGCGCCGGGATGTTTGGCGATCTGCTCCGCCAGGAAATGCGCGGCGGGGGTATCCACGTCGCCGCGCTGGGCCGCGCCCTGTAGCACGGGAAGATCGTGGCGCTTGACGGACTTGAGCAGCTGGCGCGTGGCCCACGTGACCAGCGCCACCGGACCGTTGCCGAAGGTGGTGGTGATCCCCAGGAGCTCGAAGTCCCCTCGCCCCAGCAGGTAGAGCAGGGTCAGGCCATCGTCAATCTCGTGGTAACGCACCCCCAGCGTATTATCGCAATCGAGGATCAGGTACTCGGTCACTGGAGGCGCTCCCTGAGGGTGGCCCGCCGTTACATCTCCGTGGCGGAGTGCCGTAGCAGGCGCGCGGCGAGTACCTGCAACTTGCGCCATTCGTGACGCACAACGTACATCATCGCCAGAACTTGCAGCCAATGGTGCGGGCATTGTGGATCGGCGGCCAGCGTCTCGAGCGCCTGGACGGCTTCGTCGTCGGTGCGATGGGCGCGCGCGTAATCACGCGCCTGGCTTTCAAGCTGTTCGCGGTCGAGAGGGAGCGGCTCTGCTGGAGGGGGCGCGATGGCCGGTTGCACCTGCCGCTTTTCGGCAAGCCACTTGCGCGCCCGTTCAAGCACCTGAAAGACTTGCTGCGCGGTGAAGGGCTTGATGAGATAGCCCTTCGCGCCCACATGCAGGGCGCGTTGCAGGGTTTCACTCTGCTTCTCGGCGGAGACGATGATGCACACGAGCTCCGAACTTTCCGCCATCAGCAGCTCGATGGCCGACAGGCCATCCAGATGGGGCATGTTGATGTCCATGAAGACGATATCGGGCTGGAGCTCCTGCGCCAGCGCCACAGCCTCGCGTCCATCCTGCGCCACGCCGACCAGCGTGACATCGTCGGCCAGCTCCAACATCATCTGCAAGCTCTCGCGCGTCTGCGCGACATCGTCGGCAATCACGACGTTCAAATGCAACGCTTCCGGGTCTGACTTGTGGGCTATCTTCTGTTGAGCCATACTTATCCCTCCCTCTTTAACCATTATAGCGGGTTTTTCTTGTCTCTGCCATTGCATTTAGGTTAAGTTTTGATTGCAACGTGTGCATTGCCTGCGCTGAGTTCAGTGCTCCAATGCGATGGGGCCGGTAAAGCGGTAGGTGTTGAGGTCAACGCGCCCGGTCGGGCTGAAAGTCACCCCCTCGGCCTCGAGCCGCAGGCGCTGTTCGTCGTCGGCATCGAGGCTGATGCGCCCCTGCGCATTGACGACGCGATGCCAGGGCAGTCCCGCCGGCGCTGCCCGCAGCGCCCAGCCCACCGTGCGCGCGCCATGCGTCCAGCCGAGCCATTGGGCGATCTGCCCGTAGGTGACAACTTTGCCGGGTGGAATCTGCGCGACGATTGCGTGGACTTGCTCGAATTGGGTGCTCATTTTTGCCTCCCTCGCATCCTTATCATATACATAAACGCCCAAGATGCAATATCCGTACCCCCATCCCCACACGGGCGCGTCCCAGGGTATAGTTGCAACCTACCTTAATTGAGTTATCATAGGGTCGAATCTGGTGAATGGAAAGGGTCAGAAGATGGATTTGACTCACGTATTTGTTTTAAGCAAAGATGCTGCGCTGCTTCAGGCGGTGCGGGCGCTATTGCCGCCGGCCTACACGGTGAGCGCGTTGGCCTCGGTGGTGGAGCTGGAGATTATCTTACAACGGCGGGATGACATCGCGCTGTTGCTGGTTGATCTCGCGCAGTTCACCGACCCGGCGGCGCTGAGCCACCAGTTGCAAGGCGCACCCGTCGTCCTGGTCGCTGCGGAGGATACGTCGCCGGCGCTCCTGGGCGCGGCCCAATTGCAGCTGGAGGTCGTCACGATCTTCCAGCTGCCGCTGGCCGAGACTGTCACTTCCCAGATATTGGAGCAAACCCTGCGCCGCTTCGACACGCTGCATCAGCGTGTGAAATTGGAACAGGCGCTCGCCAGCGCCAACCGCCAGCTCAACCAGCGTCTCCAGGAGATCAACACCGTCTACACCGTGGGGAAATCCGTCGCCTCTTCGCTCGATCTCGACCAGGTGCTCGCGCGCGTCGTCGAGACTTCCGTCAATCTCACCCAGGCGGAGGAGGGCTTCATTCTGCTCTACGAGGGCAACCGGCTCTACCTGCGCGTCTCCAAGAACCTCCACGAGGACTTGATCAAGCGCTTTAACATCGAGGCCTCCGATAGCATCGCCTGGCAGGTGATCACCTCCGGGCGCCCGGCGATGTTGCGCCGCGAGCTACAAATCGCCACCGGCTACATGGTCCGCGCCCTGCTCTATTTGCCGCTGCGCGCGCCCGGCCGGGGCGTCGTGGGCGTGTTGGGCGTCGTTAATCGCCAACGCGATGAACCCTTCACCGAAAGCCAACTCTTCGCCCTCTCCTCGCTGGCGGATTTTGCCGCTATTGCGCTGGAAAACGCCCGCCTCTTCGCCTCCATCGAGGCCGAGAGCCTGCGCCTGCGGGCCGTGCTGGAAAATGCCGTGGATGTCATCTTCGTCGTTGACTCGAACAACCGTCTGCTCCTGTGGAGCGATATGGCCGGGCAGACCTTCGACGTGGATGAGTCGGCGCGCGGGAAACTGATCACCGATGCAGTCAACAACGAGGCTCTGGGTGATCTCTTCCAGCTGAGCGAGGGCGATGCGCCGCAGTTCCACGCCGAAATCACCCTGGAGGATGGCCGCACCTTCAACGCCCAGCTCTCCATCATTGATAGCGTGGGCCGGGTCGTCGTGATGCAAGACATCACCCACCTCAAGGAGCTGGATCGCCTCAAATCCGAATTCGTCTCCACCGTCTCGCACGACTTGCGCACCCCGCTCACCACCGTCCAGGGCTATATCGAGCTCCTGGATCGCGTGGGGCCGCTCAACCAGATGCAGCGCAGCTTCATTGACAAGGCGATGGGTAGCCTGGCCCACATCACCGCCCTGATCAGCGACCTGCTCGACATCGGGCGCATCGAAGCCGGTTACGACCTGGAGATGTGTCCCTGTCGTCTGGAGCAACTGGTGCTGGAGGCCGTCGAGATCTTCAAACCCAAAGCCGCGCTCGATGGCATCGAATTGCAGCTGCTCCAGGTGGATTCCGATCTGTGGGTGATGGGCAATTCGCGCCGCCTGCGACAGGTGTTGAACAATCTGCTGAGCAACGCGCTCAAATACAACAGCGAGGATGGCTGGGTGAAGATCAGCGCCCAGCGCGATGATGATCACGTCATCGTGCGCGTGGCCGATGCAGGCATCGGCATCCCCCCGGAGGAGCAGTCGCGGGTCTTCGAGCGCTTCTACCGCGTCGTCACCGACATCACGCAGGATATTCAGGGGACCGGCCTGGGGCTGGCTATCGTCAAATCGGTGGTGGAGAAGCACAAGGGCCGCGCCTGGGTCGAAAGCGCCGAAGGGGAGGGCAGCACCTTCGCCTTCGTGTTGCCATTATTGGACCAGGAGGCGTGGCCGAAAGCCTGACCGTGCGGCAGCCGATAATCGCCAATGGCAAGGTGCGAGCGGTCGCTAAGCCGCTCGCCTTCTTTATGAGCCAATTTCTAACGTAGAACGGAGGGCTAAGATGCCCAAACCTTTAGTTGCTATTGTGGGACGGCCCAATGTGGGCAAGTCCACACTTTTTAATCGCATCGTTGGCGAGCGCCGGGCGGTCGTCAGCGAGATTCCTGGCACCACCCGCGACCGCATCAGTGCCACAGCGGAGTGGAACGGCGTTGAATTCCTGGTCGTAGATACCGGCGGCATCGAGGTGCAGGCCCCCCAGGTCTCAGCGGGGCGGCGGCCCGGCCCCGCGCCGCTCCTGGAGGACTCGGCGGAGTTCATCCCGCTGATCCGCGCCCAGGCCGAGCAGGCCATCGCCGAAGCCGACCTCATCCTCTTTCTGGTGGATGTTGTCTCCGGGCTGACCGGCGCGGACCGCGAAGTGGCCGATCTCTTGCGCAAGACCAGCAAGCCGCTGCTCATTGTCGCCAACAAGGCCGACAATCTCCGCCGCGAGGAGGAGGCGCTGGAATTCTACGAATTTGGTCTGGGCGAGGTCCTGCCCGTCTCCGCCATCCACGGGCGCGGCGTGGCGGACCTTCTGGATCGTGTGGTGGAGCTCCTCCCCGTCATACCGGAAGTGGAGCCGGACACCGAAGATCTGGATGTCATTCGCATTGCGATTCTGGGGCGGCCCAACGTGGGCAAATCCTCGCTGCTCAACCGGCTGTTGGGCGAGGAACGCGCCATCGTTAGTCCGGTCTCCGGCACCACCCGCGACGCGCTCGATACGGAGCTCGAGTGGGAGGGGCAGAAGTTGATCCTCATTGACACGGCGGGGATCCGGCGGCGGGGCAAGATCAGCCCCGGCGTGGAGAAGTACAGCGTGCTGCGCGCCTTGCGCGCCACCGAGCGCGCCGATGTCGCCCTACTGATCATTGATGGGATGGAGGGTGTGACCGCCCAAGATACGCACGTCGCCGGCATGATCAACGAGGAGGGCGTCAGCGCCGTCATCCTCATCAACAAATGGGATCTGGTGGATGTGGAGGTCAAGCGTGACCGCCAGCTCTACGAAGCGCGGGTGCGCAACGCGCTGAAGTTCCTGGAGCACACGCCCGTCCTCTTCATCTCGGCGCTCACCGGCCAGCGGGTGCAACATGTCCTCCCCACCGCCATCGAAGTCGTCGAGGCGCGGTATCAGCGGGTGCCGACGGGCCAGCTCAACGATCTCGTCCGCCGGGCCATCGCGGAACATGCCCCGCCCAGCAAACGGGGCCGGCGTATGAAGATTTACTACATCACCCAGGGCGAAGTCGCTCCGCCAACCTTCATCTTCTTCGTCAACGATCCGGAGCTCGTTCACTTCACCTACGAACGCTTCCTTGAGAACCGCATCCGCGAAGCCTTCCCCTTCCCTGGTACACCCATCCGGCTGATCTTCCGGGGACACCAGAAGGATAAGGAGGGGCGCAAGATACAGCGCAAACGGAACTGAGCGCCCAATTTGAGCGGCGCGCAGATGAGTTGCCCCTTGCGCAGCTCCGTGTTACAATAGCTATTATGGAAGGCACAACTTCGACCGACTTGCTTCACAACATGAATGCCCAACAACAGACCGCTATCACCGCGCCGGATGGCCCGGTGCTGGTATTGGCGGGGCCGGGTTCGGGCAAGACGCGGGTCTTGACGCATCGCATCGCCTGGATGCTGCAAGCGCGCGCCGTTTCCCCCTGGCAGGTCTTGGCTGTGACCTTCACCAACAAGGCCGCGCGCGAAATGCGCGACCGGCTGGCTCAGATGTTGGGCCGCGATATGGCCTTGCAGATGCGCATCGGCACCTTTCATGCCACCTGCGCGCATCTGCTCCGCCGCGAAGCGGATGCGGCGGGCCTCTCGCGCGACTATCTGATCTTCGATACCGATGATCAGCTCGCCACGATGAAGCGCGTGGTGGCCGAGCTGGGGCTGGACGACAAACGCTATCGTCCGGCGGGCCTGCTCAACGCCATCTCTCACGCCAAGAACGAGCTCATCAGCCCGGATGAGTACCCGGTCAAGACCTACTACGACAAAATCGTGGCGCGGGCCTACGTCCGCTACGCCGAGCTGTTGCGGCAGAGCAACGCGCTGGACTTCGATGATCTGTTGGTGGAGGTGGTCAAGCTCCTGCGCTCCGATGAAGAGGTGCTGGCCCGCTATCGCCAACGCTACCGCTATGTCCTGGTTGATGAGTTCCAGGATACCAACATGGCGCAATACGTCATCATTCGCCGCTTGACGCAGGAGCACCGCAGCCTCTTCGTCGTGGCCGATGAGGACCAGTCTATCTACTCCTGGCGCGGGGCCGACTATCGCAACATTCGTCGGTTGCGCGAGGACTACCCTGAATTGCAGACGGTGCTGCTGGAGGAGAACTACCGCTCCACCCAGGTGATCCTCGATGCGGCGCAGGCCGTCATCGCGCGCAATACCGACCGCACGCCCAAGCACCTCTTCACCCGCCAGCAGGGCGGCGTTCCCCTGCACCTTCACGAGGCCTATGACGAGGACGAGGAAGCCCACTTTGTGGTGCGGGAGATTCAGGTGCTACAGCGCGATGGGTACGCCTATGGCGACATCGCCATCATGTACCGCACCAACGCCCAATCCCGCGCGCTGGAGGAGACGCTCGTCCGCTGGAACATCCCCTATCGCCTCATCGGCGGGACGCGCTTCTACTCGCGCCGGGAGATCAAGGACGTGTTGGCCTTCATGCGCCTGGCGCTCAACCCTGATGATGACGTGAGCTTTCTGCGGGTGATCAACGTCCCCCGGCGGGGCATCGGGCAGCAGACGCTCGCCTCCGTGACGCGGCAGGCGGAGCAGATGGGGAGTTGCCACTACCTGGCGCTCTTCTCGCTGCTGGAATCCGAGACGCTGGGCGCGCGGGCGCAGCGGGCGCTGGGCGCGTTCGCCGAGCTCGTTGATAGCTGGCACGCTGCGCAGGAAACGCTGAGCGTGGTGGAATTGCTGGATCGCATCCTGGCTGATACGGACTTCGAGCATTACCTGAAGGACGGCACCGAGGAGGGCGAGTCCCGCTGGGAAAACGTGCTCTCCCTGCGCGCGGTCGCTGCCGACAACCCGGAGGTCTCGCTGGTGGATTTCCTCACCGAGGTGGCGCTCGTCGCCGACGTGGACGAGCTCAGCGAGACGGTGGATGCGGTCACGTTGTTGACGCTGCACGGGGCCAAAGGATTGGAATACCCGGCTGTCTTCATCACCGGACTGGAAGAGAAGCTATTGCCGCACAGCCGCTCTATGGACTCGCCTGATGATCTGGCTGAGGAGCGGCGACTCTGTTACGTGGGCATGACGCGCGCCAAGCAACGGCTGTACCTGACCTACGCCTTCCGGCGGGGCTGGTACGGCAACTACGAGCCGACCCTGCCCTCGCGCTTCCTGGATGACATCCCGGCTGAGACATTGGGCCAAAAAGCTAAGGCCAAATCGCCCGCGCCGACCGCTACAGCGACCTGGACGCCCAGCTGGGGCGGTGGTGGTCGTCCCGTCCCGCGCGCCGCTGCTATCGAGCGGCGGTTCCAGGCGGGGCAGCGCGTCCGCCACGCGCGCTTCGGCGAGGGTGTGGTGCAAGAGAGCGCCATCGAGGGCGGCGATGAGATCGTCACCGTATTATTTCTCGGCGAGGGCGTGGGTGCGAAGCAGCTCCTCGCTGGCGTAGCGCCTCTGGAGGCGCTGCCCGAACATTGAGTTGAGCGTAATTGATATGGCCGAGAGGAGGCTGGGCATGAGATCTATGAGATCTACCTGGTTGATTGTGATAGGAACCTTGCTGCTGACCGCGGGATTCCTGTGGGTGCTCTTTTCCCCTTTGCTAGGGGAGGGCGCATTTCTCGCAGATGAAGCCGCGCCGATCCACGCGCAGCAATGGAACGCCTTCCCCAACATAGCGCCAGCAAGCGTCACCTGTAGCCTTGCCTACACTACTACCGATCGCACGCCCATGGGCAATCACTCATTTAGCACGGCTGCGGCGCTGGCGAATTACACCGGACAGGCCCTTGTGGAGGGCGGCATCGGCAGCGTGCAAACGCCCCATGAGGATTATTATCGGCTGGATAATGCCCTTATCGGCAATATTTACACAGTCCGCGCCGTGCCTGATAAAACCGTCAACTACGATCTCGCCATCATTGTCTATGATAACACCTATACTGCCATCCTCACCGATAGCAACCCCTTCACGGGTAACTTCGCGGAGGTCACGCTGACGGCGGAAAACGCCGGGCCTTACTTCTTCAGAGTCTTCCAACGGAGCGAGCAGTGTCAGGGAAGCACCTACAGCCTGGTTTTGTCTGCGGTGTCACCGACTTCGACGCCAACGCCGACCTTTACGCCCAGCCCTACCCCCACGGGCATCGAGGCAACACCTACGCCTTTTGCTACGCCCGATCGCTACGAGCCTAACTATGATTTCTCCACAGCGACGACGATTGCCACCGATGTCACCTATGATCTCAACTTCGTCCCCTGGGGTGGCGCTGAGGTGGATAACGATTTTTTCAAATTGTGGGTCAAACCGGGATTAATCTTCACCTGCGAGACTTTCGATCTCGATCCTGGTGTTGACACCAACATGCGTATGTTCGATGCTAACTATAATCCGCTCGGCGGCAATGATGACCGCGAGTTGGGGGATTACAGTAGTTTGCTCTCTTATTACAGCACTTACGAAGGGTTTCTCTACATCGAAGTGGGGCAGGGCAACCGCATGGATTTGCCCAGCACGGTGAACAGCAACTACTCGTTGCGCTGTGAGATGTCGGTGCCGGGCACGCCCACGCCGCGCCCCGTCACTGTCACCCCCGCACCTGACAAAGACGATGACGACCCCACACCAGCGCCTACTGCCACCCGTACTCCCACACCCACGGGCGATGATGATGATCCCACCCCGACGCCGACTGGCGGGCCAGAAGGCGAATCCTCGCCCATCGCCACGCCCACCAGCCCTGGCACGGGTGGCAACACCATCGAATTAACCTTCCGCCCGCTGACGACGCCCGCCCCTGCGACGCCCACACCTACCCCCACCGGCTTCCGCTCCTTTGGCGTCATCATCTACTACGATGGCAACAACGATGGCAATCCCGGCGCGGGTGAGGGCATTCCCGGCTTCTTCGTGCGCGTGCTTTCGCCGGAGAGCGGTGAGGAGCTGGCGCGAGGGTACACCGATGAACAAGGGCGGCTCTCCTTCAACGTGGCGACCGTCGGCGCGGTGCGGATCGTCGTGCCGCTGCTCGGCTACGATCAATTCATCGGCTCGGCCACACCCGAAGTGATCATCCGCATCGCTCCGCTGCCCTTGCCGCAGACGATACCCTAGGAAGGGTGGCATGAATGACGAACTGATACCCCCTATCGCTCCTCCAAGTGAGCCAGAGCCGGATAGCCCTGCTGAATTCGCTCCCGATCCCGACTCGGCCCCGAGCTTTATGCCCGCGCAAGCGCCCACGCCGGATGTGCCAGCGGCCTCCATGGTGGAGGCGGTGGCCCCATCCGCTCTCCCGACCCGTTCGGGCAGCCCGCTGCCGGTATGGGTGATTCTGCTGATCTTGTTCGCCGGCTTGATCATTGTCGCGGCGATCCTGGGAACCTATCTCAACACGCGCAACCAGGGCAGCAGTAGCGGCGCGGAGTCGCTCTCCGTGGGCAAACTCAGCACCTTTCTCTCGCCGCCCACCATCCCCCCGGAAATGGTCATCTTGCAACAGAACAACGCCGCGCTGCCCGCTACCCTTCCCTTGATGCTGGATGTGGGCGGACAGACCTTGCCTATTGTGGCGGTGACGCCGGAGGAAGGGCGTTGGCCCATCCCCGAAGATGGACAGAGCGCCGTCTGGGTCTATGGCACGGTGATCAATTACGTGATTGGTGTCCCCTACACCGAGGCCCTTGTGGATGCGTTGGCGGAGTTGGATAGCAGCGCGCACATCACCCTCACCCTGAACAACGGTTCGCTCCTTATCTTTGGCGCGCCCCAGATGCAGCGCGTGCCCATTGATGATGTCAGCCCGATGGCGCAAACCCAGCCGGGTTTGACCCTGGTGCAGCTGAGCAGTTCCGGCAGCGACCGGTTGACGATTCGGGCGCGCTATTTGCCGGAAGAGACGCAGACCGCTGGCGGCCCTCAGCGGGTGCGCTCCTTGTCTGTTGAGGTGCTAGAGGCTTATCGCCTGGATAACTTCTCCGCTCCAGAGATGCAGTACTTTGTGGTGGATTATCAGGTGATGAACGAGAGCGCCCAGGAGGTGGATCCGGCGCTCTTCGATCTGGTATTGCAAGATGGTGCGGGCAACCATTACCTGCTCAACCCGGAGGCGACCGGTCTGGGCGCGTATGCTCCACCGCCGGCAAGCATCGCCGCACAAGAGACGGTGCAGCTCAGCGTGGGCTATCTAGTCCCCAGCGATCTGCGCCCGCCGCTCACCTGGACCTTCCGCCCCGACCCGACGGCGGCGACGCTGGCGCGCTTCCCGCTCTTCTATCAGCCGCCGCTGCCCGGCCCGGCGCAGCCGCAGGTCGAGCTGACCGGCGCGTTCATTGACAATACGCGCGGGGTCATCGTCATCAACGGTGTGATTCGCAATGTGGGCGAATCCAATCTCACCATCACCGGGGGCGATGTCTCCCTCACCTCCAGCGGCGGCGAACTGAACCTGCGCGCAGCGACGCCGCTCTTGCCGTGGACGGTCGCTGCCGGGGACGAGCAACGCTTCGAGCTCCAGTTCACCCGCCCGGATGAGGGAATACAGTCGGTGCTGCTCGATGTGGACGGCTTCACCTTTCAGATCGAGGGATTGCCCTGATCATCAGGTATATAAGCGAAAGGGCGGCTAATAGCCGCCCTTTTTTTGTGGAGATGTTCCCCCTCACGCCAACATGACCAGCACGCCAAAGCGCCCGGTCTTGCCCGCCTCGGCGCGGTGCGAGTACCACTCCGCCGTGTTGCTGGCCGTGCAGAACCCCGAAAGCTCGATGTTCTGCACCCCCGCCGCGTGGAGCTGGGCTGTGACGGCGCGCGCCATATCCAAGCGCCAGCGTTCTCCATCCGGCGTGGCGATAGGGATGTCGGCAGGCACAGCCTCTCGCACCGCTGTCACCACCTCGGCGCCGACCTCGTAGTGCAGCGCGCTGATCGCCGGGCCGATGCCCGCCCAGAGCGCCGGGGGACGGCTGCCGAAGGTCGTCTGGAGCGCCCGCACCGTCGCTGGGATCACCCCGGCGGCGACGCCGCGCCAGCCAGCGTGTGCCAGCCCCGCCACGTGATGTTCGGGGTCGTAGAAGAGCACCGGCGTGCAATCGGCGAAGCGCAACAGGAGCGCCAGGCCGCGCGCGGCAGTGATCAGCGCGTCGGTCTGGGGGATGAGCTGCCCGCCATCGTTGTGCGTCACGCAGGCGACGTGGCTGCCATGCACCTGATGCGGCGAGACGACCTGCGCGCGCGTCAGCGACCAGGCGGCGAAGAGCCGGTCGTGATTTTTGCGCACGGCAGCGGGATCGTCGCCGACGGTGCTGCCGAGATTGAGCGCTGCAAAGGGGCCTTGGCTGGCCCCTCCCTGTCGGGTGATCAGCCCGTGGCGAAAAGAAGCGGCTGGCCTGTTGAACGTATACCAGGCCAGCCCCTTATGTTGGATGTGTTGCATCTAGCGTTTGGTGAAGAGGGTCTTCAGTACCAAGCCTAACCAGCCCACGGCCCAGGCCGAAAGCAGGATGCCCGCCAGTGCGACGCGCTGTTCGTCAATGATGGGTTTTACCTGTACCCCCTCTGGCCCCACTTCGATGTAGGCCACGGGGCGCGCGTGTCCGCCTGCCCCACCGCCGCCGCTCATCGCGGTTTCGACTTCGCATTCGCAGTCGCATGTTTCTTCATCTTCACATTCGCACTCATCTTCACACTCGCACTCGCATTCGTCCTCACAACAGGTTGCCGCCGGCCCGCTCCCAAATCCCATCCCGTAACCGTAACCCACTTCCGCTACCGGGATGATGGTGCGCCCCTCGATCTCCTGGGGTTTGCCGAAAACGACATCCACGTTGACCTGGTCGCCTACACTGGCGATCTTTTCGAGCATAGCCTTGATTTCATCCATTGCGTTACCTCCTCAGATTGTTAGCGGCGGCCCCCACGGGCCAGCCAGATTAATAAAAGAGCGATACTCCCCGCCAGCGCGATGCCAGCTGCGGCAGCGCCCATACTGCTCAAGGCGTCGCGTGTGGCGTAGGGGATATTGTGCCAGCGTTCGCCCTCCGGCCCCTCTTCGACTAACGAGGCCGGTTGCAGCTGCACGGCGCATACCGGACTGCCGGGTATCATTTCGCCCTCAAGGGTTTTTACCAACACGGTGGGGAGCAAGCGCCGCTCCCCCACCACGATGGGGTTCCCCGAAATCATGCGTGTGCGTTGTTTGAATTGCGCCATTTCAACCTCCTATGCGGGTCTAACGAGTCAGCGAGTAAATAGTGAACCTTGAGCCTATTATAGAGGTTCTGTCTGTGATGACAAGCGCGCACGCGCAGCAATCGCTTGCCAGCTATCCCACCTTGGAGTATCATTGAGCTGGTAATGAGACTATGTTGCACATATGCGATGTTTACCTACAGGAAGTTTCACTGGCTGCGCCGCTTTTGCGCGGGGCGGGCGTGCTCATTTCGCGGACAGCCTTGCCCGGCTATGCTCCGCGCGAGATGGGAAAGATCCGTCTCTACGGTCTACCTGAGAAAGGAAGTGACTTGTGAACCGGTTACAAAAACGCATTTTGATCGGCCTGGCGGTGCTTGATCTGGTCGTGATCGCTGTGCTCATTGGAGCGGTGGTTACGAGCCAGCGGGGCGCATCGTCGCCGCCGGTGACGTTGTTGCCGATGCCGGTGGCTGATGTTACTGATCTTCCGTCAACGCCTATTCCAGAGTGGACAGCGACGCCAACGAACACCCCTACACCTGATCAGCCGGATCGGCCCCTTTCCACACCCACGCCCACGCGCACGCCTTTTCCCACCCGCACCCCTTTCCCCACACGCACCCCCAGCCC
>Ga0209614_1000516_pt1 | contig 33379 bp, 27 predicted proteins | sample BlaSprsedimmetaG_FD_185484 | JGI IMG/M metagenome (GOLD analysis project Ga0209614, IMG submission 185484) | Hot spring sediment bacterial and archeal communities from California, USA to study Microbial Dark Matter (Phase II) - Blank Spring... ... | reverse complement strand
CCCATAATGCCTGTGCCAACAGCGCGACCATCAGCCCCCACAGCCGAATAATGCCCACGTAGCTCCCCTGGTTGGCCTCGCCCACGAACTGCTGCACCAGCAGCGGCAGCGCCAACGGCACGAGGGTCTGGGCGATCATCGTCAACGCCAGATAATAGATATTGATGGTGATAAAATCATACCACTTGAATTTTTGCGTCGTCATAGCGGTCTCCTGTAAAAATCTGCAAATCTAAAAATCACTTGGGTGGCGAGTGTAGCTGCGGAACGGTCGCGTTGGCTGCCGGCAAGATGCCGATCCGTCCGCCGGGGGGCAGTCCCGGCAATGCCAGCGCGAGCGCCTGCGATAACCCGGCCACGGGCGTCAACAGCAGGGATTTTACCACCATTGGCGGGAGTTGCGAAACCAGCCAGACTCCCCGCAACCGTTGTGCATCGCGCGCAATCATCAGCGCCTTGTGCGGGCCTACGTGGAATCCCTCCTGCTCGAACTTCTCGAAGACCGCCGCGTAGGAATTGACCTCCGGCGTCATCCAGTCCTGGTAGTGCGCGCTGCCGACGCCCTCCGGGCAGGCCGCGACCAGAATCACGCCGCCGCCCTCCCGCGCCGCCAGCGAGGCGTGCGCCAGCGCCTTTTGCGCCTGGTAGAAGTTGATGTCCTTGGGATGGCCGCCGGGCGTGGCGATGACCAGATCGTAAGGCGCGGCGATGGGCGTCACGTAGAGCTGCTTCGCCAGCGGGACGCCGGCCCGCAAGACCGCGCTCGGCTCCCCGGCAAAGGCCGCGATGATCTCTTTGTGGCCGTTGAGCACCGCGTTGAGGGCAAAATGCACGCCGATCATGCGCCCCAGCGCCTCGATATCCGCGCGCACGGGATTGTCTGCCAGCTCGCCGGGCCGCGCGCGTGGATCGCGCAACATCGCGTGGTTGGCGTTGATCGTCGCTTTGCCCGCCAACCCAATCGCTGCCGTCTTTACCCCGCCGGAGAAGCCTGCGAACTGGTGCGGCTCGATGTTGCCCACCACGATGCGCACATCCGCCTCGCAAAAGCGCCGGTTGATCCAGACTGGCGTCCCGTAGGGCGTCTCGCCCAGATGGACAAGCCCGGCGGCATCCTGATAATCGTGCGAGATGACTGTATAACGTGCCAGAATCTCCGGCGGGACAACCGCGTCGAACTCGTCCGGGCGCATCGGCGCGTGCATGCCGGTGGCCAGCAACAACGTAATCGCTTGCGGAGGGATACCTAATGCTTCCAACCTGCTCAACAGCGGCGGCAGCAAATGCTGGTGTGGCACTGGGCGTGTCTTATCGTTGATGGCGATGACCACCGAGCGCGCATCCGCAAAATCCGCCAGACACACCTCGCCCATCGGCGCATCGAGCGCCGCTGCGACCACAGCCAACGGGGCCGACGCGGCGGGTAGCTCGCGCGGCGCCACCCAGCTGACGTCCAGATTGTCGGGCAGCGTTAACGGTAGGTCTCTCCGCCCATAAGGAAGCTGAAAAGTCACCATATTGATCTCTATGCCTCCCAACACTTAAAAAGCACACTGGCGAGGAATCCCGTGCTACGACAACGAGATTCCTCGCCAGTGCTGTGTGGCGCTCGATTAGATGCTGATGCCGATGCGGTGGATGGCGAAGCTGTTGAAGTCCTTGAAGGTCTCCGACTTGGTCAAGCGCCCGTTACAGGTCGCCAGCACCTCGTCAAAGACGCGCTGGCCGGCCTCCTCGATGGAGAACTCGCCGCGCAGTACGCCGCTCACATCGAGCTCCACGGTGTCCCCCATCAGCTCGTAGGAGTGCGCGTTGCCCGTGATCTTGATCGTCGGCATGATCGGATGCGCGGAGGTGTGACCGCCGCCTGCGTTGAAGACCAACACCTGGCAGCCTGCTGCCGCCATACTGCTGATGGATTCGCCGCCGTGACCGGGGCCGTACATCAGATAGAGGCCCGGCTTGGTGCTCGTGGGGCGCTCGGCAATGTCGAGGTAGCCGACCACGGGGGCGCTGCCCCCCTTCTTCACCGCGCCCATGGATTTCTCCTCGATGGTGGTGAGGCCGCCGACGATATTGTCGCCGGTGGGCTGGGAGCCGCGAATATCCTCGCCGCTCGCCATGGCGCGGGTCTCGATGTCTTTCACTCCCGCCACGATCTGCGCGGCGATCTCCGGCGTGGCGGCGCGGCTCGTCAGCCAGTTCTCGCAGCCCATCCACTCGGTGCATTCGGCCATGATCGTCCGCCCGCCGGCAGCGATGACCATATCGGAGCACATGCCGGTGGAAGGATTGCTCGCCAACCCGGAGGTCGTGTCGGAGGTGCCGCACTCCACGCCCAACAGCAGCTTCGAAAGCGGCACGGCCTCGCGCTGGTAGTCGCTCACCAGGCGCGCAAAGCCAGAGGCGTAGCGCAATGCCTGACTCAGCGCGTTGACGAAGCCGCCCTCGCCCCGGATATTGACTACGGCCACCGGCTTCTGGGTCGCCTTCTGGATATCGTCGGCGATGTCGTAAGCGGTGCAACCGTCTTCCTTGAAGTGATCAACCACCACGACCGCCGCCACATTGGGGTTCATCCCGGTGTTGCTGAGGAAGCGGCGCGTCATCCGCAGATCGGGGCGCACCTGGCAGCGTCCTAGCGGGTGGGTAATGGAAATCGTGTTGGGGACGATGCCTGCCACGTAATCACAGATCTTGTTTGCGTACAGCGTCCCCGAAAGCATCAAAACGTAGTTGCGAATGCCCACCGAACCATCGGGGCGCACGTAACCCATGAACTCAGTCATTATGCTCACTCCTCCTGCTGTTGTTCAGCGTAGAGATCGCCGCGGCCACGGTTGCTCTCCACGTTGTGAATATGCACGTGATCGCCGGGTTGGATGTCCGCAGAAGCGGTGCCGATGCTCAGGCCGTATTTGAGGACCTGCTCACCTTTGGCAATCGGGCGGATGGCGACCTTATGGCCGTAGGGAATATCCGCAGCCACGGTCACTGTGATGTCCTTGATACGACCCTCAGTGCCCACTGTTTCGCCAGCCTGGAGCAGCTCGCCGACCGCGGTCCCAACATTATCCTCTTTTTCCACAACAAAGACTTTCTTCATGCTGTTAAAACCTCCGTTACAGCTAAGGTGTACCTCGAGAGCGTCTCGAGATTAGACAAACTGTTTTATCTTGACATCATCCGACAGTGAAGTGCCAGCCGGTAGTTCTCCAAAGACCCACACTTCCTCGATGGGGGTGGGCTGCGGGAGTTCTTCCGTGTTCTGCACGACCGGGCCGAGCGGCAAGTAGGTCCCCGCGCGTCCGTAGATGGGTGTTTGTTCCAATGACATCTGACGTTCCAGCACCGCTGGCCCCTCGATGCGCTCGCCCGTCCAGAAATCGTACCAGACGCCGGCGGGCAGATAAAGCGTGACCGCCCCATCCTCGCAGAGCACGGGCGCAACCAGCAAGGCCGGGCCGAGCATGTACTGCTCCTCGAAGTCCCATGCCACGCGATCTTTGGGGAACGCCAGGGGCATCGCGCGCATCACCGGCAGGCCGGTGCGCGAGGCTTCCTCCGCGCAGGCTTCCAGGTAGGGGATGAGCCGGTAGCGCAGCTCCAGCCACTCCCGCACGATGGTCTCGACCTCCGGGCCGAATTCCCATGGCTCTCGACAGGTCGTCCCGTGGAAGCGTGTGTGCGATGAGAGCACGCCCACCTGCATCGAGCGGATGTAGTGCTCCGGCATGGGTTTGCACTTGTGCAGATCATAGAAGCCGCCGATGTCGTGTGTGTAGAAGGGGACGCCGCTCATCCCCCACGAAAGGCCCCCACGGATGCTCGCTGCCAGCCCTTCCCAATCGCCCTGAGAGTCGCCTCCCCACTGCATGGGATAGCGCTGGCTCCCCGTCCAGCCGGAGCGTCCCCAGACCAGCGGCTCGCCCTCGTGATAGCGCGCCGTCGCCTCGTAGACGCAGCGGTTGTAGAGCAGTGGATAGACATTGTGCAACTGATCGCCCGTCGCGCCATTGAAGGCCACGGCTTCGAGACCCACCTGTTCGCCAAAGTCTGTCTTGAGAACATCCACGCCCACTGCGAACAGCCGCTCGTGCATGTCACGATACCAGGCATAGGCTGCCGGGTTGGTGAAGTCGAGGATGCCGCTGGTGGGCAACGGTGTGAGCACCGTCCCAAAGGTGCCCGCATCCCATTGCAGCAGATACGGCGCGCCTTCCGCATCGCGCAGCAGATAACCCTTTTCGGCCAATTCATCAAAGAGCGGATTGTGGATGGAAATGTACGGGTATTCCCACACGCACAGCCGATAGCCCAGCGCCTTGACCTGTTGCACGAAGGCCGCCGGGTCGGGGTAACGCTCGTCGTCCCATTCGAAGCCGAAGCGCGTCTGCACCTTGAGCCAGGCGCGCCCATCGAGGGTGATGACATCGCAAGGGAAGTGCGCCTCGCGCATCCCCCGCGCGGCGGCGAGCAGTTCGTCGCCGGTCTTGTAGTAGCAGCGCGAGAGCCATACACCCAGGCTCCAACGCGGGATGCGCGGCGCGCGCCCGGTGAGGTGCGTGTAGCGTTCCAGCATGGCCGCGGGCGTCTCCGCCGCCATGAGGAAGAGATCGAGCACGGCATCCTCCACACGCAGCACGTAGCTCCGGTGCGACCATTGCGGGTAGCCCACGCCGTGCTGCACGCGCCCGGTGGTATGCACGAAGACGCCCCATCCGGCGGTGCTCCATGCGAAGGGACAGTTCTTGTAAGAGCGCTCGGCGTTGACGCCCAGCGCGTCCTCGTTCCACGACTCGATCAGCTGGCCGCGCCGATCCAGCGGGCCGTACTTTTCGCCCAGGCCGTAGGCCGGCTCCTTGGAGCGCAGACGCAGCGCGATCTGCCAGAGATCGTCGGCGCGCGCGAGGGGGGGGAGACGCCAGCCGCCGGAGATGTGGCCGTCCTCGGTAGAGCCGAGCAACACCTTATCGCCGCGCAGCAGCCGCAGCCGCAGCGGATCGGGCAGTAGTTCCAGCACCAGATCGCCACAGGCGAGGCGATAGCTGCCCGCGTCTGACGTGACTATCACTTCAGGCGCTTCCGGCGGCGCGACCAGCAGGTCATAGTCGGGGCGCGCATCCACGCCGAAGCGTAGCCGGAAGATGCCCGGTGCATAGCAGGTCACTTCCAGCGGGCCGGCCTCGGTCTCGAAGCGCACGCCGCCAGGGAGCGACGCTGTCAACGTCAATGTGTTGAGAGCTTTAAGTGATGTGGGCATGGTTATGCTACTGTATAATGCGTACTGTGTCGCTTATCAGTTCACGCATTACTCATAGGGTGTCTGATCCCAGAAAGATTGAAACTTCCCCAACCCCATGTGCGTGTAGGGATGATCGAAGGCGTCTTCATAGACGGCAAAGCCGGCGGTGACGATGTCCACGCCTAGCGCGGCGGCATCGGCGATCTGCCGTCCGTTGCGCGTCGCGGCCAGCAGGATTTCGGTCTCGTAGCCGAAGTTGTCGCGGATGAGGGCGATATCGCGGATGAAGGTGTAGATCTCCTCGGCGTTGGACTCTTTCCAGCCGATGAAGGGTGAGACGAAGTGCGCGCCCATGCGCATCGCCTGCAACGCCTGCGTCGCAGAAAAGACCAGCGTCAGGTTGACGCGGATGCCTGACTCTTTGAGCACCGCACAGGCTTTGAAGCCCGCCTGGATCGCCGGCAATTTGATGACGAAGTTGGGGCTGAGCGCCGCCAATTTCTCCGCTTCGGCGACCATATCCTCATAGTTATCGAAGTGGGGGTTGACCTCCACCGAGACGGTCTTCTCTGTACCGGCGAAGAGCGCGGCGATGTCTTTGACCGCCGTGAGGAATGGCTTCCCGGAGACCTGGACGTGACGCGGGTTCGTGGTCACGCCGTCCAGATTCCACATCTGCAAAGCGTACTCGATCTCGTGAACGTGAGCGCTATCCAAAAAAAATTTCATTGTAATCCTCCTCGTGTTAAATAGTGATGGGTAATGGGTGATAGGGACAAGTCGTCAGCTGTCCTCGACAGAACTGAGCAGAAAGTCCAATACCAGAGTCGCCAGCACGCGCACACCTATCTCCAATGCCATCTCATCAATGTCAAAGTCTGGCGTGTGGTGCAGCGAGTAGAGCGCGCGCGCGGGATTGATTTTCCAGCGCGCCAGCGGCGATCATCGCCTGCGCGCCCGCCAGTGATTCTTCCGCCGGCTGGAAGATGAGCTTGACCGTGCCGGGGAGCCTCTCTCGCGCGGCGGTCAGCAGCTCCGCGACGCCAAGGGCCATCGCCAGGTGGGCATCGTGGCCGCAGGCATGTTTGATGCCCAGATGCAGGGAGCGATAGGGCGTCTCCAGCGCGTCGTGGATGGGCATGGCGTCGAGCTCGCAGCGGAGCGCCACGGTCGGGCCGGGACGTGCGCCGGAGAGCAGGGCGACGATGCCGTGGCCGCCCACGCCAGTCTGCACCATCAGGCCCAGTGCGTGCAACCGCTCGGCGACCACGCGCGCGGTGCGTTGCTCCTCGTCGGAGAGCTCAGGATGCAGGGCGAAGTCGCGCCGCGTCGCCACCAACTGGGGGAGCAAGGCGGGAATCTGTGCCAGTACCTCCGCGAGCACGCTTAGTCTTCCTTCTGTGGCGCGCCAAAGTACACGAAGGCGTTCATGACGTTCGCCAGCGCCTGGGTGTTGGTGAAGCCCAGTGACTCGTAGAAGCGCAATTGGCGCGGTTCATCGTCGGTCATCAGGGCGCACATCCGCACATGGGCGAAACGCTCCAGGCAGGCGATGAGCAGGCGCTTCCCCACACCTTGCCCCTGAAGAGCCGGGGTAACGAGGATGTCCTGCACGTAGCAGATGGCGACATCATCAGAAAGACAGCGCGCCAGCCCCACCAGCGCCTCCCCTTGCCAGGCCGTCATCACGTAGGTGGAATTGGCGATGGCGCGGGCCAGGTTCTCCGAGTCGCGGGTGTAGGCGCTCCACCCGACCGCGTCGTAGAGCGCCAGCAAATCGGCCAGGGGGAGCTTACGTCCGCTTTGTAGTTCTATCACGGTCAAACTACTTCATGCCTGTCGTGGCGATCCCTGTGGTGATGTACTTCTGCAACAGCGCAAATATAAAACTGAGCGGCAGCAGGGTCAGCACCGTCATCGCCAAGATGTAATGCCACTGCACGTTGAGCTCGCCCTGGAAGGAGTTGAGACCCACCTGCAGAGTGAAGAGCTCCGATTCGGTCACGACGATGAGCGGCCAGAGGAAGTCGTTCCAGCGCCACATCACCGAGAAGATGGTCAATACCGCGATGGCGGGGGCAGCAAGCGGCAATACGATCTGCCAATAGATGCGCCACTCGCTTGCGCCATCAATGCGGGCGGATTCCAACAGCTCGTCGGGGATGGTGAGCATGTACTGGCGCAGCAGGAAGACGCCGGTGGGCGTCGCCGCGCCGGGGATGATGAGGCCCCACAGGTTGTTCGTCCAGCCGACTCTGGCGACCACCAGGAACGCCGGGATGAGAATGACCGAGACGGGCACCATCAGCGTGCTGATCATCACCAGGAAGATGAGATCGCGGCCCTTGTACTTGTATTTGCTCAGGCCGAACGCCGCCATGCTGTTGACGAGCAGTGTCATCAGCGTCGCTGCGATTGTGACTACCACCGTGTTGCGCAGGTAGATGAGGAAGGGGAAGCGCGCAATCGCGCCGGTGTAGTTTTCCAGGTTGAAAGAGACGAACCGCACCGGTTCGCGTCGCTCAATGGGGACCTGGATGATCTCATCGGGCTGCGCGGGATCCACCATGCGGGCGACCAGCCCGATGCGCGAGACCTGGGCCAACCGCTGCTCAGAGCCATCCTCCCACGTCACATCGAAGAGGAACAGCGGTTCGTCGTACCCCTCGACCATCACCGATTGCTGGCGATAGGGCAAGAAAGAGGGGGGGAACTCGTAGAGCGCCTCTATCGGCTTGAACGAGGACATGATGAGCCACAATACCGGCCCAAACATCACCACGACGCCGGCGATGAGGTAGAGATAGTTGACAACATCCAAGATCGTCAGGCGCTTCCCGCCCTGGCGACGCAATAAGAAACCGGCGAGACCTGTGCGTGCGTTTTTTTCGTCCATCGCTGCCTCCCTAAGCCACTTCGCTCTCGCGCCCGAGGCGCAACTGCCCCAGTGTGAGCACCATCAGCACCGCCGCCAGCACCAGCGAGGCCGCGGAGGCCAGCCCGTAACGCTGTTGCACGAAACCGGTGCGGTAGATGTATTGCACGATGTACAAGGTGGCCGTGCCCGGCCCGCCCCTGGTCAACACGTAGACCTGATCGAAGACCTGTACTGCGCGAATGAGCGAGAGCACCAGCACCACCACCATCGTCGGCATCAACAGGGGCAGCGTGATTTTGAAGAAGCCCTGCGCCGAATTCGCCCCATCTATCGAGGCCGCTTCGTAGAGCGAAGTGGGGATGGATTGCAGGCCCGCCAGCAAGATCAGGGTGTAGAAGCCCATCTGCGCCCAGACGCTCACCGCGATCACCCAGAAGCGCGCCCAGCTGACATTGAGCAGGAAGGGCGTCCGCTCGAACCCCAGCCCCACCAGGAAGGCGTTGAGCAGCCCGAACTCGTACTGTAAAATCCACTTCCAGATCAGGGCGACGACCACTGGCGATAGGAGCACGGGATAGAAGAAGATGCCACGGAAGAAGGCCCGTCCCTTGATATTCTTCTGATTGAGGACCAGCGCGGTGAGCAGTGCAAATCCAACCATTACGAGAACTTGCCCCACTACAAAGAAGGCCGTGTTGTAGAGCGCGCGCCAGAAGAGATCTTCGGAACAGGTCTGGACATTCAAATAATCACTGCAATCGAACAGTTTTGCGAGATTTTCGGTCCCCACCCAGGCGCGATTCTCCGGCAGGATAGAAGCACCGCTCGTGAAGCCGAAGTAAAAGTTTAAGAGCATGGGAAACAGAATGAAAATCCCGAAGATCAGGATATTGGGCAACACGAAGAAGTAGCCCATCCGTTTGAAACCGATCACGCGCTGTAGCCTGATCAGGATAAAGTCCACGGCATTGAGAATGAATTCCAGCGGCCACCAGAGAATCTGCCGCCATAGCGGGGCCTTTTGATGGGTAATCTCTACCTTATCCATAATTTTCTCCTCGCCAGCATAGATGCTTTCCCCAGACCCTGGCGGGCCTGGGGAAAGCAAAGTTTACATCTTCAGCAGATTACTGTTGTTCAGCAACCGCTTCGTCCATCCGCTGCTGGATGCGCTCGATGGCCTCATCGAGCGTGAGTTCGCCCACAAGGACCTGGCTCAAGCGATCGCGGATCTCGGGATTGAGCACGAAGGTGAGCGGGTGGTATTGGAGCGCGTAAGCTTCGGGCATCAGGTTGGGGATCTGACCGGCGAAGGCGTTGAGCGCCTCGCTGTTGCTGGGGTAATCCACGCCCCGCTCCACCAGGCCGAGATGGCCGGGGATGAAGAGCGAGCGGGCGGTGAATTCACCCAAAACCTCTTCTTGCGTGAGGTATTCAACCAGGCGCGTCACCTCTTCGGGATGATCGGTGCCAGCAAATGTGACCATAACCGCGCCACCGGGGATGCCGGTGCAGCCGCAGTCGCCGCAGGGGTTGGGGATGACCTCCCAGTCGAAGACGTCGCCGATCTGGTTGGAGAAGTTCCCTACCTGCCAGTTGCCGGACATGTAGAGCACTACTTGGCCGTTGATGAAGAAGTCGGCGGCGGCAGCGTAAGCGCCGCCACTGGCTGCCCATACCTCGAGCGGGGTGATGCCCTCTTCGTGCCAGCTGATCAGCATCTCAGCAGCATCGCGGAAGCCGGGGGTGTCAATCTGGAAGCCATCATCGGTGATGTAGGTGGCGCAGAGGCTCAGGGAAGGCCCCCAGAAGCGGTGGCCGGTGGCGTCCATAGCAACAGCGTAGGGCGTTCCTGTGGCCTCGGCGACCTCGGTGGTAGCCGCGACCCACTCATCCCAGGTCACACGGTCGGAGGTGTCACTGGGCACCGGCACGCCGGCTTGCTCGAAGAGCGTCCGGTTGATGTAGGGGCCGGTGACGGTGAACTGGGTGGGGAAGCCATACAGGCCATCGGCATCATCGGCGGCGCGCATTGAGCCGAGAACGGCATCGGGCCAGTTGGCCGCCCAGGCCGCCGCATTGCTCATGTAGGGGCGCATGTCCAGATAGAAGCCCTTGAAGCGGTTTACATCGGTCACGCGGGCCAGGTCGGGGCCGCTGCCGGTCTCCACCTGTGCCTGCAAGATCGTGTGCAAGTCGCCGTAAGCAACAGTATCCATCACCACGCGGATGTCGGGGTTTTGCGCTTCGAAGCGGTCGAGCAGCTCGCGCATTACGTCACCCTCGACGCCGTCACTGTACCACATCATCCGCAGCTGGACGACATCCGCTGGCGGCGCTTGCGTGGGCGCCTCGGTGGCTGGCGCCGTGGTGGGCGCTTCAGTGGGGGGCGCAGTTGTCGGCGCTTCCACAGTCTGCCCACAGGCAGAAAGCAACATCACCAGAACGATCAACAAACCAACAAAGTTTCGGGATTTCATGGAACTCACTCCTCTTGTTTTAGTTTGGCCGGGAGAAGAACCCTTCTCACAACCATAGGTACGAACGGGTTACGGGACCAATGATAGATTCTCGCTTTGACACCTCCTTGTTTTACAGTCGCAAAACCGGCAGTTCTAACAACTCTGCCAACGCCAACAATGTTGGCGCGTATGCCCCATAGGTCAATGAGATGTGGTGATCGAGACCCTCGGACAGAATCGTCTCCAACACCTGGGCCGCCGGGCGCTCGAAGCGTAGCACGCCCGATGTGCCGCTGAAGCTCAAGGGGGCGCGCAGCATCTCACCGCTGCCGACCACTAACTGGTAGCGCCCCGTGCCCGCCGCTTCGGTGAGCCGGGCAATCGTGACCGGCCCAGGCTTGAGCGGGAACTCCATCAATAGCGGCAGTTTGCGGTTGGAGTGGATCGTGGCGCGCGGGCGAAAGTCGGGATCGGCCATCGCCAGTGGCGCGAGGCCACAATGCCACACGATGGCCTGATCCTGCTCCAGATCGAAGGAGACCATGTCGGTGCCGAAGGTCGGCGTCCCGCTGATCCACTGCAGCAACAGCTGTGTGACCGTGCCGTTGATGTCGGCCTCGCAGCTGCAGGGGGTCAGCTCGTTGCTCAGCAGCGACATCGCGCCGCAGGCCGCGCAGCCCAAATCAGTGAAGAACTCCGGCCAGCAGCGCACCGCCAATCCATTCAGCTGTTGCTCGCCTGCGAACCGTTGTAAGGTGAGATAGGTTGCCAGCGAGCACCGCAACGCCGTCGCGTCCATCTCGTCGAGCCGATCCAAACGGTCGCGCAGCCCGGCAAACACGGCGTCAACGTCCTCCGGTGGGGTGGCCTGCACCGCCGCGAAGATCTCCGCCAGCGTCAGCTGCACCACCTCGACGCCGAAGCGGGTTTGCAAGGCCGCCTTATCTAGCGTGCAAGGCTCGAAGCCTGCAGGATTCTCGCCCACGCGCCCGATGCGCGCCCCGCGCAAGAGCCGCCGCGCGCGCCCGGCCAATCCCCAGGTGCGGACCTTCTCGAGCGCGCTCTCATCCTCCGGCGCGGCGTAGACGGTCGTGTAGTGGATGCCGGCCCGCTTGAGGCTGTGCGCGCCCAGGTTGATCCCACAGAGCGAGTTGAGGCGCAAGCGCCCGCCGGTCGGCCCTTCGGGGATCGCCCACATCAGCAGCGGCGCGTCCACGGCCTGCGCCAGTTCCAGCACCATTGTGCTGTCGGCGAAGGTGGCTTGGAAGACCAGCAGTAAATCGGGTGGGTCCGCGGCCAGTGCCGCCGCTGCCGCGTGGGTCTCTTCCATGTTGGTGATCAAGCCAGCTGGCCCACGCAAAACAAAGCCCTGCGCTTCCAGCCGCGCGCGTACTTGCGCTGTGACCTGCTCGGCCAACGCCATATCAAAGGTGGTGCGGGCCAGCGGGACCAGCCCTACAACGATTTCCGGTGTCTGCATAAACATCCTTCCCTTAGAAATTTTCGCTTTCGGTCTGTTGATAGAAAAAGGCGTCCAGCGCCAGGGCCGCGGCCCCGATGACGCCCGCCTGCCGCCCAAACTGGGTGACGCAGAGCTGTACCCGTTCGCCCAAATCGGCAAAGGCGCGTGTGCGCACTGTCTGCTCCACCGTGGGCAGCAGCAAATCAGCGCCCTGCTCGAAGATGCCGCCCAAGACGATCACATCAGGGTTCAGGATGTTGACGAGGTTAGCCAATGCGATGCCGAGGTAACGCGCGCGCTCTTCAAGCATTGCCAGGGTCGCGTCGTCTCCCTCGCGGGCCACGGCGAAGATCTGTTCGATGGTGCGCCCACCGTCGCTCTGCAAGGCCGCGTTCAAGGGGCCGGCAGGGTGGGCTGCCGCCACTATGTGGGCTTGCTCGATGATCGCCACCTCGGAGACGAGGGTTTCGAGACAGCCACTTCCGCCGCAGCGACAGGGTGGGGCGCCATCCGCAATCAAGATGCTGTGGCCGATCTCGCCGGCCCCCGCGCCGCTCCCTCGATAGAGCTGGCCGCCGACCACGAAGCCAGCGCCCACGCCCACGCGCCCATAGACGAAGGCCAATGTGTATACATCGCGCCCACAGCCGAAGAGCGCCTCGCCCAGCGCCATCGCGCGGACATTGTTATCAACGAAGACCGGCAAGGCCAACGCCTCGGTCAAGTGCGCGCGGATGGGGACGTTGCGCCAGCCCAGATTCGGCGCAATGAGGTTGACGCCTTCGTGGATGTCCACCAGCCCGGAGGCGCCCACACCGACGCCGACGACCATCTCGCGCGCGACATTGCTCTCCGCCAGCGCCTGAGCAACCAGCGCGGCGACTGTATCCAGGACGCTTTCTGGCGCGGCATCCGGCAGCGGTTCATGCCCGACCTGGTAGATCGGGCGGGCCAGCAGATCGGTCACAGCGACGCGAATGCGGCCCACGCCAATGTGGACGCCTACCGCGTAACGCGCCTGGGGTACGAGTCGCAATGCCGTGCGCGGACGGCCTACGCCCCGTTGCGCGGCGCTCAGTTCGTTGCCCTCCTCAGCCACGATACCTTGTTCCAACAGCTCAGTGATGAGGTTGGTGATGGTGGTGGTGGAGAGACCCGTCAGGCGTGCCAATCGCACGCGCGAGACCTTTTCCTGGCGCAGGAGTGTCAGCAAAATGGCGCGCAAGTTATGAGATTTGATGGCGCTGCTACTGCTACCGATCAACCTGGGTGGTATCATTACCTATCGGTTTGCTCCTATGAACGGCTCTTGGCACGCTATTTTGCCAATCCCTTGGGATGGGAAGACAATACTCTTAATTATTTAAGCAAGTGGAAGAATTAACTACGTAAATTATAAACTATCTTCCAACCCCTGTCAAGCGCAAACCGCTTTTAGGGTATAGGAAAAATTATTGGGAAACGCTCGGGCCGGTCTCCGACCGCGCCCGTTAAGGACTGTGGCACGGTCGGAGACCGGCCACAGCAGGGTTTTATCAGACGATTTTCGTACCTTTCCCTACAATTTGTCGTATACCCCCGCTTTTAGGAAATGAGCGCACACCTATCACCAAAAACGTCCCGCGCTGTGGCGGGACATTTCTTGGAGCGGCAAGGTTGTCGGGATTATGGCGTGTTACCTGTTTGCTCAGCAAATGCCGCTTGGAGCTCTTGATGTTCGGGTAGTGCCAGGAACTGCGCCTGTACTTCGGGGTCGGAAAGGCGTGCGGCCTGCGCTTGCAGCGCCGCGTGGCCCTTTGTCAGCCATAACGCTGCCTGTTCCTCGTCGCTCTCCACCAACACTTGATGGAGGATCAGGTAGATGCTCGCGGGGCTATCGGTCGCTATCAGCTGCCTATCTGCATCGAGGTAGGCCACGATGTCCATGATATGGGCCTGTGCCGTGGTCAGGTCGCCCAAAATCAGCGCCACGCGAGCGAGCCGCGCTTTGAGCGCGACGCTGTGCTGCGGTTGATAGAGCCGCTCGCGCAGCGCCAACGCCTGCGTGTAAGCATCCGCCGCCTCGGTGAAGTACGCCAGGGCCGCCAGTGCATCGCCCAGCTGCGTCCAGGCGCGGGCTTCCATTCGCCGTGCGCCGCGAGATTGGGCCAACGTCAACGCCTGCTGCGCATAGACCCGCGCGTGCTGATGCGCTCCCCGGCGTCGCACCAGCTGGCTCAAGAATAGCAGCGCCAAACTTTCGCCCCGCACAAAGCCCAACGTCCGGGCGCTATCTAACGCGGTCTCGAAGTAGGCCGTCGCCGTCGCATAATCCCCCAAGCAAAGATAGCTGAGGCCCAGATAGCACTGCGCCAACACCACGCCGGCCTGGTCGCCAATCTGTTCCCCGATTTCCAGAGCGGTCTGGTGCGCGGCGCGCGCCTCCAGGAGCTCTCCCCGCTCCGCCAGCACCTGCCCCAAGCTGTTCAGGGCGCGCACCTCAGTTTCGCGGTCGGCCATCTCCCGACAGCTAGCAAGCGCCTGCTCGTAATGCTCGCGCGCGATCAGGTAATAGCCGTGCAAACTGGCGTTATCGCCCATGTTGACCAACACCACGGCCTCGCCGCGCTGGTCGCCAATGTGGCGCTTGATCTGCAACGCCTGCTTTTGCAATTGCTCGGCGTGCTCGAACTCTCCCAGCCGCGAATAGACCCGGCCCAAACTGCTCAGGGCCATGCTCTCGCCCTGCCGGTCGCCGATCTGTTGATAGCGCTGCAAGGCCAGATCGTACTGTTGTTGCGCCTCAGGATACCGGGCCAGCAGATAGGCGCGATTTCCCAACAGGTGTTTGGCCTCGGCCCAGACCTGCGGCAGGTGCGCCTGTTCGGCAAAGGTCAACGCATGTTCCAGTTGCCCTTGCGCTACCGCATAATTCCCCTGACGTAGATGGATTTTCCCCGCCAGGGTGTAGCTGTGCGCCAGCGCCGCGCCATCCTGATCGGGGCGCAACAGTTCCCGGCCTTTGTCCAGCCAGACCAACGCCTGTTCATCTTGTCCCAGGTATTCATGGAGCTGGGCGAGCTCCCGATAGAGCTCTGCCAACTGTCGTGTGCGCACCGCCGAGGGGGATTCGCGTTGCAGGAGTGTGTGCGCCACGACGAGATGTTCGCGTGCGGCGGTGGAATCGCCGGTCAACAGCAGGATGCCCCCCAACTGTCGCCGCGTTGCGATCTCCAATTGCCGCAGATGTTGAGGCTTATCGCTGCCCAGCTGCAAGAGCATCCACAGCGCCCGCTCGTACCAGAGCCGCGCCGTCCGGTTGGCGTAGGTGGCCTGCGCCTGGCGTCCGGCGGTCAGTGCGTAACGCGCGCCGCGCTCGAACTCGCCGGCCTCCTCGAAGTGCCGCGCCAAGGCCTTGGCGATTTGTTCCGGTTCGGGCTGGGCGCAGACCTCCAGCGCCTCTCCCGCCCGCCGATGCAGCATCCGCCGCCGGATCTCCCCCAGGCTCTCGTAGAGGACGTACTGAATCTCGGTGTGCCGGAAGCGCAACATATTCTCTCCGGGCACCTCTTGGATGAGATTGCGCTCCAGCGCAGCATCCAGATGTTCCAATACCTCCCAGCGCGTCAGGCTGCTCATTTCGCGCAGCGCCTCGAAGGCGAAGGTTTGGCCCAAGACGGCGGCCTGGCTGAGTAGATTCTTGGTGTCCTGGCTGAGATGTTCGATGCGGCGCAGTACCGCATCGCGCACGCTTTGCGGCAGGCGCAAATCTGCCAGCTCCGGGAAATGCCATTCGCCCTCATGCCACACCACTAAGCCATCATCCATTAGCCCTTGCGCGACCTCCTCCACGTAGAAGGGATTGCCGCCGGTATGATGGTAGATCTTCTCCACCAGTGGGTCGGGAGCCGTGTCCTTCCAAATGCAGTACAACACCTGGCGCACATCCTCCAGGGTCAAGCGCCCTAGGGTGATCTGCTGATAGCTAGGCTGTGCGCTTAGATCGCGCAACGTCTCCCGGAGCAGATGACCGCGCTCCACCTCGCTATCGCTATAGATGCCCACCAGCAGCAGCGACAGGGTCGCCACATGGCGCGCCAGATAGCGGAGCAGTTCCAGGCTGCTGCTATCCGCCCATTGGAGATTGTCGAGGATTAACAGCCAGGGGCGCTCGCTCGTGGCCTGACGAATAAACTCCGTCAGGCTGGCCATCAACCGCAACTGCTCCTCTTCCGGGCCGAGCGCGGGCGGCGCCGGTAAATCCGGCAACATCTGGGCGAGTTCCGGCACGATGCGCTTGAAGTTCCCCAAGTACTGCTGCATCGGCTCCTGGTAAAATTCCGGGGGGACGGTGGCGAAGTAAGAGCGTAACACATCGCTGAAGAGCTGGTAGGGCGTGCTGCGCTGCGGTTCCTGGCATTGTGCCCTGACGAGCATGGGGGGCTGGCATTGGGCGGCCACTTGCTGCACCAGGCTGGTCTTGCCGATGCCCGGCTCGCCGGTCACAAAGACAAGTTGCCCCTTTCCCGTGATGGCCTGTTCCCAAGCAGCGCGCAATCTCTGCCGCTGTTCTGTCCGTCCTACCAACAGCACGTTGCGCGGACTGCCGTTGATGTTGCTGTGAATCAACAAGCTGCTGGAGATGCGCTGCGCTTGTTGCGCGCTGGCGTAGCGATCGTTGGGATTCTTGGAGAGCAGCTTGAGCAGCAGATGCTCCAGAGAGAGGGAGAGCTCCGGGTTAAGCTCACGCGGGGGGCAGGGCGCGCGATGGAGGTGGGCTTGCAGCACTTCCGATTCCGTCCCGGTGAAGGGCAGTTGCCCGGTGAAGAGCTCATAGAGGATCACCCCCAGTGAATAGAGATCGGCGCGAGCGTCCAGAGGTTGCCCCAGGATTTGTTCGGGGGCCAGGTAGGCCGCGGTCATAAAGAAGAGCGGTGCATCGAGCAGATTGTGGCCTTCCTCCAGCCGTCCCTGTCCAAAGCCGCTGAGCTGGATGCCCGTTTCGGTGAGGAAGATGTTGGAGGGCTTGAGATCGCCGTGGATGACGCCCCGGCTGTGGGCATACTCCAACGCCTGGGTGATGTCGAGCGCCATCTGCATCACTGCTTCGTTGGGCAGCATTGCGCCATCCTGCTCTAAACGCTGCGCCAGTGTCGGTGCATCTACGAACGCCTCGACTTTGAAGGAGTAGTTCTCCTCTTTCTCCCAGGCAAGCACCTTGATGATGTGAGGGTGGTCGAGCGCGATAATTTGTTGCGCCTGCCGCTCGAAACGCCGGAGCGTATCCTGGCTGAAGTAGGGGAAGAGCACCTTTAAGGCGACCGTTTGTTGTGTCTGCAAATCGGTGGCGCGCAACACGGCACCCAGAGCGCCTTCCCCGATCCGATCTTCGATTTGATAGCGTCCCCGAAGCACCTGCCCCGGCAGATTGAGCGCCTCCCGCGCTCGCACCGCTGCGAGGGCCTTTTCGATAGTGGGGTAGATGGCAAAGTAATCCAGATGGCCTGTCAACGCTGCCACCCGGTGGACGTTTTCCGAGGGGGCCACCAAGACGATGGGCGAACCACGGCGCTGCTGGCGCAGCGTCACCAGCGCCTTGAGGCCGGCGGTTGTCAGGGTCTCCACCTGGGAAAGGTCAATGATGGAGCTGGCAGTGGAATGATCGGCCAGCTGCTGCGCGAGCTTGTCAACGCCCAGCTCATCGAAGACGCGGATGGGGCGCAAGATCGCCGTCTCGCCATCGGGCGTGAGCTCCAGATCTACCGCGCCCAGGGACGCCAGGTTGAGCTCCAGCCCATCGTAGGCCACGATGATCTCGCAGCGCGGCAACCCGTCGTCCTCGTTCTGGTAGGCGGCAGCAGTGGCCTGGATCTCCTGCAGTTCCATGTCCGAGTAGGTGGGGTCGTGGTGGAAGAGGAGCAGGCGCTTGACGCCCGCGACGCGCGCCAGATCAACTCCGATGAGGGCGGAGCTGTGCCCCCAATCCACCTTCTTCCAGACCTCGCGCAAAGTGTACTGGGTATCGAAGATCAGGCCGTCGGCATCGCGGAAGAAGTCAATGTGCGGCTGGACGCTGATCTCATCCAATTCTTTGAACTCGATGTCGCTGGCGTAGACCACGGCGCTGTGGGCGTCCTCAAAGCGGTAGCTGTACGAATCGCCGGGGTGGGTGTTGCTCAGGGTGTTGATGCGCACTTTGCCGATGGAGATGGGGACGCCAGGTTGCAGGCGGTGGAATTCCAGGTTAGCCCCCATCGCGTCGAGCGTGACTGGCCAGTTGTTGGGGTTGAGCTGCGTCTCCAGGGAGGCGCGGACATCGTGGACGCCGTAGATGATGATACGATTGCCCGGCACTAAGGCGGGCATAAACATGGGGAAGCCGAGCAGGTGATCCCAATGGCAATGGCTGAGAAAGATGTAGAGCACCCCCTCGCCACGCCCACAAGCGCCCTTCATCAGCTCCAGGCCCAGCACGTGCAGCCCTGATCCGGCATCCATGATGAAGATCTGCCCATCAGCGCGAATTTCGACGCAGGAGGTGTGTCCGCCCACCGTGCCTCGCAGGAGGAAGGGCAACTCGGAGACGCGCGCCAGCACCGCATCCACATCTTGCGTATCAAGATTGGGTAACTTCCACAGTGCGCGAATGGCCTGACGGACTTTCGCTTCCACTGCATGTGCATTCAGCGGTGCGGGGATCGAGCCGCGCGTTCCCCAAAATCGGATTTTCATCTGCTCCTCAATGAATGATGCACAGGCATCTACTTCGGCTGTGTTTCATAAGACGCTTACTCACGGTAGGTGAATCTACACAGTCAGTATAGACGGATTGAGAGGAAGGTCAACGCGCGCCGGACCGCTTCACGGAGCCAGGCCATTCACAATCTGACAAACGAATGGCTGCGTAGGTTTAGTCCACCGGTTCGATTTCGTAATTACTCAGCCAGCTGCGCATCCGCGCTTCAATCTGCTTGGCCTGGAAATCGTACCAGGCTTGTTCAATTTGTGGATGACGCGCCAGCAGATCTTTGAAACGCCGAAACGCGCCGCGTCCCTGGATGGCGCGAGCGAACCGTTCTGCTAAACGGTCTTCCTTCAATGTCCAGACAAAACTCTCCATGTCATTGTAATCGCTATACGGTTCGGGATCAATGGATAGATAACGGCTGCCGAACTCGACTTCGACACGTGCTGCATTGAGCAATTCTTCACGTTGCCAGTCTCGGAAAGCATCACTCTGCGCTAGATAGCTTTCCAGCGCGGCGATTGGCTCCGCATCCTCTGGGATTTCCTCCCAAAGTTCTTCCAAATCGCGGCGTGTCTCGTCCGTGACCCAAATGACCTCACCGGTTTCGGTGTCAAGATAGGGGGTATTGCCGATAAAGTTAAGCTCAAATGCCGCGCTCAATTCAAAGAAATTTACTTTGATACGTTTCTTCTCCTCCATTTTTCCTCCTCAACTTCATGTGATCTCGTGGGCTATCTCCAGAGCAACGTGCCTGGTCAGTTAGGATCGCTGAGATACCAGAGCAAGTCATACATATCACGACCTTTGACGTAAGTGCGTTGCAGGATCGCGTGCAGTTTTCCCGCCAGCAACGAGGCCCGGTCGTGATGGTGCAGCTGCAGGGTGACGTGGCGACGAATGACGGTGGTCGCCTCGAGGAGCGCCTTCTCCGGGGTCGCCAGATAGGCATGTTGTCCGCCTCCCACATCCTGCCATCGTTGTCCAAAAAACAGCGCCGACTGGATATGCCGGAAAGTGTAACGTCCCAATGGCGTATCATAGCTAGTGGGGCGAGCGGTGGTGACGCTGGTGATGACCGGCGTGTATTCGGGGATCAGGCCGTAAGGGGCCAGTGCGGCTTGTAGACTGACGTAGGAGCCGCGCACCAGCCGGTTCGCAATGAGGAACGGATGCGGGGCGACCTTGCGATAAGGTGGCGCCAGCGCATATAACCCCCGTCGCAATTGCTGCAGCTTGCCTGCTGCCGTCCAGCGGGAGAGCTGCCGCCGCACATGGGTGGGATCCACATCACCCGCGAGAAGCAACCCCGTCTCGAAGACCGGTTCCGCGCCGACAATCGCCAACAGAGTTTCGAATTCCATACGTCTATTATGCCATAATTGGCAAGTTATTGCAATGATTTCAAGCACCAAGCGCACGCGCCTCACAAGTAAGTTTTTACTCTGAAAATAGCAGTTGTAAGACAGGTTGGCAACCTGTCTTACATTTTCGTCCTCGGTGGTGTGGAAAGACTAGGGCTATCGCATTTGAAAACAGGGAGGGGAAGCGCCGGCCAAAACTGGTAGAATAGACGGAAACTAATTAGGAGGGCAACTGACATGACAACCGTCGAGACTACCATAGCGGCTGATCTGAAAAGCCATTTTGTTACTTTGGAGGATCCCCGCGATGGTCCAGCACAATTACATAATCTGTTAGAGTATCTACTCAGGCTCTAGCCGGGTCGCCAGATCCGGCGTGGAGGCACAAGCAAATTCCAGGCTGCTATAACAATGTAGTCCTGGATAAATCTGACTTGACGGGGATCTGACGATCCCCTCGGAGCCAGGGTGAGTAGTTACATGCGATAGCCCTAAATGCGGGCGCGCTGGTGATTGCGTGGAAGGGCCTTCATGGTATAATGCGGTGACTCGGAGGGGTGCCGGAGTGGCCGATCGGGGCGGTCTCGAAAACCGTTGTAGTCTTAGGGCTACCGTGGGTTCGAATCCCACCCCCTCCGCCTGAGCGTGAGAAGAAAGCGGCGGTTCAAGGCGAACCGCCGCTTTGTCGTTGGCGTTACTTGCTCTTGTCCTTGCGCTCTTTCTGTAATTCGTGATTTTTATGCGCTTCTTCAATCCGATGGGTAATCTTCCCCAGGATGCGGAGGATAAAGTAGGCGGCTATCGTGCCTACAATCGCCAGACCCCAGTCACCCACGCCGATAGCGGCCCCAACGACAGCCATTGTCCAGATGGCAGCGGCGGTGGTGAGGCCATGCACGGTGTGGCGATGGAAGAAGATGGTGCCCGCGCCCAGGAAACCGACGCCCTGCACCAGGGAGCCGAGGATGCGGGTGGGATCCATAGAGACCATGTCAACACTCAGATCGAGGAAGACTGTGCCCCGTTGGGCCAGTATCAACAGCAGGGTCGAGCCTAACGTCACCAGCATGATGGTGCGGAGGCCGGCAGGCTTTTGCTCCTGCTCGCGCTCGAAGCCGACAAGCCCCCCCATGATCAAGGCCCCAACGACCCGTATGATCATCGTCCAGTTATCTATGGGCATGATTTTTCTCCAATCACAATTCGACAGTGCAGCCCACGCCGGGCACATCGGTGGCGATGAGCCAGCCCTCTTCCAGCAAGAAGCGAGGGCGCGAGGGATCGTGGGTGAGATCGAGGTAGCCGTCGAGATCGGTGGTTTGGACGCCGGGGGTGCTGAGGGCGAAGGCCAGCCCGGCGGCGGTGAGCAGGGCGGGTTCGTTGATGCTGCCGACGGTGATGGCGAGGTGTGCGGCGCGAGCGATGGCATCAATCTGGCGGGCGCAGTGCAGGCCGCCGCAGGTCGCCAGCTTGATGCTCAGCCCGTGGACAGCACGCTGGCTGGCAAGCGCGAGGACCGAATCGGGGCCTTTGACGCTCTCATCGGCGAAGAGGGGAACCTCACTGCGGGCGGTGAGTTGGGCGAGCTCGGCGACGTCCGCCGTAACGGGGAGCGGCTGCTCCAACAATTCGAGCAGGCCGGCCAGGACGCGGGTCACATCGCGCACCTGGCGGACGGTGTAGCCTTGCTCCGCGTCGAGGCGCAACAAGTGATGCGGTAGAGCCGTGTGGACGGCGCGCACGCGCGCCACGTCCTCCTCCGGGTCGCGCCCCCCCTTGAGTTTGAGGATGCGAAAGCCCTGCCGCGCCCGGTCGCGGGCCAGTTCCACCGTCTCTTTGACGGGAGCGAGGTTGATGGTCGCCGCCGTCTGGATGCGGTCGCGGTAGCCGCCAAGCAGACGGTACAGCGGCAGGTCGGCGGCGAGTCCCAGCAGGTCGTGGAAGGCCATATCGAAGGCGCATTGGGCGGCGGGTGTGTCGGCGGTGAGGGGGGCCAGAGTCGCCAGGGCGAAGGCAGTGTTAAGCGGATTGAGGTCGCGGGCGCGGTCAGCGGCGGCACGGCAGGCGCGGAGCACCTGGTCGCGGCTCTCGCCGGTGAGGGTGGGATCGAAAGCGGCGCAGCCCCAGGCCGTGCGGCCCTGGCGCGTCTCCACACGGATGAAGATCACCTCGATGCGGGTGACGGGAGTGGTGGGATGGTAGGCGGAGTAGTAGGGCAGGCTGAGCGGAAGCTCTACGGGCAGCACTTCAACGTGGCTGATCTGCATGACGTTGCCTCCTGTTGGTTGGAATTAGCGGCGGTGGCCTTCTAAGGCGAGTTCGCCGGAGCTGAAAATGACCTGTTCGAGACAGATGTTCGCGGGCCACTCCTCATTGATCAGCGCGTTCAGGGTCTCGGCGACGAGGCCCTTGATCGGCAGCGGCCAGCCGTTGAAGTCGAGCGACTTGACGGTGACAACGGGCTTGCAATCCGTGGCGGTGGCGTTCACGGTGAGTTTGATCTCCAGCGCGTCGCCACGGATGAAGAAGGGCATCTGGATATCGAACTCGGAGAGCAGGTCGCGGGAGAGGGTAACGCGCAGCACGGCAGCGCCGCTTTCGAAGGCAACCGTCAACGACTGGATGCTTTCATCTTCCCTGGTGAGCCGTTGAATGAAGGCGTTGGCATCCTCATCGGTGATGACCACGCGGATGGATTCGTTGGGGTTGATGCGTTCCCAGAGCGCCTCAGCCTCTTCGAGGTTCCCAACACGGTATTCCGGCAGCGCCGGGTTGATGGTTGCAGCGGCAGGACTCGCCTCCACAATCCCCAGCCATTGCAGGATCGGCCCGATGATGGGCCATTCAGGAATCGGGGGCAGCGCCTGCGGCGCGGCGATGGCTGCCAGCGGGTTCAGCACAATCAACGCCAATAGGGTAACATGGGCAAAAGTATGCAAGATAGTCTCTCCTTTATCACGTAGTATTTTGGGTCAGAAATCTTCTTCGATGCCCCACCAGTACATATCGGCGAGTTTGCGGTGTTCCTGGTGGAGGCGGACGTAGCTCTCATAGCGGTGCTCGCCAATCTCTCCGGCCTCCAGCGCGGCGAGGACGGCGCAGTCCGGCTCGACGGTGTGGCTGCAATCGGAGAAGTTGCACTGCGGGACGTAGGGCGCGATGTCAGGGAAATAGGCGTCAATCTCCTCCGGTTCCAGATCGAAGAGCGCGAGGGCGCGGATGCCGGGCGTATCGGCCACCCAGCCGCCAACCGCGAGGGGGAAGAGTTCGGAGACGGTGGTGGTATGGCGCCCCTTGCCGGTGGCCTGACTGATGGTCTTGACCCGTTGCCCCAGCCCGGGTTCGAGCGCGTTGAGCAGGCTGGTCTTTCCAACGCCGGAGGGGCCGATAAGGGCGGAGATTTTGCCCTGGAGGTGATCGCGGAGGGCAGGGATATTCTGGCCGGTCTTGGCGCTGGTGTACAGCACCTTGTAGCCGATATGAATGTAGCTGTCAAAGCGTTGGCGGGCCTGCTCAGGGGTGATCAGATCAGCTTTGTTGGCGCAGATGAGGCTAGGGATGCCCTGACGCTCGGCGCCGACGAGCAGCCGATCCAGCATTTTGAGATGCGGCTCCGGGTCGGCGCAGGCCACGACAAAGACAACCTGGTCGGGGTTGGCGATGATGACCTGCTCTTTTTCGCGCAGGTAGCCCTGGCGATCCCAACGACGGGAGCCGCGCCCAGAGGCCAACGGCTTGAGGCGAGCCAACGCGCGGGTGCGCTCGGCGACATCCTCGATGACGTAGCTGCCATCGGGGAGCGCCTGCCAGGTGACGCGATCCCCGACCGCGACGATGGTGCTATCAAGCCGTTCTTTCTTCAACCGCCCACGGATTTTGGCGGTGACTTGGGTGTTATCCTCGGTGAGGATCGTGTAAAAGCCACTCAGCGCCTTAATGACCAGACCTTGTTGGATTGTTTCGTTCATGCACTCCTTTAGCGAGTCAGCGAGTCAGCAAATCTCAAAATTACCTTGTAAATGGTAATGGTAGAAACCTGTCACTGCTTTGAGTGTACCATCATCAGCGTTGGAAAGCAAGGTGTGGTAGAATGAGCTTGCGGCTTGTGGCTTGTGACTTGTAACTTTCTCGAGGAGGTGGAGATGTCGGTACAACAGCGCGGATTGGAAACGCGGGCGCAGATTTTGCAGGCGGCGGCGCTCTGTTTTGCGGAGCAGGGCTACGATGCGACGGGCGTGGCGGAGATCTGCCGCCGGGCCGGGGTAAGCAAGGGCGCGCTCTATCATCACTTCCCAACGAAGCAGGCGATCTTCCTGGAAATCCTGAATGACTGGTTGGCGCAACTGGACGCGCAGATAGAGGCGGTCTGCACGGCTGCGGATTCGGCGCCAGAGGCGTTGTTGGGAATGGTGACGCTGTTGGAGACGGTCTTCTCGATCGCAAGCGGGCGGCTGCCCATGTTTCTGCAATTTTGGACCAAGGCCTCCCATGACCCGGTGATTTGGGAGGCGACCATCTCGCACTACCGACGCTACCAGGCGCGCTTCGCCGCGTTGATTGCGGGGGGGGTCGCCGAGGGTTCGCTGCGGCCCACGCCCCCAATGGAGACGGCGCAAGTGCTGGTTTCGATGGCGGTGGGCGTGCTGTTGCAGGGCGTGCTCGATCCGCAGGGCGCAGCGTGGGCGGAGGTGGCACGCTCAGGGATGATGCTCTTTTTGGAGGGGTTGCGTCCTCTGGATTCGGAATCGTAGCCAGCAATACAATGCGAGCGCCCCCACGTCCACGGACGTGGGGGCGTTGCTTTGTGCTGTCTATTCGCGTGCGACGAGCGGCAGGTAGAGGTAGTAGCGCAGTTCGTCGGGGACGAGCGCCGTGGTAGTAGCGGCAATGCTGGCGAAGACCTGCGGGTCGTTGGCGGAGGTGGCGATGAGGGTGACGGTGTCGGAGATGCCGTGGGTGGCGCTAAGCGGGATGACGACGGTGATCGTCAGCGGGAGGCTGCGCCCGACTCCCAGATCAGTCACAGCGGCGGGGCTGATGGTGGCGGTCCAGACGGCGGTGAGATCGAGCGTGAAGCTATCGGTGTAGCCGCCGGTGTTGGTGAGGGTGACAGCATAGGTGAGATGCTCACCCGGCGCGCCGGTCGCGGCGAGCGGTTCGATAGCGAGCGCCACGCCGGGCTGATAATCCGCCGTGGTGGTGAAGTGCGCCGTCTGCATGTCCCAATCGGCGATACCGGAGGTGACGGTGAGCACGGCGGTATCGCTGGCGAGGTGGGCCACAGTCATGGGAATCGTCACGGCGACGGCGATATGTTCCGCTTGACTCGGCCCCAGCTCCGGGACGAGATAACCATCGGGCAAATCAACGGGCCACTGGCTGGCAACATCGAGCGCGAAGGTATCGGTGTAATCGCCGGTGTTGGTCACGGTGAGGGTGTAGGTGACAGTTTGCTCAGGCGCGGCGATGGCCGTTTGCGCGGTGGGGGTGAGGGTGAAGCCGTGCGCCACCTGAAGCATCACGGCGTAAATCCCCGGCTCCACCACATCAATGACGACATTTTGCATCACAGGATCATGGCTCACAAGAGGCGCATCTATCCAGTTCGAATGCCCTTCGGGGATGAAGTAAGCCTGTAGTGGGTGCGCTGGATTCTCATGGTAATAGTGGAGGATCAGCTGCGGCGGGCTAGGGAAAGTAATGGTGTTGGTATTACGCGCCCGGATTTCCATCATGGGGCTGTTGAGCACTTGCCCCGGCGGCAGTGGGGCGGGGAAATCGCCGCGCTGATCCAGCATGATATAAGTGGGCGCCGGTTGGCTCATACCAGGGATCACCAGAGTTGCCAGATGTACGCCAGGGATAGCGCCGGTGTAAGCATAGGTAATGGTGAAGGGTGTGGGGTAGAAGAACATGGGGGGAACGTAGTAGCCTGCGGTCCCGCTGTAGGCGCTGCTGGCCTGAAGCGACGAACCGGAGACCTCCGCCTTGGAATAACTGAGGTGCAAGCGCACAATTCCCGAGGAACCGACAGCGGCATCAATGGCAGCCTGGGCTACCCGGTATTGATCCGCAAAGCTCAGTGAGGCAATCCACTGCCCGATGGCATCATCGCCTTTGAAGCCGGCCTTCTTGGCGGCGCCGCGCAGCGCGGCCAGCGCAGCCCGTTGTTGTCTTGCATTGCCGCCACTGGTGCGCCAAGTAACTGAGGCGCGGACCTCGCCTTGGTGCCCCTGGGTACTGCCGACGCCGGGGACGTTGCCCGCAGATTCAGTGACGGAAGTAGCAGGGCCTTCACCATCTGGGTCGTTGGAGCTGTAGCAGCTGTTAAGATTCATTTTGATATTGGCACCGGGACGCTGCGGGAGCCGATATGGCCCTGGCCCATCGTAGCCAAAACCAGTGCCATCGCCGCCCCCTTCGGTATCAAACCCATCGTAGGTCTGGCCGTTATCGAGCTGGATGCCACCCCCGTTAAGGCGGGTCTTACCATCTTCTCCCACATAGAAAGCTCCGTGTTTGATGATGTGCAGCTCACCGTTGGCGGCGACGGCCTGCCAGGCCTGGCTGGTCGTCGCGCCGTTGCTCACATCGTAGGCGGCCTGGGTGCGATCCTTGTTGGTGTAGCCGATAATCTTGTCGTCGCCGTCGCGGATCACGTGGCCCAAGACATTGCCGGCATCGTCGACGATGTCATCACCCTGGACACGGCCGGGTTTGCCATTGGCGTCGAGCAGGCCAAGGCTCTGCCAGATGAAGCCCTGCGCGTTGTTGTTGAAGGTGTCCGTTGTGCCATTGTAGACGAAAACGGTGTTGTACTGGGGATCGGCAAGGATGTTGGGGGGCGGGGGCTGGCTCAGCGCACGCGGGGCGGCGCTCAGCAAGCTGCCGATGAGAAGAAGCAGCGCGGCAGTCGCAATACTCACAGAGAACAGGCGAACAGTGTTGCGGTTCATGGTACGCTCCTTTCGTGTGTTGCGTCATTGCGCTGGTGTGCCGTTGCCGGGGATCACAAGTCCGAGGGCACGATATGCCTTTAGTATAGGCGATTTTGAGGACAATTTCAAGCGTGAAAAGAAGAAATGGGGCAGGATGAGAGCGGATCGTTACTGGGGGCGACCGAAGTTGGCAATGAAGTAATAGGAGCCACGGTCGTTGGAAACGATGGCGATGCCGATCTCCGTGAGCCATTCACTCAGGATCGTGCGGCGATGCCAGTCGTTGGGGGGAACCTCGTCCATCCACCAGCCAACGGCGGCGGCGGGATCGCGGCTGGAGACGAAGCACTCAGCCCAGCCAGCGGCGGGATAGCCCACGCGGAGAATGCGCTCCCGTATCGAGGAACCATCCGATCCGGTGTGACTGCAATAGCCGCGCTGTTGGCAATCGGCGGCGTGGAGCTGGGCGCTGTAGGCGAGCGTGGCGTTGTAGGTGTAGGGCGGCAGTCCATGCGCGGCACGCTCAGCGTTGACGAGATCGAAGGTCAGCTGCACCCACGCGGTCAGTTCCTCACCGGGGGGTGGGGGCGGCGCGGGCTGCGGCGTGGCGGTGGGAAGCGGCGGTTCTTCGGTAGGGGAAGCTTCCGGCGGATCGGTGGGCGCGGCGATGGGAACGGGTGTAGCGGTGGACGTGGGCGGCGCGGCAGTAGGGGCAGGCGGCGCGGTGGGCAAGACCGGCTCTGTCTGGGCGCGCGCCTCGGACGGCCCGGTCAACGGGATGACGAGCGATTGCCCCACACCGATCCAGTCGGCGTCGCTCAGGCCATTAACCGTCCGCAGGGTGGCAAGTCCTATCTGATAGCGCTGCGCGATGGCGCTCAACGTCTCGCCGGCGGCGACGCTATGCACCACCCAGAAGGGCGAGGCGTTGGGCCAATCGCTGGCCGGCGGGATGGCGAGCGTCTGCCCGGCCCGAATCCCCGTCTCCGCACCCAACCCATTCGCCAGCTGGATCGCGGCCATGGGGACGCTGTATTGGATCGCCAGCGCCAGCAGCGTATCGCCGGGCGCGACGGTATGCTCGGTGTAAGTGGGATCGGATGTTGACGCTGACGGGGCGGTCGCGTCGGGCAACACAGCGCTTGATGTCGCCTCCACAGGGAGCGCCGCAGGCGTCGGGGTAGATGTCACCAGCGGTGCAAGGGTCGCGGTGGCGGTGGGCGGCTCCATGAGGGTTGGGGAGATAGGCGCGCAGGCCGCCAGCAAACTGAGCCACAGCACCCCGCCCCAGAGCCTGCGCGCGGTCATGGGGCAGCGGTGAGGATTTCGACGCCGTCTGTGGTCACGCGAAGGGTGTGTTCCCATTGAGCGGAGAGGGCGCCGTCGGCGGTGAGGGCGGTCCAACCGTCATCGAGCATCTTGATATGAAAAGTACCTGCGTTGATCATCGGCTCCACGGTGAAGGTCATATTGGGCAACAGCGCCATGCCGGTCCCAGGCTGCCCGTAATGGGGCACGTTGGGCGGCTCGTGGAAGTCCACGCCAGTGCCGTGTCCCACAAAGTGCCGCACCACCGAGTACCCATGGCTTTCGGCGTGCTGCTGGATGGCGTGGCCGATATCGCCCAAATGGTTGCCGGGGCGGACCTGCTCGATGCCCAAATAGAGGCACTCGCGGGTCACTTCGACCAGCCGCCGCGCCTCAGGGGCCACCTCGCCGATGAGGAACATGCGGCTGGCGTCGCCGTAGTACCCCTCCAGGATGCAGGTGACATCCACATTGAGGATATCGCCCTCTTGGAGGACGCGCGGGCCGGGGATGCCGTGGCAGATCACCTCGTTGATGGAGGTGCAGACGCTTTTGGGGTAGCCGCGATAGTTGAGCGGCGCAGGGATCGCGCCGTGGGCCACCGTGTACTCATGCACCCAGGTGTTGATCTGTTCAGTGGTGATGCCCGGCTCGATGCGCGGGGTGAGCATATCGAGAATCTCGCGGGTCAGCTGGCAGCTGCGGCGGATGCCGGCGAGCTGCGCCTCTGTTTTGATGATCACGCCAGGCGGAACGCGGGGCGCATGACGTTGCTGCTCCCGATCATGCTTGAGATGGCACTGCTTGTACTTCTTGCCGCTTCCGCACCAGCAGGGATCATTACGTGATAGATTGGACAAATTAGCACCTCATCTTGGTAAAGTCCAGGGCAGTATAAGCTGTTTACGCAAAGCGTCAAGTTGCCGAAGCGCACGCGGGTGACTGACGCCAATAGCACGCTCACCCCCACCTTCACCCTGGGGAAGTCGGTGGTATAATAGGCCCTATGAAACGACGTATCATTCAAATTACACTTGCTGTTCTCATCGCCGGGGGCGGATTGGCGCTCGCGCTGCGCGGCCTCGATTTCGCTGCTGTCACCGAGGCCCTGCGGCAGGCGCGCCGGGGCTGGCTGCTGGTCACGCTCGTCCTGCTGTGGTTCGTCCTCATCGCGCGTGCGGCGCGCTGGCGCTTGCTTCTGGGCTGCCACGTGAGCCTGGGCGATGCCTTCGGGCTGACCAACATCGGCTACCTCGTCAATAACCTGCTGCCCATGCGCCTGGGCGACGCGGCCAAGGCCGTCGCCGCCGGGCTACGCAGCGACGGCAATCTCTCGCCGCTGGCCGCCCTCTCCACCGTCGTCGTCGAACGGGTGCTCGATCTGCTCACGATTGTGCTGCTGATGATCGCCACGCTGCCCTTCATTGTCGCCGGCAGCCTCGATAATTATCGTACCGGCGGCCTCCTCAGCGGCGCGGTGGCGCTGGGGCTGTGCATCGCCCTCGTCCTGGCCGCCCGTTACCCTGAGTTTTGGGAGAAGCTGGCGGGCCGGGTTTTCGTCTTCCTGCACCTCCCCGCCGCCGACCGCTGGCAGGCCCGCGTCGGCGAATTGCTCGAAGGACTCGCGCCGCTGCGCTCGCTGCGGGGCGGGGTGCAACTGGCCGGCTGGTCGCTGGTGCTGTGGGGCCTGGTCGTGATCGGCTTCCAGACGCTCCTCTACGCCTTCCTGCCCGCCCCGCCTGCGCTGGCCGGGGCCGTCATCACCTGGGCGGCGGCACTCGGCATGATGTTCCCCGCACCGGGCGGCATCGGCCCCTACCACGCCGCCGTCATCCAGGCACTCACCCGCGTCTTCGATGTCCCGCTGGCCCAGGCCCAAGCCTACGCCTTCGTTGCCCACGCGCTCAGCTACCTCTTGGGCGTGATTTTGGGCGCGGCGGCCCTGCTGCGCTGGGGGCTTTCCTTCCGCCAGGTCGTCCGCCAGGCGCAGACGCTCGAAGCCGCCGAAGTAGAATCCGGCCGGTGAAGGGGGCCGCAATGCACTATCTCATCACCGGCGGCGCCGGCTTCATCGGCGCGAACTACGCCCATCGGCTCCTCAGCCGGGGCGAGCGCGTCACCCTCTATGATAACCTCTCGCGGCGCGGCGCGGGGACGAACCTCGCCTGGCTGCGGGAGACCTTCGGGGCGGAGGCGCTCAGCTTCGTGCATGGCGACGTGCGCGATGCGGCGCTGCTCACCGCCACGGTCGGCGCGGGCTGCGATGTGCTCGTTCACCTCGCCTCCCAGGTCGCCGTCACCACCTCGGTGGCACAGCCCCGCCTGGACTTTGAGACAAACGCGCTCGGCACGCTGAACGTCCTTGAGGCGGCCCGCCTGACCGGGCAGCAGCCGCTCATCCTCTACGCTTCCACGAACAAGGTCTACGGCAGCATGGAAACGCTCGCCGTCGAGGAGCAAGCCACCCGCTACGCCTACCGCGACTACCCTCACGGCATCCCCGAAAGCTATCCGCTCGACTTCCACTCGCCCTACGGCTGCTCCAAAGGCGCGGGCGACCAGTACGTGCGCGATTACGCCCGCATCTACAGCCTGCCGACCGTCGTCTTCCGGCAGAGCTGCATCTATGGGCCGCGCCAGTTCGGCGTCGAAGATCAGGGCTGGATCGCCTGGTTCATCATCGCCGCGCTGCTGGCGCGCCCCATCACCATCTACGGCGATGGCAAGCAGGTGCGCGATGTGCTGTACATTGAAGATCTGCTCGACGCCTACGATGCAGCCGTGGCGCGGCGGGAGCGCGTCGCGGGCCAGATCTACAACATCGGCGGCGGCCCGGCGCACCAGCTCGCCATCTGGCGCGAGTTCGGCCCGCTGCTGGAGGGCGCCCTGGGTCGCCCCATCCCGGTCGCCTGGGAGGCATGGCGGCCCGGCGACCAGCGCATCTACGTCTCCGACATCCGCAAGGCCGCGCGCGAGCTGGATTGGCAGCCCCACGTAGACGTGGCAGAGGGGATTGAGCGGTTGTATCGCTGGGTTGTGGAAAATCGGGAATTGTTCGTACTACGGAATGCGTAACACGGAGTTGCTATGCGAGTTTTGATCGTCTTGACTTACTACCGCCCGCACACCAGCGGGTTGACCATCTACGCGGAGCGGCTGGCACGCGGGCTGACCGAGGCCGGGCACGAGGTCACGGTGCTGACCTCGCGCTACGAGCGCCGCCTGCCCCGCGAGGAGTTCCGCGATGGCGTGCGCATCGTGCGCGCGCCGGTGCTCTTCCGCCTCAGCAAGGGCGTCATCATGCCGACCTTTGGGCTGCTCGCCTGGCGCTGGGTGCGTTGGGCCGATGTCCTCAGCCTGCACCTGCCCCAATTCGACGCTGCGGGGGTGGCGCTGCGGGGGCGGCTGCTCAAGAAGCCCACGGTGCTCACCTACCACTGCGATTTGCAGCTCCCGCCAGGGCCGCTCAACTGGCTTGCCAATCAGACCATCCACCTGATGAACAATCTGGCAGGGCGCTTTAGCCACCGCATCGTGGCCTACACGGAGGATTTCGCAGCGCACTCGGCCTATTTGCAGCGCTTCGCCGAAAAGTGCATTGTCATTCCGCCGCCGGTGACGCTCCCCGACGCAGGCGACTCCGGCGTGGCGGCCTTTGCCAGGATGCACAACCCCCAAGGCCGCCGTCCCATCATCGGCATGGCAGCGCGGCTCGCCTCCGAGAAGGGGGTGGAGGTGCTGTTGCAGGCCCTCCCGCGCGTGCTGGAACGCTACCCAGAGGCGCGCGTCCTTTTCGCCGGCCAGTATCGGGGCGTGCTGGCCGAGGAGGACTACGCCCGCCGGCTCGATCCGCTCATCCGCCGCTACGAGCAGGCCGGGCAGTGGAAGTTCCTGGATGTGCTGAACCCGCTGCAAATGGCGGCCTTCTACCCCAACCTCGATCTGCTCGTCGTGCCGAGCCTCAACTCTACGGAGTCGTTCGGGCTGGTGCAGGTAGAGGCGATGCTCCACGGCGTCCCCTGCGTCGCCAGCGATCTGCCGGGCGTGCGCCAGCCGGTGTTGCAGACCGGCATGGGCGAAATCGCCCCCATCGGCGATGCGGAGGAACTGGCCCAGGCGATGCTCAAGGTGCTGGATAACCCGGCGGCCTACGTCCGCCCCAGGGAGGAGATTGCGGGGCGGTTCTCGGTCGCGCAGACCGCCGAACAGTACGAGGCGCTCTTCACGGCGCTGTTGGATGAATTGCGACATTAATAGTGGCGCTGCTGAAAAAACCAAGTATCTCACGCAAAGGCGCAAAGCCGCCAAGAAATTTTAATAAAAACCTTTGCGACTTGGCGGCTTAGCGTGAGGTTTCTGCTTTTTTCAGTCGAGCCAATCATAAACATCCTGAGATTTATGGTATCAGGAGGACACCGTGCAACCTTACACACAAACGCTATACTTTGAGGATTTGACGCCGGGCGCGACCCTGGAGACGCACGCGCGCACCATCACCGAGGCCGACATCGTGGCCTTTGCCGCGCTCTCCGGCGATTACAACCCGCTCCACACCGACGCCGTCTACGCCGCGCAGACCCCCTTCGGCGAGCGAATCGCCCACGGGCTGCTGGTGCTCTCGATTGCGAGCGGGCTGGCGAACCGCCTGGGCTTTCTGGAGGGCAGCGTCGAGGCGTTCACCGGCCTCGATTGGAAATATCGCGCGCCGGTCAAGATCGGCGACACCGTCCGCGTGCGCATCGCCGTGCAGAAGAAGCGCGCCGTCACCCAGAGCGGCGGCGGCTTCGTCACCTGCACGGTGCAGATTTTGAACCAGCATGACGCAATCGTGCAGAAAGGCACATGGACGATTCTGGTGCAGGGGCGGCCCGTCTCCGACCCCGCTGAATAGCAAAAGGAGCCTGACATGGCGACTGAAGACCGCAAGCCACCCGTACCGACAGAAGAATCGCCGCCGAAGACCCCGCCGGAGGAGGCCGAACGCACGCGCATCATCAC
>Ga0209614_1000515_pt1 | contig 33395 bp, 16 predicted proteins | sample BlaSprsedimmetaG_FD_185484 | JGI IMG/M metagenome (GOLD analysis project Ga0209614, IMG submission 185484) | Hot spring sediment bacterial and archeal communities from California, USA to study Microbial Dark Matter (Phase II) - Blank Spring... ... | reverse complement strand
GCTCACCCATCAACCGTTACTGTTCTCGAAGAAGGGAATCAGCATGTTCCTTCGATATACCACCGAGGGTGAAATTGTAGGACAGGTTGGCAACCTGTCTTACGTTCAGGCTATTTTCTAGGGAGACACCGGTGCTGGCGCACACCATCCAGCACAAAAATTCTTGTCAGCAGATTGAGCGGATTTAGCAGATTTTTGTTTGGCTATTCGCCATTCACCATTCGCAGATTCGCTATTTTCTAGGGAGTCCTCATGTTCCTCCGGTACACCACTGAGGGTGAAATTGTAGGACAGGTTGGCAACCTGTCTTACGACTGCTATTTTCTAGGGAGACCATTGTGAGCATCACCAATATCCCATACTTGGTCGCCGCAGCGGAGAGCCGCCAGCCCAGCCAGATCACGCTGGCGCTCATCACTGCGCTGGTCGAACGCGGCTTCATCGTACCACCCTTCTTCGTGACCACCGGCCCCGATTGTGACCGGCTGAGCGGCAGCCAGGTAGCCGATGATGCCTCCTACTGGCGCACGGTGGAACACGAGAGTCTCGAGGTCGAGCGTTGTTATCTGGGACTTGACCTGCAGGCAGCGCTCAGCACTGTGCAACAGTATTACGATACAGATAAGGTGTGTTGGAGCGGCGGCAAACTCGATTTCCGCGCGCTCGGTATTACGGAGAGCCTCTGGCTGCCCAACGATTTCGATGAGCCTTACTTCTACCATCCCCGGCTGATCTCAAGCCCAACGGCGACGCCCCTTCTGGTAAATGTTCCTACCAACGATCACTATCGCCACGACGCCGCCATCCACTGGGCCGACGCCCCCACCGAGGAACAGCCCCTCGAAGCATGGGATTTTCTCACAGTGGACTGGTACACCGCCACGATGACGGGCATCCACTACGAAGTGCTGGCGGAATCGGCGCTGGGGGCCTGCTTGCGCGAATTCTGGCCCGCGCTGACTGGGGGCAACCACCTGACCTGAGGCAGCAACTCTCCTAAGCTCGATGCACATCCTAAACTTGACCGCCACTTGCAAAGAGATAAGATTTGTGGTAATCTTTGATAGAACCTTACTTAACTCACGTTGCATCTTGCAGCAGGCTGGGCAACCCGCCATCGTGACAGCCCATTATTAGCGAGACAACCAGGGGTTACTCAACTCACCACCTAAGGGGGTTACAATGTCTGATCTGTTGAATACGCTACTTGCCAAAGGCGGAATCCTTTTCGCCACCTTCATGATGAAGATTCAAAAGCCGTGGGAAAAGTACCGGTTATGGTTCATGTTGGGCCTCGGTCTCATCATCGGGCTGATTATTGCCTGGGGGATCTGGCCGGTGCAATGGAAAAACGCCACTCCCATGCACCTCCGCTCGGATTTCCAGCAGTATTACCTGAGCCGAGTCGCCCTGGATTATTTTGGCGACAGCGACCTGGATACTGCGGAGCGCCGCCTCGGCATCGGCGATGAGAAAGGTTTGTGGACGCGCGAGCAAGCGCAAGCAGCCCTCGCGACAACCGCCGCTCGCAATCCCGAACAGGCTCCACTTTATCAACGTCTGTCAGATGCGCTGGCGGAACAAGCCCCCCCCGAAGAAGAGCGAGGCGGGATGACATTCTTACAGCTCTTGGCGCTGCTGGCGGTAGTGCTGCTGATCGTTGCAGCAGCCTTCTTCTTCTTTGTGCGGCGTGGACGCGAGGAAGAACGCCGCGAGCCAAGGTGGGAAGAGGAATTCCCTGGAGCGTTCCCCGCCCCGGAAGGCGAGGAAGGGCTGGCGCTTAAACCCTTCTTGACCACCTACATCCTCGGCGACGATTTCTTCGATCCCTCGTTCAGCATTGAGGTCGGCAACGACTTTTTGGGTGAGTGTGGTATCGGTATGTCGGAGAGCATCGGCGTTGGCGATCCTAAGAAGATTACCGCATTTGAGGCCTGGCTTTTCGACAAGAGCGACATTCGCACTGAGACGATCGTCCTCGCCAGCGAATATGCCTTCAACGCCCCCACCCTGCGCTCCAAGCTATCGTCCAAGGGCGATGTCACCGTGCTACGGCCCGGCAGCACGCTCGACCTGGAAACCAGCGCCTTGCGCGTCCGTGTGCTGATCAGGGAGGCCGAATACGCCGAGGGGAATCTACCACAGCAAAGTTTCTTCCAGAAAGTCACCTTCGAGCTACAGGCATGGGTCAAGCAGGGGGCCGTTGAGCCGCCAGCAATGTCGCCGCCGATAGTTTAGAGAAGCCCGCTTTTGCAGTGGCCTGCAGGCAGACGATGGCAACTGTCTGCCTGCAGGCCGCCGCACGCAAAACAACCACTGGCCCGCTTAAGTGGGCCAGTGTGCATTCAGAACTCAAGGCTCCGGTGTGGAGATCACCTCCGCTCCCGGCGGCGGCGTCACATCCGGGCCGTACAGATACCGCGCCGACCACGGCACAAAATTGCTGATAAAGGTATCCTGATACAGGATATTCCCCTCCGCATCGCGCACCACCCGCCCCAGCCGAGCAGATAACCCATCGTGGGCGCTTTCGAGTTGGCGCACTGTTTGCGGGGGCAGCGTTGGATCGTACTCGTAGATGGGCGGGCCTGGCGGCTCCGGCTGCCCCCAGGTAGGCCCGATTTGCTCGACAGTGCGTCCGTCGCTGGTGCTGTAGAAGTAGAAGAACAGCCGGTTGGCGTGCGCATCCACATGGGTCTCGATCAACAGATGATACGGGGTATCGTTCGTGAAGCGGAAATCCACCAGCGGCTTGTAAATTGTCGCATCGAAGCCCGGCCCATAGCCACCGATCTCGTAATAGCCCACCCGGTACGCATGGGGCCAGCGCTCCACAATCGGGTAGCCCGCGTAGTACGCCGCGCGAAACACCGTCGTCGCCACCTGGCAGATACCGCCCCCCACCCCCGGCACGGTTCGATTTCCAATGATGACGTAGGATTCATCGTAGCCTGCATCGGGCGTTATTTCGCCGAGGTGGTCGTTAAACGAGAAGGTCTCACCGGGCGCGACCAACACGCCATCGTATTTGGATGATCCCAAACGGACGTTGTGATTTCGAGAGGAAGAGGAGCCTGTGAAATACGATTCGCCGACAGCGATCAGCTCCACAATGCCCAGATCGGCCCCGGTCAGTGTGTCGGGATAGCGCGGCGCCACCGGTTCCATGACCAATGGTACGAAGTGCTGCCCGGCTCGCACCATCTCGTTGATCTGCTCGACCGTCGCGGTAATGTTCAACGAGCGCCCCAATGCACTCGGCGAGGCTACCACCAGCTCGCCACGCGCTGCGTTGAAGTGAAAAGTCGCGTCCACGGGCTGGCGCTGCAGGCCCACTGCCAGCGGTTCCAGATAAGCCGCCAACTGCACCTCATCCAGCCCCAGCCAGACCTGATTATCCAGCGTGTAGACGGCCAACATCTGGCTGAGCATCTCCGTTGTCAGCGTCCACGGGCCTGGATCGCCCGCGCGTGGATCGGCCAGCGTCAAGGTCAACGGCGCGGAGAGGATCGTATCGGCGATGTCGAGAGCTTGTCGGGCCTGAGCATCGGTGATCTCTGGCAGCAGCTGGGTGACGTAGAGCGGCGTCTCGACCGGCTCTGGCTGGCGCAGCAAGGGCAACAACGCCTCCAACGTAGGCGAGAGCTCCACCCGGCGACCAATCGCCGCCGGCTCGAGGTGCAACGCCCCGCCCTCCATGCGCACGTAGGCGTTGCGCGCGGGCTGCTCCACTGCCGCCGCCACCAATGCCAGCTGTTGGAGCGTGCGGTCGCGATCCCACGCGAAGACGGGCGCGACAACCGGCTGCTCCAGCATGACCTCGACCCGGCGCGTGAGCAGTTCCATCCCTGAGCCAGAATGCCCCAACGCCCACGCCTGCGCCAACGTCGCCTCCGCATCCAGCGTGATGCCTAAATCGCGCGGAGAGAAGGCCCACCGCTGCCCATCCGGCCCCAGAATGACGACGCGCGGCGCATCGAGACGCAAGGCCGCTTCCACCACCGGCGCAACCTCCGTGGGCGACAGGCCACCCACAGGCGTCTCCCAGACCCACGTCCCCGGAATCAACCGCTGATCCAGGCGCGGGCCTAATGCCATCCAGATCATTCCCATTAAAAGCAACACCACTAGCAACAGTATCCCAATCCCTCGCATGACCTGTACCTCATTTTATATGATATTCGTCAACTATATTATAAACCCAAAGCGCAAGATTTCAACCCGGCACCCGCAAACGCCGCTGACGCCAGGCGTGAACCTCCGCCCAGGGGCGTGTGTTGAGCAAATGCTGCGGCTCTGCCCAACCACGGCGCGCCATCGCCACACCGAACGGCAAGACCGCGAACCCCTCTACATCGTGCGCATCGGAGCTGATCGCGAGCATCACCCCCAGCTCGACTGCACGGCGGATGTAAACATCGCTGAGATCGAGCCGTAACGGCCAGGCGCTCACCTCCAGGGCCACGCCATACTTGAGCGCCGCCTGGAAAAGCGCCTCCATATCCAAATCGGCTGGCGGACGCCGTCCCAACAAGCGGCCTGTGGGATGGCCGATCAGATCAACGTAGGGATTCTGCATCGCCATCAGGATGCGTTCTGTGAGCTCTTCGCGCGGATGATTCAGCCCCGAATGCACGGAAGCCACCACAAAGTCCAGCTGCGCCAACGCATCGTTGGGCCAATCGAGGCCGCCATCAACGCGGATCTCCACTTCGGCTCCGGCAAGCACCCGGAAGCCCGCGCCCAGTTGCGCGTTGACCTCCGCCACATCAGCCAAGAGCGCCGGAAGATCATCGGGCGTCATTCCACGGGAGATGCCCAACCCCGATGTGTGATCGCAGACGACGAGGTAGTGCAGGCTCGCCGCCTGCGCCGCGCGCGCCATCTCCAGGATCGTGTGCTCGCCGTCGGAGCGCACCGTGTGGCACTGGAAATCGCCGCGCAGATCCGCGCGCGTGACCAGCCGGGGCAGTGCAGCGGCTTGCGCCGCCGCGAACTCGCCGCGATCCTCGCGGAGCTCCGGCGGAATCCACGGCAGGGCCAGCGTCGCATAGACCTCCGATTCGTTCGCGCAGAGCAGCTCGGAGCCATCCGCCCGCTGGAAGCCGTACTCGCTCAAAGAGAGGCCCTGCTGTTGCGCCAGCTCCCGCAAGCGGATATTGTGCCCCTGGCTGCCGGTGAAGTATTGCAACGCGGCCCCCCAACGCGCCGGCGGCAGGACGCGCAAGTCCACTTGCAACCCATCCACGGTGCGGATCGAGGTCTTGGTCGGCCCGCTGAGGAGGACGCTGCCAACCACCGGGAGGGTGCGGAAGCGCGCCATCACCGGTTCGGGCGATTCCGCTGCGACCAGGATGTCAATATCGCCTACCGTCTCTCGCATCCGCCGCAGGCTGCCCGCCGGTTCGATTCGCACAATCTCCGGCAGCGTCTGCAACGCGCCGATGATCTCCTGGGCCAGCGGCCAGGCCACCGCCAGAGGAACCCGTCGCTGCCGTTGGCGGCGCAAGGCCCGGATCCCCTCGCCGATGTTGTGTTCGGTGCGCGCGCCGATGCCCTTCAAGGTCTGTAACTGTCCATCGCGCGCGGCGGCCTCGAGCTGTTCGAGCGTCGTGATGTCCAGTTCGCGCCAGAAGCGCGCCACCCGGCGCGGCCCTAGCCCCTGCACTTGCAACAAGTCAAGTAGGGAGGGAGGCATGTCGGCGCACAGTTTATCATACGCAGCGATTGCGCCCGTTTCCAGATACTCGCGGATTTTAGCGGCCAGGGTCTCGCCAATGCCGGGGATCTCCTCCAGTCGCCCCTCGGCCACGAGCGTGGGCAAAGGCGTCGCCAATCCGCGCAGCGCCTCTGCTCCGCGCCGGTAGGCCAGGATGCGGTGGTAATTCGCGCCCTGGATATCCAACAGGTCCGCCATTTGATCGAAGAGCGTCGCCAGTTCACTCGCTTGCTCAGCCATCGTGCGCTCCTTTCCTCGCTAGCGATTGCTTCTTAATCTCATCATAGCCGCACTTGGCGAATTAGGCAAATTTTTTAAGGCGGACACGGCCCGCATTTGACAAATCCGCTGTTGCCGGTAAGATGCAGCGCGATGAACAGTTATCGAGAGTACGTAGGCAACTTGCACGTCCATTCCATCTATTCCGATGGAACAAAGACCCACGCGGAGATTGCACACGCTGCGGAAGTGGCGGGGTTGGATTTCATCGTGGTGACAGATCACAATATCTATGTCGAGGGCGTGGCCGATTATTATGGCAAGGTGCTGTTGCTAGTGGGGGAAGAGGTTCACAATGTGCGCCGCCGCCCCCAGGCCAATCACCTGCTCATCTATGCCACCGAGGAGGAGATGGCCCCCTACGCCTTCGGTTATGCGCAGGCGCTGATCGAAACGGTGCGCGAGCGCGAGGGGTTCTGCTACATCGCGCATCCGGTGGAGAAGCGCGGGCGCGTCGGCGGCGAGACGCACACCATCCCCTGGGTGGATTGGCCGATTCAGGGCGTGACCGGGCTAGAAATTTGGAACTATCTTTCGGAATTCAAGGGGCTGCTGTGGGGCTATCTCCCGGCGATTGTCTACAGCTTCTTCCCGGAGTTGGGCATCCGTGGCCCACACCGCCGGACATTGCGCCTGTGGGATGAGCTATTGGCTCAGGGGCAACGGCTGTCCGCGCTCGGCGGCGCGGACGCCCACGCGCAGACTTACAGCCTGGGGCCGCTCAAGCGGATGCTCTTCCCCTACGAATATCACTTCCGCTGCGTGAACACGCACATACTCACGCAAGGCCCGCTCGGCGGCGAGTTCGCCGAAGACCGGGCGAAGATCTACGAGGCGCTGCGCGCCGGACGCACCTGGGTGGGGTACGATCTCCCCCACACTACCCGTGGCTTCCGCTTCGTGGCGCGGAGCGGCTCCGCGCAAGCCACCGTCGGCGAGGAGTTGAAACGTCTGGGCGCGATCACCATTGAGATTGATCTGCCAGCGGCAGGCGCGATTCGGCTCTTGCGCGATGGCAAGGTGCTGGCCCGCGCACATGGACATCAGCTCCGGCACACCTCTGCCGAACCGGGCATCTACCGCGTGGAGGTTTACCGGCGCTTCCGAGGGCGTCGGGTCGGCTGGATCTTCTCCAGCCCAATCTACATCGTCTAAAATCAACAGAGGCCACCGCAAGCGGTGGCCTCTGTTCGTTATTGCGCAAGGTGCGCCTTACACCATATCCTTGCCCGGCCCGGTCTCGAAGAAGGCGACATTCTTCTTGATGTCGTCCACATATTCATCGGGGACATCGTCCTCGACAAAGATGGCCTCGTTGGGGCACTCCGCCATACAAGCGCCACAATCAATGCAGGTGTCCGGGTTGATGTAGTACAGGGGCCACTCATCAGTAGGTTCCGGCAAAGTATGGATCGAACCCGTGGGGCAAACATCCACACATAAACCCGCGCGTTCACACAACTCCGTAATCACATAAGCCATAGCATACCTCCTTAAGATATCATCTGGTAAATTAGCAAGTTAAGACTGTCTCAACCCACTGTACTCATTTTACAATGGGCCGCCAAGCGTGTCAAGATTCGCCCGCATCCTTTGCAGGCGGGGCCAGACGCTCCAGCGCGATGGCGACATCTTGTAGCAGCCGCTCCTGATCAAAGAGTCCCTTCTGCAACAGCGATTCCACCCGCTGCTGCAATAAGGCGCGTTCGTCAGCGGTCAGCTCCTTGGCGGTGACAACGACCACCGGGATTTTGGATGTGACCGCGCTCGACTTGAGATTCTCGATCACCGCGAAGCCATCCACCTCCGGCATCATCAGATCAAGCACGACGAGATCGGGTAGCCAATCGTGAATTTTGCTGATTGCGGCGGCCCCATCGGGAGCTTCCTCCACGCTATAGCCGGCCTCTTCCAGATAGCGGCGCAGCAGTTTGCGGTCGTCGGGGTTGTCGTCAACCACCAACACGTTGCTCGGGATCTGCTGTTCCAGCCGCGCGAGTGCGTCCAACAAATCGCGCTCCAGGATTGGCTTGACGAGATAATCGGCGACGCCCATGCTCAGCCCCTTGTCAGCCTCGCTGATGATGGAGCAGACCACAATGGGAACATCGCGCGTCTCCGGGTCTGATTTGAGCTCGCGGATGATCTCCCAACCATCCTTGGTGGGCATTATGATATCAAGCGTCACTGCGTAGGGCTTGAGCCGCTTGACCTCTTCGAGCACGCGCTCGCCCTTGGTAAGGCCCACCACATGATAGCCCTGCTTCTCCAGATAGCGGCGGAAGAGCGTCACCACCCCCTCATCATCATCCACGGTGAGGACGGTCAGGCTCTCTTCGGCACGCGCCTTGGCCTCCTCTTCCTCTGGCTCCTCGGCCTTCGGGCCACCGATGGGCAAGGCCACAAAGAAGGTCGTCCCCATGCCTACCTCACTCTCGAACCAGATGCGCCCGCCATGCGCCTCGACGAACTTCTTGCTCACCGGCAGGCCCAATCCTGTGCCGCCGTAGCTGCGTGTGGATGAGGAATCCACCTGCTCGAACTCCTTGAAGACCGCGCCGTACCGCTCCTTGGGAATACCGATACCGGAGTCCTGCACCGCGATGATGACCTCCCGCCCCTCGCGCCAGGCGGAGACCTTGATGTAGCCCTCCTCGGTGAACTTGGAAGCGTTCCCCACCAGGTTGAGCACCACCTGGCGGATCCGGCGCTCATCCGCGATGATGTTGGGCAATCCATCCTCCACATCGCGCTGCAATTCGACCGGCTTATCCTTGACCAGCGCCAATGCCGTCGAGAGCACCCCTTTGACAACCGTGTTCACATCAACAGGCTCGAAGATGAACTCCATCTTGCCCGCCTCGATCTTGGAGAGGTCGAGCACATCGTTGATGAGGTTCAGCAGGTGCCTGCCGCTATCGTGGATGGCCTCCAGGTCGGTGCGCTGCATGTCGGTGAGCGGCCCATCTATGCCCTTGAGAATGACCCGCGAGAAGCCGATGATCGAGTTGAGCGGCGTGCGCAGCTCGTGGGACATGTTCGCCAAGAACTCGCTCTTGAGCCGATCCGCCGACTTGGCCTCCTGGTAGAGCGTGGCGTTCTCTGCGGCGACGCCCACGTTGATAGCCGCCTGCTGCGCAAAGCCCATCTCGTCGGCGTCAATGGGCGGATGGCCCTCCTGCCGCCCCAACATCAGCACGCCCAATACCTGATCGCGGCTGATCATCGGTACGACAAAGAGCTCGCGTAACGCCAGGTCCTGACAGAGCTGCTCCAGACGGTTGTGTTTTTGGATGAGCGTCAGATTTTTCACCAATGAAGGTTCGCTCTTGCCGATGACCCGTGTCAATCCAGGCATATCCTTGGGCGTGAAGGATCTGTTGCCCCGCAAGGTCACAGCCCGGCCCGCCTCATCATGCACGGTGACGAGCTCCACGCGTTCGCCCTGCCAGAGCCAGAACAGGGTGGGCATCTCGAAGCGGTGCGAGATCACGCCGCCCACATCGCGCAACATCTGGTAAATGTCGAGCGAGCGCGAGGCGGTCTGCAACACCTCGTTGAGGATGGCGCGCCGCTCAGCCTCAGCGCGCGTCGTCGCCACCAGATGGATGTTCTCCAGCGCCACCGATGCCTGCTGCACCACGGTCTCGTAGAAGCGCAACTCCTCCGTGGAGAACTCGTGCGGCGTGCGCGTGTAGATGAGGGCGATGCCATACCGCTGTTCCTGAACGTTCAAGGCCAGCGCGGCCACCCCCCGCACGCCAATGCGATGGTACACATCGCGCACCACCCCCTTGATGATTGTACTGTCTTCTATATCGGGAACGACCAAGCGCGCCTGTTGCGTCAGCGCATCGAGGATGTCCTGCCAGGGTTCCAGCGGATATGAACCGCCGCCATTACTGCCCTCTTTGCGATCCCACGTCGTGACGATGCGCAACGTATCGGGATTATCCACCGGCTCCAATACGCCGATAAGCACGCGGTCCGGCTCAGGGCGCCGGCCCAACCCACCGGCAGTCACCTGCAACACCTCTTCTGCCGCCCGCGCCTCGTTGATGTGCGCCCCGATTTCGTAGAGCGCGCTCGCTTCGGCCAGGGCATCCTGCGTCTGCGAGAAGAGCATCCGGTTCTGCAACGCCAGGGCAAGCTGTTCGCGCACCGCCGTCACCAGCGCGATGTCATCTTCGGACCAGTCATGCAGATCCTCCGGGTCCTCGAACTCCAGCAGCCCAATCGGCTCCTCTTGCAAGGTGATGGGCGCGATGAGCGCAGTCCGTTCCCCCTCGCCGCCGACCTGCACCTGCACATCGTGGGAGGCCAGGGCAGGGAGCACCCCATCCCAAGCATCCGCCGTGAGCGGCTCCAGCTCATTGAGGTCATAGACGTACCCCAAGACCTCCTCCTGGGCCGTGTATTCGCTCCAGGCGTCGCTGGTGTAACTGCGCTGCAACGCCTGCAACTCCGCGAAGCGTTGCTGCGCCTCGGTGAAGAGACGCGCGTTGACGATCACGTTGGCGATCTGATCCGCCATCGTCTGCAAAATCGCGATATCGGCCTCAGAGAAGGCCTCCGGGCGACGATCCTGAATCGTCATCGCGCCGATAGTCTCGCCACGGGCGCGCAGCGGCAGCGCCATCTCCGAGCGGGTTTCCGGCAGGAAAGGATTATCAAAGCGCACCGCCTCCTCACCCACGTCCAGCGCGATGCGCGCCTCGCCATCCACCACACAGGCGCCGATCATCGAAGTGCCCCCCACCTCCAGCCGGTGCTGGCGCGCCAACATCTGTTGCCCGGCCTCCCCCGTGCCAGAGCGCAGCTCCGCCCAACGCCCCGTCTCCTCCACCAGGAAGATGCCCGCGTAGTAGAGATCAAAGCGCTCACGAATCAATTCCACCACCTGGGGCAAAATCTCATCGGGATCGAGAATTGACGAGGCGGCCCGTGAAACCTCCGCTGCCGTCTGCAAGCGCAGCGCGCGATTGGCGAGGTCATCCAGCGCCTCCTGACGCTGCAATTGAAGCTGTTGTCGGTCGAGCGCCACCGCCAGCTGATCGGAGATGGCCCGCAAGACCTGGGTGCTGCGCTCCGGCAATTCGCTGAGCGGGCGGTCGCCGTAGAAGGAAAGGAATCCCACCAGCCGTCCCCGCGCCCGCGCGCCCAGCATCACCGCGCTGCGCAACCCTCGCGACAGCAGGTTCTCGCGCACGGTGTCGGACATATCGGCCTCAGGGGCCTCCGCATCGTGATAGACCAGGATGTAGCCAGGGTCGTTCAACATCCGTAGCAGGTGCTCGGAGCGTGCTACCGGCGTCCCTTCCACCACGGAGAGCGTTTCGGGGTGCTCGCTATCCTGGATGGCGTAGACATCGGCCTGCAACGGGAAACCTTCCACATCCCAATCGCGCACCACACGCAAGGTCACGCCCTGCATATTGACGAAAGCGGTGAGGTCGGAGATCACCCGGAGAATCTCATCGAAGGTCTGGGCGCGCCCCAGGCCCTCGCTCACGCGATACAAGATCTCCGTCTCGCTGAGCGAGCGTTCGGTCTGCACAAAGAGGCGCGCGTTTTCCAGGGCAATTGCGGCCTGGCTGGCGATAGCTTCGAGCAGCTCCTTGTGCCGTTCGACGTATGCCCCAGGCGTCGTGTAGCTCTGCACCGCCATCACGCCAATGACCCGCTCGCCGACCATCAACGGCACACCCAACCACGATTTTCCGCCTGATTTGCCCATTTGGGCAATACCCAATTTACTCCGGGCCTCATCCAAATCACGGCTGATCAACAAAGACTTGCGCGACTGAATGACGTGCTCGGTCAAGCCGCTGCCCAAAGGCCGCACACCGCCGGCGGGACGCACAAAGACTTCGCCCTCAACAACGTTCAGGACAAAGTGCAGTTCATTGCGTTCTGGATAGTAAAGCGTCACGTAGAAGTTGGCCGCATCCATCAGACGAGCAGTATAGCGGTGCAACAGCTCCGCCACCGCATTCACATCACGTTGCACGGCCACATCGCGGGCCATCTCATTGATCACGCTGAGCTCACGGGCCGAGCGTTGAACATCCTCAAAAAAGCGTGCGTTCTGAATCGCTACAGCGCCCTGAGTGGCAATAGTCATCAGCAAACGCTGCGCCTGCTCATCATAGACGTGCTCCGCTTCATAGTTCTGGATCGCCATGACACCCACGATTTCATCGGCCACGAGCAACGGCACACCCAGCCACGATTTGGAGACATCCCCCACCAAGTCAATGTTCCGCTGCCTATGAAACTCTAACAACTCCTTTTGTGTGCGCAAGAGAATGGAGCGGCGCGTGTGGATGATGTGGCTGGTCAAGCCCTCGCCCAGCTTGTAGGTCACAGGTGGAATGCGCTCACCATGTTCATAGTAGAGCGCCGCAGTCCAGTATGACGCACCCTGCTCATAGAGCGCAATGTAGAAGCTGGTGACATCAAAGAGCCGGCCTACCTGTTGATGGATCAATGTGAGCAGATCATCCAGGTCAAGCGAACCGGCCAACGCCTGCCCGATCTCGTTGAGGATCGAAAGCTCCGCGATACGGCGTTCGCGCTCGATAAAGAGCGTCGCGCCCTCCAGAGCCACAGCGACCCGGCTTGCAATCTCGTTCGTCAACCGCTCTTCGGCCACGCCGAGCGCCCCTGGACGCTCGTGCAGATAGCTCAACGTTCCCATGATCGCGCCCTGACGGTCAAAAAGCGGCGCGCAGATAGCCGAGCGGATCGCCTCCGCGCCCTCCTCGGTCTCCAGAACCAGCCAGCGCGCGTCATCTTGGGTGTCCTGAATCAAGGCCGACTTGCGTTCTTCCAGCACCCATCCCTGGAGGCCCTCCGTCCGAAGTTTCTGAACGAACCGCGCGGTCGCCTGCGCATCGAGCTCCGTGCGCAACTGCACGGTCGAACGGAACAAAGGCTGGCCATCGCCCACGTCAAAGATAATCAAATCGCCATGCTGTGCGCCTACATAGGGAGCCATATCCAACGCCACCTGCGCAAGATCCTCCAGATCGGTCTTGGCAGCGAGCTGGCGGCTCACCTCATAGAGCGTTGCCAATCGCCCGCGTTCTGCTTCAACTGATTCTGTCAAGCGCACGTTCTGCAAGGCCGCGGAGGCTTGATTCGCCAACGCGACTATCAACTCCACATCTGCTTCGGTGAAGTCCGGCTGCTCAACGCGATTGAGCGCCGTCATCGTTCCGAAAATCTCGCCCTGATAGAGCAACGGCGCAACAGCCACCGACCCGATTTGTGTATCGCGGCGACGTTGCTGCACCGCCGAACTTTCACGGGAATCGGTGACGCCTTTGAGGGAGAGCGCCGGGCGACGCTCGCGCAACACCCAGCCAGCCAGGCCGTTCCAGAGTTCCTCAAAGGGCACAGGCGTCAGGACCTCACCCCCAGGGCCGCCGCCGATGTAGTGCAGCACCCGCTTCTCCGCCAGGTCATACGTCGCTATCGTAACGCGGTACGCCGACAACGTCTCAGCAACGCCATCGGCCATGGCCTGCAACATCTCTTCGATATCATGGGCCTCCGCCCAGGCGCGCCCCAGCTGATAGAGCGCAGCCGTGCGGCGCTGCGCCTGGTGCATATCTGTCGCCATCTGCTGGCGCAACAGCACCTCGGCCAGACGCGCGGCCAACGGCGTGAGCAGTGCGGTTTGCTCAACGGTAAACGGCTGAGCAACATAGCGCCCCACCAACACGGCCCCTAGCAGCTGCGCCTCATCTGTGACCGGCGCTAACGCCAGGGCGTGGAGCGCCGCTGCGTCCGGGTCGCCGGGCAAGATCAAAGGATCGAGCAGCACCGCGCTAAAGCAGCGCCGCGCCTCCAGCTCCTGCCGGGCGCGAGCAGGCAATCCGCCCAACGGCAGAACAGCCGCCCGTGCGGCCTCGGTTCCCACCCAGGGGCGTAGCGCATTGCTGAGCGCCGCATCCGCCACGTAGAGGCGCACCATATCGGCCCCAAAGAGGGGGCGGAGCTGCGTATCCAACAGCTCTCCCAGCTGCGTTGCATCCACCGTTGCCAACGGCAATGTGGCGATCGTATAGAGAGCCTTCCATCCAGTGTGTTGTTCCAAAGCTTCCATGCCTTGCTCCTACTCTGGCCGCGCCAGCAGGTATGTACGCAACAACACCCGCCGATACCTTCCCAGCCTACGATGTATCCGTGTCATCTTCATGCGCCTCGACCGCCTCCGCTGACGGCGTGCCGGTGAGCTCTTGGGTGCCCGGCTTCTGCGCAGCGGCGCGCTCGTGGGCGCTCCCCAACCGTATTGCACTGCGCGGCACGCCCAGCGAGCGTCCCAGCTCGCGGACGGCGGTTTGTAACACCATCTGCACATCCGGCGCAGCCTGGATGCGTCCCACAATCTCGCGGATGCGCCGCTCACGCAACGCCCGCGCTTCAGTGGCATTGAGCTGCAGGATGTTCTGCGCGACGACCGCCGCCTGCCCCGCCAAGGACATCACCTGGCGCAACTCGGCTTCGGAGAACTCTAAGTGCTCCCGATAAACCGCGTGCAGATAGCCGATTTTCTGATTGGCAACCACCAATGGTACGAAAATTGCGCTCTTGCCTTCCAATTGCTTGACGAAGAAGGCGCGCATGTTGTCATCCACGCGCGGATCGGTGGTCAAATCCGCAACGAAGGTAGGCGCATCCAGGCGCAATAGCACCTTGGCCGATGGGAAGGCCGCGACCGGATAGCGGTCCTGGAGTCGCTCCAGCGGGACATCCGACCAACGCGCGTAAACCGTGGACCATGTGGGCGCATCGTCGCCGATCCAGGGGCGATCAAAGAGCTGCAAGGAGGAGTTGGTCGCAGCCGGATGGTTAAGGATCGTGTAGCGCCGCAACACGTCCAACACATCCTCGTAGTCGTTTACCCGGTTGAGCTCGGCCCCGGCCTGATACAGCGCCTCGGTTTCGGCCAGGTTCTCCTGAATCTGGTCGAAGAGCCGCTCACGGGCCAGCGTTGTGGAGAGGGCCGCCGCTACCGTGCGCACGGCGGAAATCTCATCCTGTCCCCAATCGCGCTCCGTCTCAGTGTCGCCAAAGCCGAGGAAGTTGGGCAGCTCTGGATAGCGCCCCGGCACGGCTAACAGCAACATAGACTTCAGCCCCAACGCCTCCAAGAACTCGCGCTCCTCCGGCGACGCCGTACTGAACCGCTCCCGCACCACCCCCTCCTTGAGAAGGGCCAACCGCCATGTCTCAAGTTGGGTCGGCGCAAAACGCTCCCATGTCTCCCCGCGCTCCGCGCCCCAGGCTTCGAGCAGGCTCCAGAAGCGCGCTTCATCCTCCTGATGGGCCTCGAAGTAGTAGGTGCGCCCAACGCCAACAGCATCACCGAGCAAGGCCAACACTTCGGCCAGGGCCTCGGTGCCCTGCTCGGTGAGCAGGCTTGTGGTCTGCGCCACGCGCGTCTGATACCGCGCCTGCACCTCCACCACCGCGAGCGCCTGCTGTGTCTGTCCGAAGAGGCGGGCATTCTGAATTGCCGTCGCCACCTGGGTTCCCAGGAACTCCAGGAGCTGGATGTCATCTTCTTCAAAGTGGCCGACTTGAACGCTGTTGACGTAGAGCACGCCGACCATCTGCTGTCCCAAGCGCAGCGGAACCGCGACCTGCGAAAGCAGCCCCACATCGTAGATGATTCGCGCCTCGCCCTCTTTCGTCATTTCCGGTATCCGGCGATCCGCCCGCGTATCCCGGATCAGCACAGCTTCGCCGCTCTGCATGATGGTATGGGTCATCCCCTGCGGACGGGGCAACACGGTGGGATCGCGCTCCAACCACTCCGGGGAGATAACCGCCCGCCCCACCGAATATTGTTCTGTATCTGGATCGAGATAGTAGATCGTGGCGGTATCGCCGCCGAAGATCTCCAACGCCCATTGAGAGCCGGCGTCGAGGATCTGCTGCACATCCAACATGGCAACCAGCTCCAGACCAGCATTGTAGAGCTGTTGCAGGCTCTGAGCGCGGTCGGCGCTCTCGGCGTAGAGGGTGGCGTTCTCCAACGCGGAGGCTGCCTGCGCCGCGAAGAGCTCCGCCAGGCGCACATCGTCATCATCAAAGGCGACCCGACGCTTGCCAGCATCAATATCCAGCACTCCCAACACTCCCGCGCGCCCCAGAATCGGCACCGAAAGCACTGCATCAAACTGGAAGCCGACATCGGCGATCCAATCCACCTTCCCGTCCCAGAGCTGATAGTTCTCCAGCACCACCGGACGCCGCTCCTGCAAGACGCGGTGCGCCAGCCCCTCATCGGCAGAGAGCTCCATGCCGATAGCCTGGCGGAGCTGCTCCGTGCCCGCTACCAGGATGAGGCTCCCATTTTCGGGATGATGCTCCAGGTAGCCGACGATGTCGGCCCCGAAGACGGAGGCGGCCTGCTCCACAATGGTATTCGCCAACTCCTGGGGATCGAGCTCCGCAGCGAAGCGCAGCGACACCTCATAGAGGGACTGCAATTCTCCGGAGCGCTGTTGCGTCTCCTCCAAGAGGCTCATGTTTTCCAAAAGCACCGCAACCTGCCCGGCGAGGTTCTGCGCGAGCGCCCGCGTCTCAGGATCGAGCGGGGGATCGTCCCGCCGCTGCACCATCGCCATGAAGCCCTTCTGGGCCGTGGCGGTGCGAATCGCCACATACAGCACGCGCTCCAGATCATAGCTCTCGGCCAGCAGCGCGTTATCGGGCGTGCTCAACATCCGCCCCAACTCAGGGCGCGTCAGCCCTCGGAAGAAGATCTGCAAATCTTCCGAGAGGGCGTACTCGGAGCCGGCGGATAACACCTGTTCACCTGCCGGATCAAGGAACGCCTGCAACTGCACGCGCGGCGATTCGGGGTTCAAGTAGGTGAAGACGCCCACCGCCATCCCCAATCCTTGCGCCAACACCTGCGCGATATCGCGGAGGGCCTGCTCCGGCTCGGTGGTGCCGGCGGCAGCCTGCAACACGAAGTTGATGAGCGCCTGTTGCTGCGCGGTGCGCTGCGCATCCTCGAAGAGGCGCGCGTTCTCCAGCGCCAACCCCACCTGCTCACTGACGCTCTGCACCAATGAGAGCTCTTCTCGTGACCAGGTGCGCTCCGGGTCGGTCAGGGCGACCACACCGACCAGTTGATCGTGCGCGCTGATGGTGCTCATCAACGAGGTGACGCCACCGCCGCTAACCAGCTGGTGCGTTTTGGTCGCATCGGTGTAGAAATCGTCGGGCACGGGCAGCGGCGGAACGGGGTAGACCTCCACCTGGTCATATTCGTAGGCCATCGGACGCTGGCGAGCCATCACGCGCGCCCATCCCTGGCGGCGATAGTCCTGCTGAAGCATCTGCAGCTCCGCCACCGCGCCCTGCATCCGCTCCATCGCTTGCGCGTTCATAATCGCCAGGGCGAGTTGGTCGGCAAGCAGCTGCAAGTTGCTGATGTCGTCATCGGTGAAGGCCGAGGTCTGCTCGCTCTGCACATCCAACACGCCGATGAGCTCATCGCCGATTTTGAGCGGCAGACCGATTTCGGAGTGGGTGTCGGGCAAGTCGGGATTATCGAACCAGTAAGCATCCTCGCCCACGTCCAGGGCGATGCGCGGCAGCCCGGTCGCGGAGACGTACCCCACGATGCCCTGCTGCCCCACCCGCAGGCGATGGCGGCGCAACAACATGCGTCGCCCCCCCTCGGAGGAAGCCGCGCGCAAGACCGCCCACTCGCGATCTTCATCCAGCAGGAAGACGCCCGCGTGATAGAGGTCGAAGTATTCAGAAATCGCCGTGACTGCTATCTCCAACAGCGTGAGGACATCCTGTGCGTGAGCGGCCTCGCGGGTCACCATGTTGGCCGCCTCGAGCTGCTTGCTCTTCCGCTCCAGAGCCGAGGTGCGCTCTACGACTTGCGCCTCGAGATTCTGGACAAATTCGCGCACCTGCCGCGCCATCTGGTTGAACGACTGCGCCAGGAAGCCCACCTCATCCGCCCGCTCGATGGGAATCTCGTAGGCCAGATCGCCCGCCCCCACGATGGCAGCCCCTTCGGCCAGCCGCTCCAGAGGTTGCAGCACCACCCGGCTCAGTACGGCCTGCGTCAACACAATCATCAACGCCGCCAATACGATCCCGCCCAAGGCCGGCAACAAGGCCAGCCAGAAAGGATCAACCAGCGCCAACGGCTGCCCGACGACAATGTAGAGTGATTGCCCAAAGGTCCCCGGCACCGGCACTTCTCCAACCGTGAGATAGACCGCGCCGTAGTCGGGCAGAACGCGCTGGAATTCACCCCGCGTCAGCCGGTCCAGGCCCAAAACCTGCGTACCATTCAAGGCGGGGTTGGAGTGATAGACCACCAGTCCGCCCTCCAAAACCAAAGCCGCAAAGGATAAGTCGTCCTCGCCTCTGGGGACTTCGCGCATCTGCAAATCCAACCCCGACACATCGTAGAGAGAGGTCACGTAGGGCGTGATGCCCCGCACGATCTGTTCCAGCTGCCGCACGGCCATCTGCGCCTTGCCCACCCGGGCCTCACGATAGGCCGCGCGGTAGCCCGCCCCGCCCAAGATGAAGGCCGGCATCACCAGCAGCAAGGGAATGATGATGATGATCAGAACCATGCGCCAGCGCAGGCTCAACTGCTTCCAGAACATTATTGACCTCCTTCTAGCCGAGGCAATGTCTCGTAAATTTCGGCTGCCAGGATAAATTGTGTCGGGATGTCCAGCTCCCAGTGACGGGCCGCCGCCAGGTTGATCGCCAGACTGTTGCGATCAGGGACTTCGGGCAGGATTGTCGAGAGCGCGACGCCCTCCACCTGCCAGTTGAGGATGCGTGCGACGTGCGCCCCCTGCGCCTCGGCGGTGAGCGTCAGCCCGCCCACCGCACCGGTGCGCACGGTATCCCGCCACAGGCCGAAGACCGGCACAGGGGAGTTGTAGAGCGTCCAGCGCAACACCTGCTCAGCAGGAACCGGCTCTCCCGACGCATCCACCAACGTCTGGTAACGGACCAACAAAATGAAGTCCACCTCGCGCCCGACCTCCAACACGGCGGCCTGCCAATCCGCCCACCGACTGACTACGCGCAATTGGGGCGCTTCGGTGAAGACCTGCGCCTGTGCCGCCTGTTCCGCGACGTATCGCGCTATATGGTCGCCGCCGGCCTGGGTATCTCCCAAAACCAGATAATGCTCAGCGTCCGGCAGAAAGGCCAGCGCTACGCGCAGCGTCTCTTTGACGCGGGGATACTCCAAGACGCCCGCCACGTTGGGCAGCTGAATGCCATATTCGCGCGGGCTGCCGCGCAGTCCGCAGAAGATGATGGGGCGTTCGCGGTCGGCAGCCTGCGGGATAATCAACCGCGCGGCCTCATCACCATAGACGATGACCGCATCTGGGTCGAACTCTGAAATTTTATCCAGCGCAGCGGCGACTGCCGCCGCTACTTCCGCATCCGAATCGTGGCCCGTGAGCGCCAGATAGTGGGTCTCCAGGGTCAGTGTAAGATCCGGGATGGAATACCCCTGCCGCGCCATGCTCTCACGGAAGCCGGCCTGCGCCGACGAGGCCCACACGTCACCGTAGCCATAGCTGTTGATCCACAAGATGCGCAAAGGCTGGTCCGGGACCGGGACAGGGACGCCCTCCTGCACAGGCAGGGGTGCTTCCACACAGCCAGATAGTCCCCACAGCAGACTTATCAGCAGCACGAGCAGCGCTGCACGTATCGGCCTTGCTCTTCCGTCTCTCACCGCTCTCAGTCTTCCTCCACATGCCGGGGCAAGAGCTGCACCCGTGCGCGTTCCAATTGGAAGGCGCGCCCCAGTTCCTCGGCGGCGCTGCGCAAGATGGAATCCACATTGACCGAAGCGCGCACACGCCCCACGATTTCACCTCGCGCCTGCTCTTGCAAGGCCCGTAACCGCGCCTCTTCAAGCAACCGGGCGTTCTCCAACGCCAGACCCAATTGTTGGACGACCGATTCGGCCAGACGCAGGTCTTCCTCCGCCCAGGGGTGCAGACTCTCGAAAGAGAGCGCCCCTACCAGCCGCCCCCGAATACGCACCGGCGCGAGCAAGGTATACTGCCCCTCTGCGTTGATAGCGGTGCGCACGCTCTCCAGGGTCTCGTCAAATTCGACCGCGGCCACTTCTTCCACATCAACAGCGCGCAACTCCACCTGGTCGTAGAGATAGTTGATCTGCAAGTCGCGGCGGGCCAACGCCTGCCGCCAACCACGCAGCGCGTCGGTCTCCTGGTAGCGATTGAGGCGTTGCAACGCCTGCCGCGTCTCGCTCAGCAGGCGCGTGTTATCCAGAGCGATTGCCAGGCCATCGGCCAACACGCCGAATACTTGTAAATCCTCGGTACGGAAAGCGCTCTCATGTTGGCTTTGAATATCGAGCACGCCGAGGGTCTGCCCACGCGCCGCCATCGGCAGCGCCAGTTCGGAGCGCGTCAGGGGCAGGTCCGGGTTGTTGAACCAGGTCGCCTCCTCGCCCACATCCATGGCGATCCGCGGACGCCCGACAGCGGCCACTTCCGCCGCCACACCGTGCTCCCCCACGGCCTCGCGGTGTCCCCGCGCTAACATACGCTGACCGCCTTCGGAGGAGGCCGCCCGCAAGATGGCCCACTCCTGTTGTGCATCAAGCAGATAGACGCCAACGTGGTAGTAGCCCAACCGCTCAGCAATCAACTTTACCGAGGTCTCCAGCAACACCTCCATATCCAGGATGCCCGCGATGGCGCGCGTCAGCTCGGCGATAGTCTGGAACTGCTGCGCGCGCAATTCGAGGGTCTGCGTGCGCGACGCGATGTCGCGCTCCAGAGATTCCCGTGTTTGCAGCAGATCAACCGTCATCTCCTGGGAGCGCGCCACGACCCGGCTGAGATTCCGCGTGGTCAGGAAGGTCAACACGCCACCAGCAAAGAGCACCATCAGCAATCCGATGACCAGAAAGGCGAAGGTGCGCGCCTCTGCCGAGAAAGAAAACGGGGGCATATAGATGCCCAATGCCTCAAATATCAAGAGCAGAAAATAGAGCAATGTCGCCAGGCCACTCATCAAGAGCGCGTAAGTGGGCCGCCATAACATCCCCGCCGCCATCGCCACCCATAAAAAGAGTAACCAGGCAGGCGAGCGGCTGCCATCGAAAAAGAGGCAGGCCAGAAAAGCCGCCACGAAGTTCAGCCAGACGTAAAATCCGATTGTGCGGTTGATATGGCCTCGGCGGTTGAAGGAATACAAGCCGACCAGCACAGGGAGATAGAGCAACGGGGCGATACCTGCCCACCGAGCGATTCCCGCTTCTACTAATCTCAACGGCTCCATGATAATCAGGGCAACGGAGAGCAACAGCACCGCCACAAGATGGAAGCCCAACAGGATATTGAAGAACCGCCCCCGCTGCGCCAGTTCCTCATCCGGCACATCTACCTTGATGAAGAGCTCCGCTATCGAAGGGGTGTGTTGCAGTAGTAACCGTGGTTCAGCCATTATAGCGCCTCCTCCTGTTGCTGCACCAGCGCCAGGCGAACGACACCGCGCTCCGCGCCTAGCGCCTGTCCCAGATCCGTGAGTGCGCGCTCCAAGATCGCCTCGATCTCCACCTCAGCGCGGATGTTGGCGGTGACAGCCCCGGTGGTCTCCTCCAACAAGGCGCGCCGCCGCGTCTCTTCGAGCAGCCGGGCATTTTCCAATGCCAGGTTGAGTTGCTCGACCACTGCACCGACGACCTCGAGTTTTTCGTTCGACCAGGGGAGATCGGCCTCGAAGGTGAAGCGCCCCACCGGGCGCCCCCGGAACTCCACCGGAGCTATCAGGAGATGCATCCCATCCTCGCGTTGCCAGGTGGTAATCTCGGTGACGTCTGCCGGGCCACCCAGCCGCGCGTCGGTGTGCTCCGGCAGCGGCTCCACCCGCACCCGGTCGTAGAGATAGCCCAACCGCCCCTCGCGTTTGAGCAACATCTCGCGCCAGACCTTCAGCACCTCTTGCTCTTCATACCGCAAAAGGCGCTTCAGGGTGCGCTGGAGCTGCTTGAAGCGCATGGCGTTCTCAATCGCCACAGCCAGACTATCCGCCAATGCTTGCAACAGCGCCACGTTCTCCTGATCGAAGGCACCCGGCTCGGTCTGTTCCACATCGAGCACGCCGATCACCTTGCCGCGCAATTCCAGGGGGATGGCGACTTCGGAGCGCGTGGGCGAGGCCGTATCGAAGGGCCGATAACGTGTCTCTTGGGCGACATCCGCCCCCACGTAAGAGACGCCCGACGAGGCCACATACCCCACGATTCCCTCCCGCCCCACGCGCAGACGAAGTTCGTGGGCGCGCTCGGTTTCCGTCTCCAATAGCGAGGAGGCCTGCAAGACCGCCCATTGCGCATCCTCATCGAGCAAAAAGATGTTGACTCGATAGTAGTCGAAGCGCTGCGCGATCAAATCCACAGCCGTCTTCAGCAAAGGTTGGAGTTCCAGAATTGAAGCCGTGATTCGCCCCAAATCGGCGACCGCACGGAAGATTTTTGCGCGCTGCCGCGCTTCAGCGGTCTGCAAAGCCACCTGTTCTTCCAGAGTGTCCTTAGCAGTCTCCAGAGCGCCCCGCATACCCCGCAGGTCTTGCACGGCCTGCTGGGTATAGCGCAGATTGTTCGCCACAAAGGGAACGGATAACACCATCGCAACGATGGCAAAGAGCGAGCCTACCTCCGCGTAATGGTCGGCAGAAACCGTTACCAGCGGCTGATACACTCCCACATGTTCTCCCATCGCCAATAGCCCCCACAGCGCCACGAGCACGCCGACCAGATAAAGCGGCAGGCGGTAGGAGATGAAGATAGAGATCATCACCAAGCCCCAGATGAAGAAGGGCCAGGTGGGCGCTTTAGTGCCCCCAATCAACAACACGCTCAAGAGGATAATGAGATTTAAGAACGTGATGTAAGACTGCGAGGCAATCGCGTAATGGCCGCGCTTGTTCAACCAGAAGGCAAGCAGGGTCAAGGCCATGCCGATCGAAAAGAAGAGCATCATCAACGCCCACGCGGCCCCCAACTCAAGCGAGGCAGTGATCCAGCTGAAAAGCCCCGCCGCCAGCAGGAAGAAGAGTAGACTGCTCAACAAACTGATGTTGAAGAGCCAGGCAAGCCGAGCCTGATACGGATCGGGAGACTCCACAGAAAATAGCCGCCGGAACCAGTTTTGCTTAGGGCCTTGCATGGTCATGCTTCTCCCACCTCCAGTTGGACAGAGGCACGACGGGCATCAAGCACCCGTCCGAGCTCTTCCAAAGCCCGCTCGAGCAGGGCCTCGACCTCTACTTCGGCGCGCACACGGGCGTTGATCTGCCCGACCACTTGCTCCCGGACGGCGCGGCGCTGCGTCTGATGGAAGAGCTGGGCGCTCTCCATCGCCACGCTCAACTGCGCGACGAGGGCATTGAGCAGGGCCAACTCCGCCTCGGTCCAGACCGCTTCGGGGTCTTCTTTGCTGAAGCGCAGGACGCCCGCCACCTGCTCACCGCGCACTTTGATGGGCAGCACCACCGTGCGCCCCTCATCGGCAACAACGAGCTCGCCCTCCCGCGCTGCGGAGAGCATCTCCGGACGCCAGTCGCCCTCCGCCGGCAGCAACGAGCGCCCCAGGTAACGATAGCCAACGATGGCCTGCTCGCGCAATAAGTCCAGCCAGCTCTGGCGGGTGAACTGCCCGTAGGCGCGCTGAGCGGTCTCCAGCGCGCGCTGGCTGTTCAAGAAGAGCTCCGCGTTATCAATCGCCACGGCCACCTGATCGGCCATCGTTTGCAAGACAGTGACGGTATCGGTATCAAAGACGCCAGGCTGATCGCTCTGCACCGTGAGCGCCCCCAGCACGCGCCCGCGCGAGCGCAACGGCAAGGCCGCCTCCGCGCGGGTCTCCGGCAGCTCGGCAGTGACCTGGCGCACCTCGTCCTCGCGCACCTCGGCAGCGACCCGCGCCTGCGCATTGGCGACGCTCCACCCGATCATGCCTTCGCCAACGCGGATGCGATGGCCTCGCGCCAGCATCCGCACGCCGGCTTCGCCCGTACCTGCGCGCAACACAGCCCACTCACGCTCCTCATCCACCAGGAAGAGACCCACATAGTACAGATCGAAACGCTCGCGGATCAACTCCACCACCTGCGAGAGCAATTGTTGCAGGTCCAAAATCGAGGAGATGGCCCGCGCCACCTCTGCGGAAGCGATCATGTATTGCGTGCGGCGCTCCAGATCGCGCGTGCGCTCCTCTACATTCTGCTCCAGCCCCGCGATGAGCTCGCGCAACTGCGCGGTCATGCTGTTGAAGGTCTCGGCCAGCACCCCCAACTCGTCCCCGCTCTCGATGGGGGCCTCGCGTTGCAGATTCCCCGCCGCGACTGCCTGCGCCGTCTCTGTGAGGGTCGCGATGGGGCGCAGCGCCTGCCGCAAGGTGAGCAAGATTAAGGTCAGCAGCAATGCTAAACCACCGCCCAACACCACCAACGCCCCGCGTTGGAACTGCACCTGAGCCTGCGCCCATTCCGTCTGCTGCTGCTGCACCATCACGCCCCAATTGTTATCAATGACTTTGACGTAGGCCAGCCAGCTGACGCCATCCTCATCAACGAAATCAAATTGGCCGCGCGCTCCTCGCCGCATCGCTGAAACAGGGGCATAGGGGGAGAGGTCGAGGCGCTCGATTTCCAGCTGCGGATCCGAGTGAGCGACCACGATATCGTGTTTATCAATGACATAGGCCAACCCGGTATCCCCCAACTCGAACAAGCGGAGTTGCTCGCGCAACGCCGTCACATCGGTCATCAACATCGCCACGCCCACTATTTCGCCATCCGCGTTATAAATGGGCTTGGAAATCACCAACGACAGGTTTCCTGTCACCGGATCAATGTCCGTCTCAAAAACCAACGGAGTGCCCAACCGGGCAAACTGGAACCAGGTGCGATTGTTAAAGTTGACCGGAGGCGCTCCATCACTGCGCGCCACATTCAACCCATCCACATTGCTGGTACTGGCGAAATAGACATCGGGATAGGTCTCTACCAGCGTTCGTAGTAGCACCACCTGCTGCGCCGTATCCATCTCTATGGTTGCGGGATGGTTGACAAATTGCTCCAGCGCCTTGACGTTATATTCCAGCCAGATCATCACATTAGTCTCCAAGGCCTGGCTGGCGCTAGAGAGCTGCTCGATAGAGAACTCGCGGATCAACTGGGAGGCCTGATTGCTGACAAAGACCGATACCGCGATCAAGGTCGGCAGGACTATCGAGAGGGTCAACAAGGTCAAGCGCGTCTGCAAACGCCCCCCTTGAACTTGCCGCGTGGTGATCATCTCGCGGAAGTCGGCATAGATATAAGCTACAGCAAAGAGGACGCTGGTGATGAGAGGAATGACTGCTGGGAGCAACAGCCCACGCATTCCCATCTGTAAGATTGCCGCAAGCACCTGTACCGTGAGCAACAGCCAGACCAGCTGCCGGGTTAGTTTCTCCAAAGTATGATCAAAGAACGCTAGATAGACCAGGGGCAGAATCGTTGCCACTGGAATTACGGATAGAATAAGGATGCGTAATGGGACAGCGTAAGCACCCCTGAGGTACTCACCAGCCTGGACGTAGCCGCCCGTGTAGGTCGCGGGGGCCAGCCCCGTATACCAGATTCCAGTCTCATAGAAGCTATCCACCAGGGTAAGCGCCAGAGGGATAAGCAACAACAAGTGTAGTAATACCCTCAACGCGCGCCAGCGACGCATCCAATCCGGTTTCAAGAGCCATAGCGTCGTCAATAATAGCCACACGTTGAGAGCTGGCACCACTATCGCCAATACAAAGGTGGGCGCTTGTGCTTGCGTCAACGTGGGCGCGCCGATGAGTTGCCCCACAGCCAGCGTCTCGACAGCGAATAAGAGCAACAGCGCGCTGACGTAACGGTTGGCGACCTGGCGCACGTTCAACGCGAGCACGTAGAGTGCTACGATGATCTCGACCAACGCGATGAGCCAGGCTACCAGCTGTAGCGGCTCTGCGACAAAGTACCAATTCATACCCGCCCCCTTCGCTTCCTATCCAACCGGCGGCTCCACTTCCGCTTCCGTGTCTGGCGCACCGGTCCACATGCGCAGCTCCACATCCGGGATGGTAAGGGCCTCTGCCAGCTCCCGCACCGCAGTCTGCAAAACCGTCTCCAAATCCAGCGACTCGCGCATCCGCGCTGTGACCTCACCGATCAATTGTTCGCGGGTAGCCAGACGTTGGGCATCCTGATAGAGCCGCGCGCTTTCCAGGGCCACACCCAACTGCTCGACGAGCACGCTGAGGATTTCGGCCTCCTGCTGGCTCCACTCCCCAGCCTCCGCAGGCTTATGCGCCTCAATGGTCCCCAACACCTCACCCCGCACGCGGATCGGCAACGACACCGCGGTCTCCTCCGACCCTGCCACAGCCTCCGCAGCAGATGGCCCTGTGAGTGGGACCACCTCGCCCTGTTGATAACGATAGCCCAACAGTTGCTCGGCCAATGTCTCCCGCCACGCCTCCCGGCTCACCTGCGCATAGATTCGCCGCTCCGCTTCAAGGCTCGATTGCAGACGCCTGAAGAGCTGGGCATTGTTGAGCGCCACCGCGACTTGATCCGCCAACACGCTCAACACCTGAATGAGGCCCTCATCCATCATGTCCACCTGATCGCTCTGCACGCTCAATGCGCCGATCACCCGTCCCCGAGCGATCAGAGGCAGCGCCGCCTCCGAGCGCGTCTCCGGCAAGATGGGATGATCCTGACGCATACGTTCCTGGCCCACATTCTGCGCGACGCGCAATTGCCGATTGGCGGCGCACCATCCCACCATAGACTGCCCGCCCACCGGCAGGCGCAGGCCGGATTCCAGCAGTGCTTCTGCCCCCACGCCTGCCCCGGCCTTATAGTCCAACCAGCGCTCACTCTCATCCAGTTCAAACAGGCTGATGTGATAGAATCCAAATCGCTCTTGAATCAGCCCCACAATACGCTTCATCAACCGCTCGACATCGAGGATCGAGGTAACCATCCCGCCCACCTCAGTGGCGATTTGCAGGCGCTCGTTCAGTTGTTCCAGGGCCTCGGTGCGCTCTTCGATACGCACCTCCAGGTCGCCATAGAGCGATTCCAATTCTGCGGCCATCTGATTGACCGAATTGGCGAGCTGGCCGAGCTCATCGCGGCTCTCTGCGACCAGGCGATATTGCAGATCGCCAGCAGCCAATCGCTGTACGCCTGAGGAGAGATACCCAACCGAACGGGAGATGCTCCGCAATGTCGAGACCGCCATGGTGACACCCAGCAACAGCGCCAGCAAAAAGCCAAACATAATTGTCTGGAAAACCGCCATCTGCGCTGCGATGACCTCAGCTTGCGCCTCATGCTGGTCCACTTGAGCCTGCGCCACGATGTCCGCAAGGGACTGGGAGAGCCGCCCAATTTTCTCATCCATGTACGCCACGCGATTGTCGCGGAGGATTTGCCAACTCCCGTACTCCGCCTGGGTCATAATCGGCTGGACAAAGCCCTGCAAGTTGGCAACGGCAAACTCCAAGGGCGCCCGTTCCTCCACCTGGCTGCGCAAGATCTCGTAGCGTGCATTGAACTGCTCCAGCGCCGGATTGACGCGCGCTGCAAGCGCCTCGCTGTCTTGGATCAAGATCCCCTCATCAATAGCGATGACCAGCTCCAGCGAGGCCCGCGAGAGCTCCGCAGCGGCCATGGCCCGCTCGGCTCGCTCGGCATAGACCGCGCTTGCCTGACGCGCGCGATTGACCTGGGAGATGGTCGCGCCGCCCAGCCCCAGCAATAACACGATCAACGCGACATATCCACTAACCAGACGAATCCGAAACGACATTCGCCGTGGTTTAGGCGTGGTGTCCGTTCTGTCCATAGTCACCTCTCATCTGTCTGTAGCAACGCGCCCACAGGCTCACTCCGACGCGCCTACATCCAACCGAATGCTGATGTCATGCAGTTGCAGCACATCCCCAATCTCGCGCGCCGCGGTTCGCAACACCGAGTCCACATCGAGCGTCTGGCGGATGTTGGTGGTCACCTCACTGATCAGCCGTTGGCTGACCTCACGCAACTGGCTCTCTTGATAGAGCCGCGCGCTTTCCAGCGCCACTCCCAGCTGCTCAACCAACGCTTCCACCAGGCCGAGCTCATCCTCGGTCCAGTTGCCCTCGCCCTCCACCTTCTGCAAACGCAGCACGCCGAGCACCTGATTGCGAATGCGGAGCGGGACCAACAGAGTGCGAGTATCCATTTGCACATGCCCCTGCTCCAGTAAGTTCAGGGATTGCTGCTCCAACCTGGTTTGAACGGGATAGAGGCCCTGGGCGTCACTGCGATAGCCGTGCTCGCGTTGCATCTGTAACAACTCCTGCCAGGCGCTGCGGGTGAGATCGCCGTAAGCCTGGCGCTGGGCCTGGAGCGCCTGTTGCGCTTCGGAGTAGAGCCGCGCATTCTCCAGCGCCACCGCGACCTGGTCGGCCATCGTTTGCAACACGGTGATGATACTCTCGTCAAAGGCGTTCGGCTCTGTGCTCTGAACCGTCAAGGCCCCCACCACATGCCCCCGCGACCGCAAGGGCAGCGCGGCTTCCGAGCGCGTCAACGGCAATTCGGAAGTACTCAACCGCACCGCATCCACCCCTACGTCCAGGGCGATGCGCGGTTCGGCATTGGCAATGCTCCACCCGATCATACCCTCCCCCACGCGCATCCGGTGCCCGCGCTCCAACATCCGCGCGCCGGCCTCGTCGGTGCCCGCCCGCAGCACCGCCCACTTGTGCGTGACATCGGTCAGGAACAACCCCACGTAGTAGAGCTCGAAACGCTCCTTGATCAAGGGTACCACCTCTTGGATGAGTACCTCGGTATCCAGAATCTCGCCTACCGCGCGGGCGACATCCGCAGAGGCGGTCAGGTAAGCGGAGCGTCTCTCCAAAGCCTGGGTGCGCGTCTGCACTTGTTGTTCCAGCGAAGCGATCAGGCTGCGCAACTGCGCCGTCATCTTGTTGAAGGCTGCCGCCAACACCCCGGCCTCATCCTGTTGGCGGATATCAACCGTCAGCTCCAGATTACCCTCTGCAATTTCGGTGGCGCTTAGGGCCAGGCGATTGACTGGCCCGGCGATAGAGCGCGCCAACAACGCGCTCAAACCGGCGATCAGCAACGAGACCGCCAGCGCGATTCCGGCCAGAGCCACCAACATATCCCGGCGCCCACTTTCGAGGATGTCACGATAGGTGAAGACCTCTTCCTCGTAAGCCGTTGCGCTGATTACCCAATCCCACGGCTCGTAATAGGTGACCACGGCGACCCTGAATTGCGTCTCCTCCTCTCCGACATCTTGCCAACGATACCGGAATTGCACCGTTTCACCAGGTTCAAGCCGCAGAGCAGCAGCAGACATCTCCTGGGCTATCCACCGCCCCTCAATATTGTACGTGCTCCAGATGTTAACGCCGTCCTGCACGCCCCGTGGGGAGATGATGTACTCGCCGCGATCATCACCCGCTCCCCGCAACACAAAGACGTAACCGGATTCCCCCACCTGCGTTTCCAAAATGGCCTGGCGCAATGATTCAACGTTCTCCTGCTTGACACCTACACATAACATGCCGATCACTTCACCCTCGGCATTATACAGCGGTTCATAAGCAGTGAGGTACCAATCATTCACCACGTAGGCGCTGCCGCGATAGGTCTGGCCGGCCAACACCGCCGCCACCACCGGATTTTCACGGAGATCGGGATTGATCGCGGGGATGAAGGTTCCAATGGCCCGTTGCCCCCCCACTGTTTCCACATTGGTAGCGACGCGCAACATATCCCCCTCCGCGTTGATGCGCTGGAAGATCGTCGCCGTGCCGCCAACCAGCGCCACGGTCTCATCAACCACCGGGGTGCGTATCTCCAGGCTCGTGTTCTGACCCAGCCACTCGTCCCCCACGAACATCCGGGGCAGCCGCACCGGCGTCGTTTGCGCTGTGTATTGGTTGGCCGCGTTCCAGGTGATCGTCTCATCAGAGAGCATGACCTCACCAGTAATATCGAGTACGTGACGCGCCACATTCAGGTTATAGTTGACCTGTTGCTGGACAGCCTCATCCTGCGCGCGCACCAGGTTATAGACCCCCACAGCGATGTCATTCAGGTCATCATAAACCAGCGCGTCACTCTCTTGGATAACCAACGAACTGAACGCCTCACTCTGCCAGGCGGTCATCACCAACATCGCCAGCGCCGTCACCAGCACCCCGCCAACGGCCAGGAAGCCGATCTTGTTGCCAAATCTCAGGTTGCGCCAACTGAACACGCTTCTCTCCTTTGAGTGCCTGCGCCTATGCCGCGCCGCCGTTCCCCATCTGACCTGGCAGCACATCCTCCAGGCCCATGTAGACCTCCGCCGAGGACAAGCCCAGCAACTCGCGCAGCTCGCGCACCGCCGTTTGCAATACCTGCCCGACATCCAGCGTCTCGCGGATGCGCCCCGTGGCCTCACCCACTAGACGCTCCAGAGCGGCGCGCTGTTGCGTCTCTTCATATAGACGAGCGCTCTCCAACGTCACTCCCAACTGCTCGATCAGGGTCATCATCAACCCAATCTCCTGCTCAGTCCACGGGCGCGAACGCTCCGGCTTGCGCAACTGGATCACGCCCACTACCGTCTCCCGCATCTTGAGGGGAATGGTCAGCGTCAAGGGATCAACCTGCACGAGGCGCCCCTGCTGATAGGCGCGACGCATATCGGCAGACCAATCGCCGCCCGTCTCACTAACCACATCGCCCACCATCGTGACGTAGCCCAGGTCGCCGCGACGAGCACGCCGCTGCCAGGCCTCCCGCGCCACCTCGCCGTAGGCGCTCTGCAAAGCTTGTAGCCGCTCCCGGCTCTCGGCGTAAAGGCGCGCGTTATCAATTGCGACCGCCAGCTGATCGGCCATGACCTGCAAGACCGCCACTCCCGCCTCATCGAAGGCCCCCGGTTCATCATCCTGCACCGTCAACGCGCCGATCACCCGCCCCCGCGAACGCAAAGGAATCGCCGCCTCCGAACGAGTTTCGGGCAGCTCCGCTGTCACCTTGCGTACCTCATCGGCGCCCGCCTCCAACGCGATGCGCGCCCTGGCATGGGCGATGCTCCACCCGATCATCCCCTCGCCCACACGGATATGGTGATGGCGCGCCAACATCGCTCTGCCGGCTTCGCCCGTGCCCGCGCGCAAGAGTGCCCACTCGCCGGCCTCATCCACCAGGAAAAGCCCCACGTAATACAGCCCAAAGCGCTCCAGAATGATCTGCACCGATTGCTCAATCAGGCGGTCAATATCCAGAATGGCGCCTGCCGCGCGGCTGACCTCCGCCGCCGCCAGCAAGTAGGCCGACCGCTGCTCCAAATCCAGCGTGCGGTCTTTGACCCGCTGCTCAAGTTCCATGTACGATTGCGCCAGCTGCGTCGCCATCCGATTGAAGGTCTGCGCCAACAGGCTGAGCTCATCCTCACCGGTGACAGGAATAGAAGTTTGTAAATCACCCAGACTGAACGCCTCCGCGCCGGCGCGCAGATCCGCCACCGGCACAGTGATGCTGCGCTCGACCAGGAATCCCAGCCCCAGCGCCAACGCTGCAAAGAGGCCGAACGCTGAAATGGTGATAACCAATCGTGTCTGCGCATCCTGCAAGAGGCTCGCATTAGCCTCCGCGACCCGGACCTGCGAACGCTCGACGATCAACTCAATCTGGCTGCTGATATCATTGCTCAACCGCAGTGCGTCCCGCTGCAAGCGCGCCTCCTCAGAAGGGAGATCGTTGAAGCGCGCCGTCTGAATGTCGTTGATGAGCCGCTCGTATTCCCCCAGAGCATTGACGAGCAACTGAATGCGCTGTTGCTCCGATCCTTCAACGACGAGCGGAAAGGTCTCTTGCAGCAGTTGCGAGGCCTGGCGCACATCATCCAGAGCCTCGTAAGGGCCGGGGACCAGGTCCTGTGCAAATCGCAGCAGATTGACGCGCGAAGAGGCCACCCGCACCGAGGCCCGCAGCAGTTGGCGGTTAACTGCCGATTCGACCTCGGTGACGAGTTGCAGGCGGTCCATCAGCTGATTCTGGTTCACCCAGGTAAACGGCAGCGAAAGGGCTACCAACAGGGTCACGATCATAAAGCCGCCAAGAACGCGCTGGCGAACGGACAACCGTCGCAGGAAACGATAGATCATCACACCCTCACTTCATCAATTGTCAACAGGCTGCGCCAGATCCCAAATATCGTTCGTGAAAATAGCTTCCGGCTCCACGGTCTCCTGGAGGATATCATACCGGGCCAGGGTATCAATCACCCGTAACACATCGCTCCGCTCCGTGTAGCCGATAGGCAGCACTGCCGTGCCGCGCACCAGATCGGCCATCTCGCGCATCATCGCAAGCTGATGATCCAGCGTTTGCACGCCGGTGACATCATAGCGCAGCACAATCTCGGCGGCCTCTTCGGGATTTTCGATGGCGTACTGCCAACCGCGCAGGCTGGCGCGCAACATCCGCGCGCAGAGATCGGGGTTCTCCGCCACCAGATCCTGGTGCGTGAAGAGCGTATCGCCCGGGAAATCCAACCCGTAGTTGGCGTAGTCAATGATGTTCAGCTCCGTCTCGGAAACACCGCTTTCCAAGACCATGTGATATTCATTGTAAATCATGGCCGAGGCCACATCGAGTTCCCCCGCCAGAAACGCATCCATGCTGTACCCCTGCGAGACGAGCTCGAAATCGGCGGGGGTCAGGCCGACCTGGGCCATCAGCGCGTTGAATTGCGCTTCCCAACCACCCAGCCAGACGCCCACGCGCTTCCCCGCAAAATCTATGGGCGCGTAGATTCCCGAATCCCACATGGTCAATAGCAACAACCCGTTCTGCTGTTGGATTTGTGAGATGCTGACAACCGGCTTGCCCCCTGCTATCGAAACCACGAGATCCGCCAGAACGCTCGTACCGAAGTCCACATGGCGCGCTGCCACCATATCCACAGCGGAAATATCCGGCCCTCCTGGGCGGATGGTCAAAGCAATGCCCTCTTCGGCATACCAGCCTTGATCCAGGGCCACGTAGTAGCCGGCAAATTGGGCCTGTGTGACCCATTGCAACTGCAAGGTCACCGGCTCCAATGCCTCTGTAGTATCAGGCGCGGGAGTTTGCCCGCCACCACACGCGGAGAGCGCCAACAACATACTCAGCGCCAACAACAGCTTGATCCAACGGTGCTTCCTGTCCATCTGATTACCTCCTTCGAAAATAGTGAATCTGCGAATGGTGAATGGCGAATGGTGAATGGCGAATG
>Ga0209614_1000514_pt1 | contig 33413 bp, 19 predicted proteins | sample BlaSprsedimmetaG_FD_185484 | JGI IMG/M metagenome (GOLD analysis project Ga0209614, IMG submission 185484) | Hot spring sediment bacterial and archeal communities from California, USA to study Microbial Dark Matter (Phase II) - Blank Spring... ... | reverse complement strand
AGGCGCTGGCGATGGAGCGGCACCTGCTGCACGCCCTGTTGGACAACGTGCCCGATCACATCTACTTCAAAGACCGCGAGAGCCGTTTCCTGCGCATCAGCACCGCCAACGCGCGCTGGCTCAACGTTCCCGATCCATCCGTGGTGGTTGGGCAGACCGACTTTGACTACTTTGCGCCGGAACATGCCCAAAAGGCGCTCGCCGACGAGCAACGCATTATCCAGACTGGGGAGCCATTGCTGAACGTGGAAGAGAAGGAATCCTGGCCCGATGGCCGCGAGACCTGGGTTTCTACCTCCAAGATGCCGCTGCGTGATGCGGCGGGCAACATCATCGGCACGTTCGGCGTCTCGACCGACATCACGGCGCGCAAGCTGGCTGAGATGGAGCGTGAACGCATGTTGGTCGAGATGGAGGATCAGGCTGCGCAACTGCGCACCATCGTGGAGGATATGACCATCATCCAGGAGACGATGACGTCCTTGACGGCAGCGTTTACGTTTGACGAAGCAGTCGACATCTTGATGCAATCAACCGTTGCCGCGCTAAAGGCCGACCGGGTCAGTATGTTCTTGCTGGATGGCGAACACTTGACCCGCGTAGGAATATATCCCGTCGATGAAACACAACGCGCGCGGATTGGCGAGGTCATCTCGCTGGCAGATTACCCTTTGACCCGGCAGGTGATTGAATCCCGCCGCCCATCGGCTGTCACCGTTGATTCACCAGAACTTCAGGAACATGCGCGCCGCTCCTTTGAGGCCGGGGGGATTTTTGCCCATGCAACAACGCCTTTGATGGGGCGTGAAGGTATGGTGGGGACGTTGGGGGTTAGCTTTACGACCCCCGGGCGTGCCTTTACGGAACACGATATGCGTATGTTGCAGATGTTGGCCGACCAAACGGCCTTGACGTTCGAGAATATCCGCCTGCTGGAACAGACACGCGCGCGCGTCGAGCGCGAGCGCCAGGTGCGTGCAATCACCGACAAGATTCGACGCGGCACAGACCGCGATGCGATTATGCGCGCGACGCTTCAGGAATTGCGGCAGATGTTCGACGCGCCCGAAGCTATCATCCGCCTGGGCAGCCAGGAACGTCTACTCGCCAGGGATGCTGATCCGCCGGTCGATTGACCGGATTTCAGGACTACCCGACTAACGACTACTCGACTAACGACTATCAGACTAATTGCAGAGAGGTGTACCAATGCCATACCAAATAAAGATGGGAGATGACGGAATTCTGCGAATTGACTTCGCCGGCGGTTCACTGGAGCGCGATGAGGTAGACGATTTTGTGCGGGATTTCACCGTCTACCTGGACGCTGTCACGCCCGAAGCGCCTCTGCGCACGCTGACGATTGCCGGTCAACCGGGTGTAAAGCTCTCGTCCAAGACACGCAAGGCCTTTGCCGACCTCAACAATGACCCGCGCTTGGGCAAAGCGGCGACGGTGGGCATCGACCGCTACACGCGCGTTTTGGTGGGCTTCGTGCTCAAGGCCACCGGGCGTGATAACATCCGTTTTTTCGAGACTGAAGAGAAAGCACTGGCCTGGTTGCACGAGCAGGAGGGGAGCGATGGCGCATCAATTACAGCTCGAGAGTGATGATATTTTGCGCTTAACGTTCATTGGTGATACGGATCGCCGAGGCGCCGAGAAGCTCGTGGCAGATTTCGCGCCTTTTCTGGCGCAGGCAACGGCAGATGACCCGTTGTTGATCCTGTGGGACGACACCCGTGGGGGCAAAGCCAGTTCTGATGCGCGTAAGGTCTACGTTGATTTCAACCGCGATCCGCGCATCGGCAAAGTCGCTATTTTTGGCGCGCAGCGGTATGGGCGCGTGCTCGGAGAATTTGTGTTGAAACTAACCGGGCGTGATAATTTCCGGTTTTTTGATAATGAGGTAGAGGCGCGTGCCTGGCTAACGGCATAGCGTGGCGACGACGACGACCTACGCCGTAGTAGCGTCGGGATAAGATAAAGGATTTTCGATGGCTAAAATGACATTGGCAGCCTATAAAAAGTTAGTCGAGACGCAGGGACGTGCATTGCTCGACGTCATCCAATCTGTGGCTATGGGGAACCTGGACGTGGAGGTCGAAGTCCCTGAAGGCGAAGATTCGCCCGGCATTGAGGTGCTCTCCGACCTGGCCGTTGGGATTCAGATGATGATCGACGACCTGCGGGATATGATGCGCAGTGATATGCAGTCCCGTCTGATTGAGCGTCAGAGCCGTGCCCTGTTGTCCGTGGTGCAATCCGTCGCCTTGGGCAATCTCGATGTAGAGATTGACATCCCCGAAGGCGTGGAAGAGCTTTCGGAGCTGGCTATCGGCATCGAAATGATGGTGGACGATCTCCGCACGATGTTGGAAGAACAAGAGCGGGCGCGAGCGGAGATCGAAGCGTCACGCCAGCAGTTGGAAGTAGCCCTCGAAGAGATGCAGGCGGTGCAGCAGCGTTACGTCCAGCAAGAATGGTCAAGTTACGCGGTGGCAGCGCCTGGCTACGTCTATACCGCCGGCGACGATGCGCCGCAGCCCCTCGTTGAGGACGCCCTGCCGGAGACGTGGCTGGCAGCGCTCAACGCCGCGCTTACGCGCGGTGAGCCCGTGGTCGCCGGAGAAGATGAAGCCGCGGATACATTGGCGCTGCCGATCACGTGGGCCGGCGAAGCCATCGGTGTTCTGGGGCTGAGTCGTCAGGCAGCCGCGACCTGGAATGATGAGGATATGGCGGTGGTCAACGAAATCGTCGAGCAGGCCAGTTGGGCGTTGGAGAACCAGCGCCTCTTTGAGGAAACCCGGCGCGCGCGCGCGTTGTTGAGTAAGCAAGTGCGCGAGTTGGACTGCCTGAACGATATTGGTCGTAGGATCGCCGAATCGCCGCCGGTCCCGGAGCTACTGCAATGGACGGCCGAGCGCATACCTCAGGCCATGCAATACCCCGACGAATGTCTGGCAGTGATTGAATATACGGGACGCTTCTATGGCGACATGGATGCGGTGGACTTATCTCGCCAGATGGTTTCCGGGATGCGCATCGGTGATGAGCTGATCGGGCGGTTGCTGGTTGCTTACCGCGAAGATCACGCCTTTCTGGATAGTGAGAGTACCTTGCTGGGTGATGTAACCCGCCGTTTGACCGGCTACATCGAAAACCGGCGACTTCTGGAACAGACAGAACTCCGCGCCGAGCACGAGCAGGCGTTACTGCGCATCGCCGCTACCATCGGCAGCAGCGAGGACCTGGCGGGCGTGTGGGAGACGCTGCCCACGCTTGTCGAGCCGCTGCGCCAACTGGCCCCGGTGGACGTGCTGTCGGTGGCGACGTATACACCCGGTGAAAACGAAGTCACCGTTTTTGCCGTCACGCTGGAAACGGAGGTCGAACATTTTAGCCCGCCGGGCACGCGGCTTCCATTGGAAGGTTCCGGGCCGGGGTGGGTGGTCACACACGAGCGCCCGTGGCGTGAGGATGATATCCGCAAGAAACCGACTTTTGCCGAGGATATGAACTTGATCGCGGAAGGCGTCGTCTCGCGGCTCATTTTACCGCTGCGCTTTGGAGAGCTTGTGATCGGCACGTTGAACGTGGCGAGTGTGCAACCCGCCGCGTTCACCCCAGAGCGCGAGGCGCTCCTCACCCAGGTGGCGAACCAGTTGGCCCAGGCGATAGAACGCGCGCGCCTGCTCGCCAGCACACGCGCTGCGTTGGCGGCGGAGGCCGAGACGCGCCGCAGCTACGAGCGCCGTGAGTGGGAGACTTATCTACAGGAACATCGCAAGTTGCGCCAGAACACGCTCGTTTACGATCGCGGGGTGGTGGCCCTCGCGCCTGATTTCTGGCGTCCGGAAATGCAGCGCGCTCTGCGCGATGTAGCGTTGGTCACAGCCACTCAGGTACACAATGGAATGGAACCTGTAGAGGGGATGCCCCGTCCAACTGACGACGCAGACAAGCGCGTGGGGTTGGCCGTGCCCATCGAGATGCGCGGTCAAGTGATTGGCGTCCTCGGCGTCGAGGACCCGGAAGGTGAGTGGCGCAGCACGGCGGATCACCTGGCGCTGATCCAATCCGTCGCCCAGCAGTTGGGCCAGGCCTTGGAGAGCGCGCGCCTGCTCGAAGCCACGCAGCGCCGCGCCGCCCGCGAGGAACGCACACGCCAGATCACCGACAACATCCGCGCCGCGCCCACGATCGAGGAAGCCGTCAAACGCGCCGTGCAGGAAATCGGGCGCGTCTTGAACGCTTCCGAAATGGTCGCGCGTTTGGGACCGGAGAACCGCTTGTTATCCCGTGAGGAGGGTGACGCTCATGAATAACGTGCTAAAAGCGCTTGCTGATCGTTCGACGTCTGGCGACACGCTGCTCGATGAGCAGACCCGGCGAGAGCGTTTGTTGAGAATTATCGCACGGCTTTCGTTTGCCGCCTTTGCGGTCTTTTTGATCGGCTATCTGGTTACATGGTTGTTTGTCCCCGATTTTCCTCTCTTGCTCATCGGGACAGATATTGTTGCCATTTTCGTGACGTTGGCAGTGCTACGGTTACTCTCGCGTGGATCGTTTATGCGGGCGGTCGGACTTTACACTGCCGGGGTCACCTTCATTCTTTTCACAGCAGTTTATTTCGTGAATGGCACGATGGGGCCAATCGTCCTGGCTTTGCCTGTGATTGCATTGATCGCCGGAGAATTGGGTGGGCGCAAGGTCGCTCTCATCACAACCGCAGTTCATATTGTCATCTACGTCGTTTTGGCCATTTTGGAGGCCGTTGGGGTGCTCGTGCCGTATCAGATGCCGGAGATTGTCTCCCGTCTGATCTGGGGAGGGATATTTATCACCGCCGCGACGGTGATGGTCGCGATCAACCAGCAGTTCGTCGCGTTTATGCACACGGCGCTCTCTACGTCTCGTAAGCGTGAGGAAACGCTGGCAGAAGTGAGCCAACAGGCTCAGGCCGCCGCTGCTGCCGAGCGTGCTGCGCAGCAGCAGGCGCTTGAAACGGCGCAGCAACTTCAGGAGGTAGCGCGGGAATACGTCGCCTTCCTCGAACAGGTGGCGGGCGGCGATTACAGCGCCATCTTGGACCTGGACGCTTTGGCCGGACGGGAAAACATGCCGCTGGAGTTGATCAGTTTGGGAGAGTACATCAATACCACCGTTGCCAGTCTGGTGGAGGCACTGGACGAGGCACAGAGCATCCAAGAACGCTATCTCGTTCAATCCTGGGAAGGGCTAATGGAAGCCCGGCGCGCACCCGGCGGGTATCGTTATCGCGCGGGGGAAGCTGACGATGCCTCTCAGGTCGAGGTGGATGAGGATGCCTGGCTCCCGCAGATGACGCGGGCGGTACATTCTAGAGATGTGACGGTTGAGACCCAAGAGTTGGCGCTCCCCATTGCTTCGGGCACGCGCGCGCAACTGATCGGCGCGCTCGGCGTGCGACGTGAGGGTAGTGAAGCATGGAGCGAGGACGAGTTGGCGCTGGTGACGACCGTGACCGACCAGTTGGCGCAAACGCTGGAGAACCTGCGCCTGCTTGACGAGACGACGCGTCGTGCGGCCCGCGAGCAGATGGCGGGCGAGATCACGGGACGCATCCGCGAAGCAGTGGAGATCGAGGCGGTCCTGGAACGCGCGCTGAGCGAACTGGGGCGCGCCTTTGCTGCCGAGCGTGGCACGGCGTATCTGGCGTTGGGTGAGCAGGAAGAAGCATAGTTTTGGTTATGATGAGGTTGCACTATGATGAAATCGCGGGATGAACAAAAGGCGGCTATAGCGACGGCTTGGGACCGTTTTGTGACCGTGGATGTGCTGGATGAAGACGAAGCGCGTCTGGGCCGTCTGTTCTGCGTGATGATGGTGCTGACGTTTGGGCTGGCACTGGCGCTGGTGTTGATCTTTGTGATTGCCAACTTGCGCGGCATGTTCGATAATCTCCTTCTGGGCTGGCTGGCGACGGCCTTCCCGCTGGTTTTTGTGCCCATATCCATCATCAGTTTCTACCGTGCTAAGCAAGGGTACGTCTCTTCTGTATCCCGCTCGTTTGTGTGGATCAATTTCATCGGGATAGCGTTAGCTGTTTTCGTCTTTGACGGGATAAATTCTCCCGGTTGGTTGCTCTTCTTCTGGCCGGTGACGTTGGCCGGTATGTTTTTGCAACCAAAGAGCGCGATACGTATGGCGTTTGGCGTCCTGGTATACTACGGCTTGCTTGCTCTTCTGTGGAACTACGTCTTCAGAGCGCCGCAGTCGAGTTTGTCTTTTGATCTCTTTTACTACTTGGTCCGTGCATTTGGCTTGCTGATGTTGGTCGCCACGGCCGGCTTTGTGAATTACCTGAATATGAATAGCGTGTGGCAAAACTTGGCCCGCACGCGCCAGATCAGCCAGGATTTGCGCGGGACACAGCGCATGTTAGAGCGACGGGTTAAGGAGCGCACGGACGAATTGGCGAGACGCGCCGAACAATTCAGAACGATCGCTGAACTCAACCACGCCATTGCTTCTATCTCGGATATGCAACGGTTGTTGAATACTGCCGTGCGCCTGATTGCCGAACGGTTAGGGTACGATCACGTGGGCATCTTTTTCGTCGATCCACACGGTGAATGGGCCGTGCTGCGTGCGGCTTCCTCTGAAGGCGGGCAGCGCATGTTGGCGCGCGGACACCGGCTGCGCGTGGGCCGGCAGGGCATCGTGGGCTACGTCGCTGAGACGGGCCTGCCCCGGCTGGCGTTCAGCGTCGGCGAGGATGCCGTCTGGTTCGATAACCCTGATCTGCCGGACACCCAATCGGAGATGAGCCTGCCGTTGATTGCGCGCGGGCAGACGGTCCTCGGCGTGTTGGACATTCAGACGCACGTCAGCGCCGCCTTCACGGAGGAAGATGTGACCGTGCTGCGCATCCTCGCCAATGGCATCGCTGTCGCCGTGGCGAATACGCTCTCGTTGGAGGAGACGTCGGCTGCGTTGGTGCGTCTGGAGCGTTACCAAGAACAGGATGCCCTGCGCGCCTGGCGGCAGGCGCTGTCTCGCCGGCAGATGCAAATTGGCTACACGTTCGATTCAGGCTTTGTCTACCCGGTGGAGGTTGATGCCACGTCCGATGTTTCCGCGGCGCAAGCGATGACGGACGTGACAACGCAGGTCACTGAAACCGGCCAACATCTCCTGTTAGCGCCGATCCGCATCCAAAATCGCAACCTGGGCGTACTCTCCTTCGAGAAGTCTGCGCCGTGGGCCGAGGAGCAAATCCAATTGGCGCGTTTTGTGGTAGAACAGCTAGACTTGGCGTTGGATAACGCTCGATTGTTGGAAGAGACCCGGCTGCGCGCGAATCAGGAGCGCGCCCGGAGCGATATCGTGGGGCGGGTGCGGGCGATGACCAGCACCGACGCCATCTTGCGCAGCGCTGCGCGTGAGTTGGGGTTGGCGCTGCAAGTCGAGCGCAGCCGCATCCAACTACTGCCGCCCGGTGAGGGGCACGCGGGCAGTCAGTCGCAGGAGTAAATAGAGTTGATATGAAACGACATTTGCGTTTATTAGAATGGTTCATCCTCCTCACGCTGGTGGTCGCGTGCGGTCCGGCGCAGCCTACTGTGCCATCGCCGACGCCTATTCCAGCGCGTGACAAGCTACGCCTTTTCCTGGCTGATAGCTACACCCAGGAAGACCCCTGGTCGCAGCAAGTGCGCACGGGGATATTGGAGACGTTAGGGCGTGGGGGATATGCGACTGTTGATGGTACACTGGAAGTGGAAACCTTTTACATGGATGTGCGGAAGGCTACGATGATTGATGAGGCGAAGCCGGCCGCACTCCAGGCTATTGAGAGGCTCGCGGAATTTGAGCCTGACATTGTGATTGTTTCTGGCGATGAGGCGACCCGCACCATCATCCCGTTGTATTTTGATCCCACCTTGCCCTTCGTTTTTTGCGGATTTGTTGGTGAGCCGTCTTCGTATGGGTTGGATCTGCCAAATGTGACTGGTGTTGTAGAGGCATTACATCCCGTGCAGACCGTTGCACTGGCTTATGCTTTTGTCGAAGATGCGCAGCGCTACCTGCTTCTCAGCGATGGTTCAGTTTCGGGGAGGGCCCGCGGCCTGTCATCCTATCTGGCTTTGGGGCAGAGCGAGTATGGTGTATCGACGCTTTCGTTTGAGGTGGTAAGAGATTGGTCGAACTGGCGAAAGACGGTATTGACGGAAGGCCAGGAGGTGGATTTCATTTTGTTGGCAAGCTACCAGGGAATCGTTGATGATGCCGGACGTCTCGTCAATGAACGCGACGTCATAGCCTGGATGTTCGCTTACTCTCCTGTACCGGTCTTTGCTTTGTCTAACTATGCCATCGTCAACGGTGCAGTGGGCGGCCTGGTTTCCTATGGTTATGAAGAGGGCGTTTCGGTTGCCGAAGTTGTCCTCAGGCTTGCTGCGGGTGAGCGGCCGGCGGATATCCCCATCACTGGACCGGCGCGCAACCTGCTCGCCATCAATCTTCCATCCACACGCCGTTGGGATTTGCGCATTCCCATCATGTTTCCGATTGCGGCGCGCATTTACGGCACCGAGCCGGCGGCACAAGGAGGTCAATAATGTCACCTAAGGGCTTGAGCCTACGCTGGCGTATGATTCTGATTATCGCAGGGATTCCCTTGCTGTTGCTCATCCCGGTCTTCATCTACGTTGCCAATCAGTACCGGGATGCCTATCGCCAGGTTTACTGGGGCAAAGGGGATTTGATCACCATCCAATTGCAGCAGACGATAGAGACGGTTGCGCCTTACGTGGAGACGATTCAAGACGCGCCGGGATTGGCGCCGTTTTTGCAGCAGATTGTGGCGAACAACCCGGAGTTCGACTTCCTGGCTCTGGTGGACAGCCAGGGGTGGGTGCTTGAACATTCAGCGCCGATGTTCAAAGGCGCTACTATAATCAAGTTGACCGAGCTGGATGTAGAGGCCCCGCAGTTGCGCGAAGTGCCATATTTTGGAACGGTCTACCTTATCACGCGCGCCGTACCTATGCCGGGTGCGCCTGAGCAACCACTTTACATTGTAGTTGGCGAGCGTGCCAGCATCGTCGATCCTCCGATGATGCCCTTGAGCCTGGTCGGTGTGGCGGGCGCGGTTGGTCTAATCCTATTGTTGCATTTCTCGTTGCTGGGACTGGTTCTCAACCCGCTGAATCGTCTGGTCGAAGGCACCTGCATCATCAGCGCCGGAGACCTGACGCACACCATCCCCGTTGAGCGGCAGGACGAGATTGGTACGCTTGCTCAAGCGTTCAATGCCGTGACTGCCCGGTTGCACGATGTGATAGGCGGCCTGGAGGAGCGGATTGCGGAACGCACCGCCGCATTGGAGCATCGGACGCTGCAACTGGAAACCATCAGCCTGGTCAGTAAAGAGGCCGCGCAGGTGCGCAACGTCGTGATGTTGCTAGAGACAACCGCGCGCGCTATCTCAGAGGGGTTTGGCTTTTACCACGTAGGCATTTTCATCCTTGACGACGCTAAGGTGTGGGCTATCTTGCGCGCCGCTTCCTCTGTGGGCGGGCAGCGCATGTTGGCGCGGGGACACCGCTTGCAGGTGGGGCAGACGGGTATTGTCGGCTTCGTCGCCAGTTCCGGTAAACCGCGCATCGTCTTTAATGTTGGTGAGGATGCTGCCTGGTTCAACAACCCGGACCTGCCGGAGACCCGCTCGGAGATGGCTCTGCCGCTGAAGACCGAGGACGAGGTCATCGGCGTGCTGGATGTGCAGAGCGATGTCGCAGAAGCCTTCACCGATGAGGACATCAGTACCTTGCAGTTGTTGGCCGATCAACTGGCCGTGGCCCTCAACAACGCGCGCGCGTTAGAGATGATGGAAGGCGCGCTGGCCGAAGTCCGCGACATTCAGATCGACTACAGCCGTCAGGGTTGGGCGCGGATCGCCGCGCAAGCGCGCCCATTAGCCTATGAGTACGACCGCGTGGATGTCAATCCCGTTCCGCCGTTGCCCGTGCCGGACGACTTGCGCGATGGGCGCGTGACGCGCGCGCAGTTGATGGATGGTGGCGTGCCGGTGATGATGGAGGCCTTGCGCGCCGGTGACCGGGTATTGGGCTACCTGGGCCTCGCCGATTCCCAACGCACCTGGTCCGCCGAAGAACTATCGCTGGTCGAGAGCGTGAGCGAGCAGATCGCGTTGGCGTTAGAGAACGCACGGCTCTTCGAGGAGTCGCAGCAGAGTCAGCGCCAGCAAACACTCATCAGCAACGTCTTGCAGGTGGCGTCCAATCCCGATCTGAGTTTTGAGGACGTGTTGGCCGAGATTGCCCGCATCCTGGCGCAGGCGCTTGGCATGGCCGTGGGGATTTATACCTTCCCCACGCCGAATGTGCCGCGCATTCAGCCGCACGCCGTCCTCGATCCCGCCGGAGAGACGTTGCCGTTCCCGGAGGACATTCTCACGCTTTCCGACGAACATTTCACCTTCCTCCGTGGACTGCGCCGCGCGGAGTTGGGGCCGGTGCTCCCGTTGTTGGGTGGCATAACCTTAGCGCCCGCAGCGCAAGAGCAACTGGCTCCCTTCGACTTTGGACGGGTCTTCTACGTCCCTCTGGGCAGCACCGGCACGCAGCACGGCTTTATTGTGATGCTGCAATACCGGGATAACGTCCTACCGCTCGATCCCGAAACGCGCGCGCTCATCCAACGTCTGGCGAACCAGATCGAAGTCGTGCTGGATAACCTGACCCTGACGGAAGAGACGCAGCAACGTTCCGAGGAATTGCGCTCGCTCTACAACATCTCGCTGGCTTTGAGTGAACTGCTCGAACCGGAGGATGTTTTGACGGCTATCGTAGAGCAAGGCTTAGCCCTGCTCGACGCCGATGGCAGTGGCTTCTTTAGCTATGATGTTGAAACCGACAGTCTTATTCTTACGCGAGATGCCCCGGCAGACGCATCGAGTCAATTAGGAATACGTTTGCAGCGAGGCGAGGGTTTGGCGGGAGAGGCGTTAGTCAAACAACAAACGCTCTTTATCGAGGATTACGAAGCATGGGACAAGCATATTTCCACCCTCGCCAGTTCGCAATTTCATTCGATAATAGCTGTACCGCTAATCGGGCGGTTTGGCCCGCAAGGTGTGCTGATCCTGCGTTCGGCAGAGGTTGGAGTTTTCGGTGACCGCGAAGCGCGGCTGGCGAACCTCTTTGCGCAACAAGCGGCGGCGGCGCTGGATAACGCCCGGCTGAACAAAGACGCGCAACGCCGCGCCGAGGAGTTCTCGCTGCTCTCGCAAGCCGGGATCGACTTGCTTCCGATCCGCGATATGGAGCAACTGTTGGAAAGCGCTGCCGACTGGACCCGGCGCATCTTTGATGTACCGCGTGCCGTTGTCTACCTGCGCGATCCTGCCATCGACGTGTTTGTATCCGGTCGCAGTGTGGACTCTGCGGAGCATGCCTGGGTGGAACAGGAAGATGAGATGCCCAGCTCCGGCGGTCTGACCGAAACGATTATGGCGACGCGTAAGGGCCTGATCATTCAGGACACCCGTGAAGATGCGCGTGAGAGTAGCCAACTTCTGGCCAAAACCGGCTTGTTTGCCCGCATAGGCGTACCGCTCCGCGTCGGTGAGGATGTGTTGGGCGCGGTACTCATCAGCGGGCCGGACGCGAACCAGTTCAGCGAGCGTGAGTTGAACCTGCTGGAGTTCCTGGCGACGCAGGTTTCCTCGGCTATCCAGAACGCGTTGCAATTTGGCCGCACGGAAGCGGCGTTGAGCGTGGTACGCCGGCAGGCGCGTTATCAGGCCAATGTTTCGCAGGCGACGGCCCTGTTGACCGAGCGTGGCACCGACGCCGTCTCCGACGTGCTACGCCTGCTCGGTGAGGCCTCCGGCGCTGCGGGCGTGCTCTACCTCGAGTATCATGCTGTTGAGGATGCTGCTGTTGTGGACGCTGCTGGCAATGGGGATGGAGATAAGGCCACCGCGCATGTCTCGCACTGGCAGTCGCGAGCGATGTGGATGGCGGCCTCTGCCGGCGATGTTGATGACTCCCGGTTGGCTCACATCCCGTTGGAACGGGTGCAACGCTGGGCGGATGAACTTATCGGCAAACCTTATCTGGTGATCCAGCCCGCTGCACTCCTCGACACGGAACGCGAACTGATGCAGATGCTCGATTTCAACACGGTATTGGCGCTGACGGTGCGGGGCGACGCCCTTTATCCCAACATCATCCTGTTGGGCCGTGCCGATGCCGGCGTCACCTGGGAGGAAGAGGAAATTGTGGCAATGCAGACCGCCGCCGCTGCACTCTCCAACACTATCGCCCGCGAGCGGGTCTTCGAGGAAGTGCAGGCTTCGCGCACCGAGACCGAGGCTCTCTATCGTGGTAGCGCCGAATTGAACCTGGCGCAGACCTACGACGGTATCCTCAACGTGGTACGCGCGCATACCGCGCTGGGGGATGGCGCGCATCACGTCACCTTGCAACTCTTCGACCGCCCGTGGACGGATGCGCAAGAGCCGGAATATTCCGAGGTGGTGGCGCACTGGACGACGACCGAGATCAGCGCAATGCGCGAGCGTTACCGCATGAGTGAATTCCCCCTGGCGCGCATGATTGCGCGTGACCCTGGCCTGACGCTCATCAATGACGCTGCGCATGATCCTCGCCTCACGCGGCGGAATCGCGCGCTGTTCTCCCGTATCTATGGCGCGAAGAGCGTCCTCTTTGTGCCCCTGATCGCCAGCGGGCAGCGCATTGGTTTCTTGCACGCGATGTACCCGCAGCCGGTGCGCCTCTCCGACCAGGAGCGCCGCCGTTTGGAAAGCCTGACGCAGCAGGCCGCCATCGCCGCACAGAACCGCCTGCAACTCCTCACGATCGAGGCGCGCGTCAACCGCGAGCGCATGATCCGCGAAATCTCAGAGCGCATCCAGGCCGCGCCGGACGTTCAGGGCGTGTTGCAGGCTGCCGTGCGCGAATTGGGTCGCGCTTTTGGCACGCCGCGTAATATCATCCAATTCCGTCCGCCGCAGGCGTCGGAAGAGGGGCAGGCCGGCGATGATAATGCCTGAATACGTCGAACGCGTTAGGCGCAGAGGCGTGCGCCGCGCACACTTCGATAGTGGGAAGGCTGTTTGAGGTGATGATGAAAGATAAAGAGAAGAGCAAAGAAGAACTGGCCCAGGCATTGCCTCCGGCGGGCGAACCCGCTGAGAGCGAACACGACTCGCGCCAGCGCCAATCAGATTCCCTGGAACAACGCTACGAACAGGCGCGACGGCACGCCGAGCAGTTGGAGACGTTGAGCGTCATCGAATCCGCGCTCTCCGGAACCAATACCGAGGCCGAAATGCTGGACGTGTTCATCCTCGCCGTGCGTGACCCCACACATCTCACGGCTTGGTTGCTCTACGCCCCTGTCGATTCTGAGGTCGCTGTGTCTGAGGGCGCACTGGTCACGCAAATCGTGGCATCCTGGCACGATGGCAGTATTCAGGTCGATGATCCCTTGCTCAACAAAGCGCTACCGCCAGATTATCTCCCGTTGGCCCGTCTGTGGACGGAAGACCCTGGTGAAATCTTCTACGCGGTGGATGTCCAGCAAGCGCCCGAAGTGGACGCCGCTTTGCGCGAATGGGCTGCTGCACACGGGACGCGAACGTTGATGGTGTTGCCGGCGTTGAGCGGGGGGCGTTTGCAAGGCGTGATCGTGCTGCAATGGTCCGAGCCTTACCCCTTATCGGCGACGGAACAGTTTGTCTTGCGCCGTCTGCTGCGCCCGACGGTGGCGCTGCTGGCGCGACGCCGAGCCTATCTGTCTGAGGAAGCGGCCCACGCCGAGAACGCACGGCGCGCCGCCCAATTCCAGACGGCGGCGGAAGTGGCACGTGCGGCTTCGTCGATTATCGATCTGAACGAGCTTCTTTCCCAGGCCGTGGAATTGGTCCGCGAGCGTTTTGACCTGTACTATATCGGCATTTTCTTGGTCGATGAAACAGGGGAATGGGTGGCGTTGCGCGCCGGCTCCGGAGAGGCCGGCCGTGTCATGCTGGAAAACAAACATGGCTTTGTCGTGGGCGGCGACTCGATGATCGGGCGCTGTGTGGCAGAGGCCCGGCCGCAGCTCCCCGAACGGGTGGAAACCGCCGTGCGGTACGTCAACCCGCTCCTCCCCGATACCACGGCGGAGATCGCCCTGCCGCTTATCAGCCGCAACCAGATGATTGGCGCGATGTCGGTCCAATCGAGCAAAATTCGCACTTTTTCCGAGGGCGACGTCACCATCCTGCAAACCGTGGCCGACCAGTTAGCCAACGCTATCCAAAACGCCCGCCTTTTCGAGCAACTCAACACCTCGCTAACCGAAAGCGAGATGCAGACCGAGGTGAGTGTAGCCATCAACGAGGCGCAATCCATCGAGGGGATCACGCGCGCGGCGGCTCAGGTGGGTGAGTTCATTGGCATGGAGGGCGTTTCCCTGCGCTATTTCACCCATTGGGACGCAGATGGCACACCCTTGGTACAGGATATTTGCGGCATCATCGCACACAACGGCGGCTCGGAATTGCGTGAGCAGAAAAGCGTCAATGTAGATCAGGATTTTCTGACGTGGTTTTCTGGTGACGCGCAGCGGGCCTGGCGAGCGCAGACATTTGGGACGCTCTCTGTATTCAAAGACCTGTCTATCGAAAGCGAAGATTCGCCCGGTGTTCCCGAAAAACTATGCCTGGACTTAAAACAAGAAGGATGCCAGAGCTTGATGATCGCCCCGCTTAATGCTCGAAATCGTCTACTAGGATTCTTGATGTTCTACAGCAAATATCCGTTAGGGGATTTGCCGGCGCGCTATCTCCAGGTCTTCGTGAGTACGCTCATTGATGAAGTGGCGACGGGACTGGACCGGTACATCCTCCTGCGCGAGAGCGAGCGTCGCGCTGCGCGGATGGAGACGGCGTTTGAGGTTTCACGTTATGCGGCTTCGATGCTGGATAAGGAAGCCTTGCTGACAGAGGTTGCGGAACTGATTCGTGAACGGTTTGACTTTTACTACGTGGGCATCTTCATGGTCGATGACTCCGGCCAGTGGGCCGTGCTCTACGCTGGAACTGGCGAGGCCGGCCGTTCGATGATGGCGCAGGGGCATCGCTTGCAGGTAGGCGGCGATTCGATGATTGGCCAGTGTGTCTCTGCCGCCGGTCCGCGTATCGCGCTGGATGTTGGCCAGGAGATGTACCGTTTCGACAATCCCCTGTTGCCTGAAACGCGCTCTGAGTTGGCGCTGCCTTTGATTAGCCGTAACGTCACCATTGGCGCGCTCAGCATTCAATCTGTCGAAGTCGCTGCCTACTCGAAAGAAGATATCACGATTCTCCAGACAATGGCAGATCAATTGGCGACGGCAGTAGGAAACGCGCGGCTCTTTGCAGAGTCGCAGGCCAGCCTGGAAGAATTGCAGCGTCTGCAACAGCGTTATGCCCTGGATATGTGGGAGAGCTACGTCGAAAAACAGGACGTGTTTGGGTATGTCTATGATCTCAATGAGGTCTCCCCTGTGTCCGGTGACGCGCTGGCCGTTCCCGCCGAGTTTGGGGGCGAGCACGTGATTGCCCGCAGCGGTAGCGAGAGCGGTGACGGCGCGCTCCTGGCCGCGCCCTTTGACGTGCGCAGCGAGCCGGTGGGCTTCCTGAGCTTCGAGGACCCGGACAGCACTCACGAATGGACCGACGACAACGTCGCCGTTGTCGAGGCCGTGCGTGAGCAACTGTCGCTGGCGTTGGAGAACCGCCTGCTGATCGACCAATCGCAGAATGCGCTGCGCGAGGCCCGTGCCCGTGAGCGCGAGGTGCGCTTCCTGCAAGAAGTCGCTGCTTTCCTGAACGCCACCGAAAACATCGTCGTCGCCCAAGTCGAATTGCGCGACCGTTTGCAGGCGTTCATCCCGGTGGATTCAGTTTCCATCGTTGGTTACGACACCGGTCGAGCACTCCATTTCTTGGGTGAACCGGCCGGCGAAGCCGTCAACATCGAGGAGTGGAGCGACATCGATCTGCGTGAAGAGACCGGCTACGCGCTGGTTGCCGAGCAGGGCGATCCGCTCATCCAGGAAGACATCCGCACCCATCCCCGCTTCTGGGAAGATGGACGCCTGGTGTCGGTGGGGATGCTTTCTCGTGCCATCCTCCCCCTGCAATTGGGTACGCGCATCCTGGGAACGTTGAACCTGGAGAGCAGCCAGACCGGCGCGTTCTCCCGTCCCGAACTGATGCCCGTTTTGGGACAGGTAGCGGCCCAGGTCGCCTCCGCCATCGAGCGCGCTAACCTGCTCCAGCGTGCTCAAGAGAGCGCCGGAGAGTCGCGCACCCTCTACGAAGCGACTAGCGCCCTGGCCGAAGCGACCAGCTACGAGACCGTGCTACGCGCCATCGTTGGGCACACCATCGTCTCCGAGTTTGCCTGGGCTGAGATTGCGATGTTCACCCCTGACCCGGAGACCGGCGAAGAGAACAGCCTGCTGGAAATCGTTAGCTCGTGGAGCAGCAGCCCGGCAGTAAAGATGATGGAAGTGGGGCAGCGCATCCCGGTGGAGGAATTTCCGGCTCTGCAATTGCTTCAGCCAGGTGAGCAATTGTACATCTGTGAAGACATCCCGGCGGCCGCCGACATGGACGCGGACATCCGCACCCTCTATCTGCAGCAGGGCGTGCGTGCGGTTGTGATTGCGCGGTTGTCGACCGTGGGTGTCGCCAGTGGCGGCGAGATCGGCCTGTTGCGGATTCGTTTCTCCGAGCCTTACCATCCTTCGGAGCAAGATGTACGCCTCTATAATAACATCGCCGACCAGGCTGCGGTCGTCCTCTCTAACCAGAAGTTGCTGCAGCTTTCTGAGGCGCGCACCGAGCAATTGACGGCTGCCGTGGACTTCGCCAACCTGGCGACGGGCCTGGCAGAGCGCGAGGACTTGCTCAGGGAATCGGTCGATTTCTTCAAAGGGCGCTTCGGCTTCTACTACGTCAGCATCTTTATGCTCGATGAAGATGGTGAATGGGCCGTCTTACAGTCGGGGACTGGGGATATGGGCGAAAAACTATTGCGCATGGGCCAGCGCGTGCGTGTCGACGATACGTCGATGCTCGGTTGGTCTATCCTAAACGACCGGCCCCGCATCGCGCAAGATGTGACGCGCGATCCGCTGTACTTCGACAACCCGCTTTTACCCGATGTGCGTTCGGCGATAGCCCTGCCGCTCAAAAGCCGTGGTCAAATCAATGGTGCGCTCAGCATCGAGAGTGATCGGCGCTTCGTCTTCACCACCGAACTGGTATCGACGCTCGAACTGATGGCGACGCAACTGGCGAACATGATCGAAAGCGCCGAGCTGTACGACCGCTCGCAAAGCTCGCTCGCCGAGACCCGTATGTTGTACCGCATCGCGCAGCAGATCACCGATGCCACCACAGTAGAGGATGTCTTCAAAGTGGCGGTCGAAGGTCTCTCGCAGCGTCCCGAACCTGACTGGATCCTCGCCGGACAGCTTGAGCCTCGGCAGAATCCGACGCATCTGCGCATCGTGTGGTCATGGAGCCGCGATGGTGCGCCGATCCCCTTCGAGGCTTATCCGCTCGACGAAATCCCGCGCCTCACCACGTTGTTGCGGGATGATGAGAGTTTTGTCACGCCAGACGTGACGCAAGACCCGCTCGTTGACGACTACTTCCACACCCTCTTTGGCCAGTTAGGGATGCGGGCGATGGCAGCTTTCCAGTTGCGCGTCTACGGGGTGCAATACGGCACGATTATGGTCCATAGCCGCAAAGCGCGAGAATTCTCCACCACCGAGCTGCGCTTTTACGAAAACGTCTCCCGTCAGACCTTTGTGGCCTTGCAGAACATCGGTCTGGTGGAAGAGACGCGCGCGCAAGCTGAGCGGCGTGATATCCTCAACGAAGTGCTGCGCACGGCTTCCAGTTCTCTAGACCGTTTCTCGTTGATGCGTGATGTTGGCCGTGTGTTGGCAGTCCGTCTCGAGCGCCCCGTGCTGATGTGGAACTGGGATGGCAACATGCTCATACCTGTGTCGATCCATGAGGCCGGTGGTAAACTGGTGATCGATAGCGACGAAGCGCCGTCGTTATCACGGCTTGACGCGCCGTTGCTCTATCAGGTGATCGAGAGGATGACGCCAACCTCTGTGGACTTTGCCGGTGAACGTGGGACCTTTGTGCAACATGCGCAAGCGTACCTGTCGCAGCCGCTTGTCGATGGTTACGTCGTCCCCCTGCGCGTCCGCGGGACCGTCTTTGGCGTTATGGCGGTGGGGCGTCAGGAACAGCATCCTGATTTCAATGAAGAGATCAGGGACTTCGTCCGCACGGCGGGCGTGAACGTTAGTGTGGCGCTGCAAACGGCCGTCCTCTATCAGGAAGCGCAGGAGACCGCCATCAAACTGCAAGAAGTCGACAAACTCAAGAACCAGTTTATGGCAAACATGTCCCACGAATTGCGCACGCCGTTGAACTCGATCATTGGCTTCTCGCGTGTGATTTTGAAGGGCATCGATGGCCCGCTTACCGATATGCAAAAAACCGACCTTACCGCTATTTATGATAGCGGCAGGAACCTTTTGGAGTTGATCAACGACATCCTGGATATTTCCAAGATCGGCGCCGGGAAGATGGAAATGGTCTTTGAACCCACCGACTTGCAGGAAATCGCCCGCGGCGTGATCACGACGATGACCGGTCAGTTGGCCGATAGACCGGTCAAGCTACTGCTCGATTTCCCTGAAAAGTTGCCGGTGGTCTTGGCCGACGCCCGCCGTCTTCGCCAGGTGTTGACTAACCTGGTGGGCAATGCGGTGAAATTCACCGACGAGGGCTTCATCAAGGTTTCGGCCACGTATGACACATACCAGGTCACCGTGAGCGTAGAAGATACCGGTATTGGTATCCCGCCGGATCGCCGCCATGCGGTCTTCGAGCAGTTCGAACAGGTTGACTCCTCTTCGACGCGCAGATATGGCGGTACCGGGTTGGGTTTGCCCCTGAGCCGTGAGTTCGTCAGGTTGCACGGCGGTGATATGGAATTCGAGAGCGTGGTTGGGGAAGGCTCCTGCTTCTACTTCTGGCTTCCGATCGGTGGGCCGGGAGCCAAGCGGGAAGGGGATGAGCGACAGTTGGAGCCGGGCGATCAAGTCATTCTTGCCGTCGATGATGACGAAGGCGTCATCACCCTCTTCCAGCGTTACCTGGAAAAGCAGGGCTACAAAGTCGCCGGAATGACCAGCAGTGAAGGCGTTGTCGAGACGGCGAAACGGTTGAAGCCCTATGCTATTACTCTGGATGTTATCATGCCGGGCAAAGACGGCTGGCAGATCATCCAGGAGTTGAAATCCGATCCTGAAACTCGTGATATCCCCGTTATTGTTTGCTCGATTATAAGCGAAGCGGACAAGGGATTGAGCATGGGTGTGGCCGATTACCTGGTCAAGCCGGTGACAGAGCAAGACCTGTTGGATGCTTTGATGCGTGTGGAGCATCCAGGGGCAACCGGCCACGTTCTGGTCGTGGACGACAACCCGGACGACCGCAAGCTACTGCGGCGCATACTGGAGGATGCCGGTTACAAAGTGCAGGAGGCACCGGGTGGCGCGGAAGCGATTAGCCTCATCCACACCGACCTGCCCAACCTGGTGGTGCTGGATTTGATGATGCCGGACATCGATGGGTTCGCCGTGTTGGAGAATCTCAAAATGAACCAGCTCACCCGTGATATTCCGGTCGTCGTGGTGACGGCGAAGGAATTGGGGAAATCCGAGCGTGAACGCTTGCAACAGCGCGTCGAGGCCTTGTTACAGAAGGGGCTGTTCGACCAGAACCAGTTGCTCGATGACGTGCTCTCGGCGCTAGGACGGCTCCAACCACCTCGTACTACTGATGAGAGCGCACTTGTCGAGACGGAGACACCTACTGGTTTAGAATGACTCACTGACTTGACAGTTTCTTTCCCAGGTGTACAATAAAAACCGTTAACTAAAAAACAAGCTCCATTTAACAACATTCTGAACAGATAGGAGGTTCCACTATGGCTTATGTAATTACCGATATTTGCGAGCGCGCTGGCGTCTGTGTCGATGTGTGCCCTACGGATTCGATTCACGCGGTGGAAGGCAATGCCGACTGGCCTCTGTACTACATCGATCCGGATAGCTGCATTAGCTGCGGTGCTTGTGCGGCGGAATGTCCCAACGAGGCCATCTTCGACGAGGCCGACCCCGAGGCTGAAGCTTTCATCCAGAAGAACGCCGATTTCTTCACCAAAGGCCCCGGCAAGGACTTGATCTAGTCTGAGAATACCTTGATCATTTAAACAAAAGAGGCCGATGTCATCGGCCTCTTTTGTGTTGTTCTGCCCGGCTAGATGATGTAGATAGGGCTTGAGAAAATCCACCCTACCTTCCGCCCTCGAAACCGCCGGTAAACCTCGACCCGGTGGATCCCCGGTTCCGCCGACGTATGGCGCAATTGCGTGCCGGTTAGCTTAAGCATACGTTTCCCATCCCGCATCAGGTGAATTTCCCCCGGTGCGGGCAGGTCGATCTCGATGTTGATGGCCCCCAATCGCCGCAGTTCCTCTCCCACCGTGGCGCGTGCCGCGCCGCTGCGTGCGACGAAACGAAAACCGTGGGTAGGGTAGGGGAGATCGTAGCCAACCCACGTGCTCCCCGCGCGCAGCGCTTCGTAGATCAGTGCCTTGTCGCGCGCGGCCTCGCCTGATAGCGCCTCGCGGGTGAGAATGTGCGTGTTGATGCAGCGGAAGAGATAGTCGTAAGACAGTCCGGGATGCCCAAAAATGCGCCATTTTTCCGACGTACCGTGCGCGTTCGCACTGCCCAGTGCCGCCAGCCGTTGCCCCCGGCTCAACAACTCATCCCATAATCGTAGCGTGGCCCGCCGTGGACCACGAATCCCCCAGGCCGGTCGCCGCGCATAAATCGCGGCAACGCTGCGCGCCCAGAGCAACCCTTTGAACTCCGACATATAATTCCACACCTCAAGGCCGGTGATGCCTTTGACGGGCCAATCTACCCACGGCATAGCGCGCCAATCGGGATTGAGCGGGCTGCTTTTATCGATGGGATGCGCCAGATAACAGAATCCGCCGCGTGCTTCGACGGTGCGGATGAGCGTCTGCGTATTGCCGAAGGTGTAAGGGGCCATCTCGTGTTCCACGCCGTAGACGAGCAAGTGGTTTGCCGGTGGGCGACAGTAGACATTGTGAAGCTCTTCGCCCACCAGCAACAACGTCCGCCCGTAATACGCTTCCAGGCCCTCAGCACGGACGTTGTGATCGGTGACGATCACGAAATTGAGGCCCGCATCCTCTGCCGCTGCCGCGATCTCCCGGTGGGAGGCCGCGCCATCGGAATAGACTGAATGTACGTGCGGGTTGCCGAGGTATTCGCGGTAACTGTCCATAGGCAAGCATCTTATCGGGAATGGTTAGTTTGTCAAACCAACTTGGAGACCCCCATTGCTGTAAAGCAATTGCGCATTGATCCATCCGCCTTCCACGGAGCATAGAAATGCGACCAGATTGGCGCAGTCCTGCGGCATTCCGACGCGCCCCAGCAGCGTCGAGCGCCTGACCTCGGCCATGAGTTCTTCAGACATCCAACCGGTGTCGGTCGCGCCTGGATTGATGACGTTCGCTGTGATCCCCCGGTCTCTGAATTCCACAGCCGCCGCCAAAACGATGCGATCCATCGCGCCTTTGCTGGCGCCATACGGCAAATTCCCGGCCGTGTGATCGCTGGTGATCGAGATAATCCGCCCGGTTCCGGGTTCGTTGCGAAAACGTCGGCCAAACTCACGCACCAACAGCCAGGTCGCGCGCGCATTGATGGCAAAATGCAGATCGAAACTCTCGATGGAGGTGGTCAGAATATCACTATCGACCGAGTGACAGTGCGACATCACCAAGGCTGTGACGGCGCCCAGGTCGCGTTCGATGACGTCGAAGATGTGCGCCGCCGAATCGGTCGATGATAGGTCGGCCTCTATGGCCGTGGCGCGTGCGCCGCAACGCTCTATGGCGGCGCGGATCGTTTGCACTTCTTCCGGATCGCTTTTCCAGGGCATCGAAGCATCGTATGGCCGCCAAAACGTGATCGCCACGTCCCAGCCGGATTGCGCCAGAGCCGAAGCGACAGAAGCGCCGATACCAATAGTCCGACTTGCGCCCGTTACAAGGGCAATTGGACGTTGTGACATATGTAAAGCCTCCCTGTAATCTATGTATCTGCTACACTTTTATCATAGCATCGTGTAAAGGTAAACGCAAATCACAGATAAATAAGCATAGTTTGCATTTTTGACGTAATCCGCAATCTTAAAACGTATTTGATGGCGAAAATTTGCACCTTAGCCTGAACTTGTCTATAATAGGACTATAACGTGATGCATGTAAGTTGATATGAAAGGAAGGCGGCCATGAACGAGCAAAGCGGGGAGTTAGCCATTGGTTTCGAGACACCCGGCGACGGCATAGAGCTTCAGGGGACGCTTCCACCTGGTTTGTTAAGCCTCTTGAACATTGCCGGGATAGGACCACGACGCACGCGGTTGTTGTGGCAGGAATTGGGTATCACCTCCGTCGAGGAATTGGCCGGTGCGGCCAGTGCCGGACAGTTACACAAGATCAAAGGCATTGGTCCCATCATCGAGCAGAAGGTTCTAGAGAACATTCGCGCGTGGCAACGCCAGCGTTCCGAGCGGATTCCGCTAGGTATGGCCTGGCCTTTGACGAATGACATCCTGGATGCGCTACGGGCTGTTCCTGGCGTATCTGCGGCGGAACCGGTGGGGAGTCTGCGCCGCATGCGCGAGACGCTGGGTGACCTGGGCCTGCTGGTGGCGGCTGAAGCGGCTGAACCTGTCATTGCGCGGTTTTGCACCTTGCCGATGGTCGAAGTGCTGGTGGAGATGGCCCCATCGCAGGCGTCAATCCGCACCAGCGATGGCGTACAGGTGGACCTGCGGGTAGTCCCGCCGGAGCGCTGGGGATCGGCGTTGCAATATCTGACAGGGAGCCACGCGCACAATTTGCGCCTGAACACCATCGCCCGTGAACGAGGATTGGCGCTCAGCGAGCAGGGTTTTCACCGCCTGGGCGATGAAGATCCCCCGCCTATCCGCGTGTGCGCTGAAGAAGCGGAGGTCTATGCGGCGCTTGGCTTGCCGTGGCTTGCCCCGGAACTGCGCGAAGATCGTGGCGAGATAACCGCCGCTCTGGAAGGTCATCTGCCGTGTCTGGTGACGCGGCGTGACCTACAAGGCGACTTCCAATGCCATACGACCTTCTCCGATGGCGACGACAGTCTGGAAGCCATGGCGGAGGCGGCGCGCGCAGCCGGATTGCGCTACATCATCCTCAGCGACCATGCCGGGCGCGAGGGGCTGCGTCCCGAGGCCAGCGACGTGGTGTTGGCCGAGGTTGCACGGGTGAACCGGCGCTTCGCGGGCGAATTCCGTGTCATCGCCGGTGTGGAAGTGGGCATCCAGACCGATGGGACGCTCGAATGGCCGGACGAGGCGCTGGCGCGCATGGAGTTCGTCATCGCCTCATTCCACACCGATTTTGGCTTGCCCAAGGCCCAGATGACGGCGCGCCTGCTCGCGGCGTTGCGTCACCCTTACGTGGACATGATCGGCCATCCTACGGGACGTTTCCTGGGCAAGCGTGAGCCTGCGGCCTTAAATATGGAGCTCATACTGCAAGCCGCCGCGGACTACGGTGTGGCTTTCGAGATCAATGCGTGGCCGCAAAGATTGGATCTGAGCGATACGGACGTGCGTCGTGCGACGACTTTGGGCGTCCCCCTGGCCATCAGTTCCTCGGCGCACGACCGGGATGGATTTGCGGTGCTCGAATTTGGTGTGGCGATGGCGCGCCGTGGGTGGGTTGAAGCGCCTCACCTGCTCAATACGCGCTCGGCGGACGAGATTTTCGATTGGCGCAGACGCCGGTTGCTGCGTCACAGTGAGAAGGGCGTATCATCTCGATAAAAGGGGGAGAAGTGAGGGTTTGGGGGCGGGCGCAGCCCGCCCCCAAACCCTCACCCCCAGATTTTCGAGAAGATACAGAAGGGCTAACTTAAGGAGTTATGTAATGCCATTACGTTTTATTACGGTTGCTTTTGACAAAAACGAAATTCGCGCGACGCGCTATCTGTCCGAAGGTGTCCAGGAGGCGCGGGTGACGTTGCGGGCCGATCTCGGTGACGGCGTTGAAGCCGGGCTGCGCAGCATACGCTCTGCTATTCGCCAGGTCTGGCCTCTGGATGATGGGATCACCGCGGTGGGGGTTTCGACCCCGGGTGTGTTGGACTACAAGCGCGGCGTGCTACGCTCGCTGCCGGGATTGCCTGATTGGGTGGATGTGCCTTTGCAGGATGTGCTGGTGGAGAGCCTGGGGGTACCCGTGTTCGTCGCTCGAGCTGCGGATACCGCTGTGTTAGGGGAGTGGCGTTTTGGCGTAGGGCGCGGGGTGTCCGACCTCATCTACATTGCTGTTAACGATATATTGGACGCCGGTATGATCTTTCAGGATCAACTCTTCAGTGGTGGAAATGGAATGGGAGGTGCGGTTGGCAAGCTTCTCATCGAGTGCCCGCTCGTCGCACCGGACTCTAAAGTGATGCCGTTGGAAATACTGCTTTCCGGCGAGACGATTTTAGAGCGCGCACGGACACAGCTTGAGGCCGGCGCGAGCGTAGCCATAATGGAAAAACTGGGCGACAATCCGATGGCGTTGACCGTTGAGGTGCTGTGTGACGCCGCGCGGCAGGGTGATCCTATGGCGCAGGCGCTTCTGAAGGACGTAGGTGCTTGCCTGGGGATGGCACTCATCCACTTGATGTACCTATTCGATCCCACGTTGTTTGTGCTCGATGGCATAGTGCAGTGTGCCGGCGACGTACTGCTTAGCCCTATGCGCCAGACCCTCGCCGCGCGTACCCCTGCTGCCTACCGCGATCATGCTCGCATTGTTCTGGCACAATTGGGAAATGATGTTAGACTGTGGGGAGCGTTGGCGCTCTGTTTGGCTGAGCTTAGTTTATAGTGACCCTTGCGAAGGTTATAACAGGTCTTGGGGTGAGATGGTTGTTCGCAACCTTCGCAAGGGTGGTTGAAGAGGATAACCATAATGTCGCGTTTGTTGATTGTGTTGACGGTCGTATTGTTGGCCTCGGTGATGGTGATCGGGTGGATGCTGGGTCCCGGCATGGAGCAGCGCTTAATTCCCGGTGTGTGGGTGTGGAACATCCCTCTCGGGGGGATGTCAACCGAAGAGGCGCTGCCACGCCTGCAAGCCGCGTTGCCGTTGCAGCAGCCCAACATCGTCATTGTGGGGCCGGAGGGACAGCGTTGGACGCTCTCTCCGGCTGATTTGGGGATGGCGGTCGATGCCCAGGCGACGCTGGCGCGCGCTGCGGCAGTAGGCCACGCGGATCAGGGTAGCCTCTCCGAGCGCCTGAAGATCATGCTCGATGGGGTAACGCTGGCGCCGGTGTTGGCCTGGAACGAGCACCAGACCTTTACATATCTGCAAGCTATCGCCGAAGAGCTGTACCAATCGCCGCAGGATGCGCGGGTGCGGCGAACCGGCGCGGAACTGCAACTGGAGCCGAGCCTCGAAGGACGGCAGATGGACATCTCTGCAACCTTGCAGGTGCTCCTGCCGCACCTGTACGCTCTGGAATCGGTGGAAATCGTCCCCGTACTGACCAAGCTACCCCCGCAGATTCCCGACGCGCGCGCGCAGCAGGCCTTGGGCGTTGCCCAGAATGTCCTGGCGGAACCCTTGACTCTCCTGGTTCCCAATCCCCGCGAAGGCGACCCCGGCCCCTGGACGATGACGCCGGACGTGATGGCGTCCATGCTCATTATCCTCATCGGCGAAGAGGGCGTTAGCGTGGGGCTGGATGAAGCGGCGCTGGCCCAGTTCCTCGGCCCGCTGGCGCTGGCGCTGTTTCGCGATCCGGTCAATGCCACGTTCCATTTCGACACTGCGACGCTGGAATTGGTACATGAAGTGCCGAGCGTCGCCGGGCGTGAGATGGACGTTGCCGCATCGATTGAGCTTATCAATACTATGCTCCGTGACGGTGAACATTACGTACCGCTGGTGTTGCACGAGACGCCTCCCGATTATCCCGATACGGTCACCGCCGCCGACCTGGGTATTGTCGAAGTGGTTGGCGTCGGTGAATCGTACTTCACCGGCTCCTCTTCAGCTCGCGATAGGAACATCCGCCTGGGCGCGTCCAAGTTCGACGGCCTCATCATCAAGCCGGGGGAGACCTTTTCCTTCAACGCGCATCTAGGCGACATTTCGCCGGAAGCCGGATATGATGAAGCTTACGTGATTATTGGCGACCGCACAGTTTTGGGGGTAGGGGGCGGTCTCTGCCAGGTATCGACGACGGCGTTCCGCGCGGCGTATTTTTCCGGCTATCCCATCGTGGAACGTTGGCCACACGCCTATCGGGTGGGCTATTACGAGTTGGGCGGCTTCGGCCCAGGTTTCGACGCCGCAATCTATTCCCCGCTGGTCGATTTCCGCTTCACTAATGACACGCCCCATCACGTTTTGATCCAGACCGAGGTGGATGCGGCGCGGTCGCGGCTGCGCTTCGTCTTCTACAGCACGAATACTGGACGCACGGTGGAGCAGATTGGGCCGACGCGGGGCGATTCTATTTCGCCAGAGGCGCCCGTCTACGAGTACGACCCCAAATTGCCCGCCGGGACCGTGGTGCAGGATGAACGGCCAATCGATGGCCTCCGAGCCGTTTTGGGACGCATCGTCCGCGATGCTGAAGAGCGTGTGCTCTTTGAGGATACCTTTGTCAGCAACTTCATTCCCTGGCCGGCACGTTACCGCTATGGGCCGGGTTACATGCCGCCAACCAACGCGGAAGTCATCAGTACGCCGGAACCCTAAGAGTTCGTAAAAATATAACTTCCCGTGCCAACCTTCCCGGAAGCTAGGCTGTGGACGTGCGGCGGCACTTGGAAAACATCCTGATCGAGCTACGGTCAGCTTCCGGGAAGGTCGCGGTCAGGAACTTATTCTTTTACAGACCCTAAGACGCAAGAATTGCCAAACAACACCCCCCGCTTATCTACAAGCGGGGGGTGTGTTATGTCCGGATATAGCGTGTTGTGTTACTCAGTCTGCTTAACCCACGCGCGCAGTTCGAACGTGACTTTCTGGAAGAAGCTATTGGGAGGAAGCGTCCCCTGCTGCGCGTATTCGACTTCCGTGATCAGCGCCTTGACGCGCAGCGCGGTAGTGTCTAAGGTGATCTCCATACCGGGACGAATCTGCTGGAGATTGTCGCCGTCGCGTTTGGGCTGAAGCTTTTCGAGTAGGTCGGGGTCTTGCAGGGCGTAATCGCTCGCCAACACGGTAGTGACGGTGCGGATGTCGCTCTTGTCGAAGAGCCAGGTCTCGAACGCGGTGACTTTCTTGGGGTCGCCTGCGCCGAGCGTCTCGGAGATACCGATGCCGCACTCGCCGAAGAAGTCGGGGCCGATTTCGATGCTGAACGACGGATCGAAGTAATCGTCGCCGAGGACGTAGGTGTACGTCTTCACGGAGGAGGGGCCGACCTCCGGCTCCTCGCCGACCATACCGGGCGGAATCACGCCTACCGGCGGTGCACCAGGCGCGGGTACACCGGGTGCAACACCTATTGAAGACCCCGGTTCCGCAGCCCGCTGGTTACGTCCGATGAGTAAATACCAGAGCGCCAGCGCGATCAACACAATCACCAGCAGCGCCGCCAGGACACGGATGAGCGTACCGAGCAGCCCGGTGGTCGTTTGCGCGGCCGCTTCCTGAGTTTCCCACATCATCAGCATCGTTGGCAGATTTTGTTGCAAGTATCTCAGCGCCGGGAGTCTGTCACCAATGTTGTACCTTCCCGCCTCTGCATGAGCCACGGCTTCATCGAGGTCCTTGATCAGGATGTCGGTATTGGCGCGCCAGGGGATGGTGCGGAGTTTAGGCATGTCGGTTCCTATGCCCAGACTCTCGCGCACCGCATTGGCATCGTTGGTGCGCAAGTACTCTTCGGCGACCCCGGCCAAATAAACGGAGCGGAAATCTGCCCGCAGTTTGCCGGGATTCGCATCTTCCCATTGCACGGGGAACACACCCCATCCGAGGATCAGACCAATAGCGACGCCTAATGTAATAGAGATGAGGATCTTGTACTTGTCCCAGATGGGCTGGACTTTGACCATAACCTGCGCAAAAAGCGTAAAAGCGTTGGCAAGCAAATCGTCTAACATAGGTACTCCTTCCAGGTAAAGTGTTGCCACTGTTACAAAAGATGACTGTAAATCATGATAAACACAACCGCAGAAAGTGTTACATGTGCTTAACTGAAATCATAATATCACGAAATAGAAATAAACACAACTTTTTTCCCTGAAAAGATGCTGAACCCGAAAGCCTGCTCTTTATGCCAAAACGATTTCTACGTGATTCTCTTCTCCCAGCCGCTCTGCCGGGATGAGGTTGCCGGGCAGGACTTCGCCGTTCAGCGTGAGCGATTGGACGCCGCGACAGACGCCGTGGGGGTTCTTGACTTCGATGTGGACGGTGTGCCCTCGGAAGCGGCGCGTGGCGGTGAAGCCGGGCCACGTCGCAGGGATGCACGGGTCGATGCGCAGGCCGTCCAACTCCGGGCGGATGCCGAGGATGTACTGCGTCGCGCTGAAGTAGGCCCAGGCCGCCGCCCCGGTGAGCCACGAGGTGCGTGTGTTGCCCGCGCGCGGCGAGAAGGTGGAGTAGGTCGTCTGCGCCTGGACGTAGGGTTCACACTGGCGGATTTCGGCGCGGTCGTTGTAGGCGGCGGGCATGGAAGCGCGGTAATAGTCGTAGGCCTGGTCACCGTGACCGAGCAGACATTCGGCCATCACGCCCCAACCCTGCGTGTGATTGAAGATGCCGGCGTTCTCCTTGATGCCAGGGTTGAAGACCAGCGCGCGCATCACGTCCACCGGCATATTGACGAAGGCCGGCGCGCAGAGCATCAGGCCGTAGGGCGTCGCCAGGTGTTCCTTGACCGTCTGCATACAGCGTTCCGCCTGCTCCGGCGTCGCGCTCCCGCTGATGACCGACCAGATTTGCGTGTTCAGGTAGACCTGCCCTTCCGGCGATTCCTTCGTGCCGTACACCGTGCCGTCGTCTCCGATGGCCCAGATGAACCAGTCGCCGTCCCAGGCGCACTTCTGGATGTTGGCTTCCAGCGTCTCGCGTTGCGCCAGCGCCCAGGCCGCTTCCTCCGGTCTGCCGAGCCGTTCGGCGATTTCGGCGTAAATCGTCAGGCCGAGCCGCACCTGGAAGGAGACGAACAGGCTTTCGCCGTAGTAGCCGAGCTTGAGGCAGTCGTTCCAGTCGGCGTGCAGGCCACAGGGCAGGCCGTGCGCCCCGGTGCGCTCCAGATTGAATTCCAGCGCGCGGCGCAAATGGCCGAACACCGTCGCCTCGCCCTTGTCGGCGTAGGGCAGCACCTTGTCGTAGAAGCTCAGATCGCCGGTCTCGCCCACCATCGCGGGAACGACGTTGAAGAACCACAGGCAATCGTCGGAACGGTAATTCTCGTCGGGGGGCGGAGATTCGTGGCCGGGCCGGTGGTCGAACGGTTGGATGACGGGGATCGCGCCGCCGTTGGAGACCTGCCCGGTGAGCATCAATTCGAGACGCGCCTGCGCCTCTTCGGGGATAGCGGCAGACACGCCCAGAATGTCCTGCACCGAATCGCGGAAGCCCAGGCCGTCGCGCTCGCCGTTGTAGACCAGGCTGGCAGCACGCGACCAGGCGAAGGTGATCAGGCAGTTGTAGAGGCCCCACACGTTGACCGTATGGTTGAAATCCTCGTCGGGCGTCTGCGCCATCAGGCTGCCGAGGCGGGCGTGCCAGGCGTCCTTAAGCTTTTGCAGCTCGACGGCGGCGCGTTCGAGCGAGCCGTACTCCGCTACGGCGCGCTTGCCCACCACGCGCGCGTCACCGATGCCGAGCATCACCAGCATCTCGCGGCTCTCGCCCGGTTGGAGCGTCAACGTGGTGTGCAGTGTCCCGCAGGAATTGTCGCCGTAGGCGTGGCTGTTGCTGCACTGGCCTTGTTCCACCGCCAGCGGGTTATGGTAGTTGCGGTACGGGCCGAGGAATGCCTCGCGGCTGGTATCGTAGCCGGCCAACGGCGCGCCGATCAACCCCATCCACGTCTGGTTGGCTTTGTGATGCAGTAGCGTCTCCTCGTCGCGGGGCGTCAGGTTGTCCTCGATGGCAATCCGTAGCAGATTGTCATCGGTTAGCGAGCCGCGCACGATAAAGAGCGAGTATTGCAGGTTCACCTGATCCTGGAACGTCATCCACTGGTTGGTGAACTCGCAGTAGGTAAACACGTCGATCTCGCGCGGGCGGTCGCTCGCGTTGGTGACTTTGAGCCGCCAGTACTCGAAGGTCTGGCCCAGGGGAACGAAGTACGCGGCCTCGGTCGCAATGCCGGCGTAGCGCGATTCGAAGATGGAGTAGGCCGTGCCGTGGCGGCAGGTGGACTGGTATTGGTCGAGCGGCTTGCCCACCGGTTGCCACGAGGCCGACCAGTAGTCGCCATCGGCCTTGTCGCGCAAGTAGAAGTAGCGCCCCGGCTGATCCATCGGGATGCTGTTGAAGAACAGGCGCATAAAGCGCCCGCGCGCCCCCGATTTGTAGAAGCCGTAACCGCCCGCGTTGTTGGTGATGATCGCGCCGTACTCGGTGGAGCCTAAATAGTTGCTCCACGATTGTGGCGTGTCGGGCCGGGTGATGACGTATTCTTTCGCCTCGTCGTCGAAGTAACCGTATTGCATGGATAAATCCCTCCTTCAGAAATAATAGGGTGTGTAGCGCGGGCGGTCTCCCCCGTGCTACTTTTGATTCTGCTGCGATAAGTATACGCGAAACGTGCGCGCGTCAACTAGATTAGCGTTCACTATCGCCCGCAAAGGGATTTTGCACTCGCACGCCTTCATACGTCTGTCCATGGTTGAGGTCTTCTGACCAGAGGATAGCGCAGCCGAGCCGGGCCGCACTCCAGACGATCATTGCATCCCAGAAGGAGAGCTGATAGCGCTGCTGCACGCGGATTGCGTTTAGCACATCATTGGGCGTCGGCGCATACACCCTCCAATCAGATAAATCGCGGATAATTCCCGTTGCAGTTGTAATGTCTACAGGCGTTACAAACTTCTGGGTGACGTTTACGTAGAACTCCTGCAAGACTTGAATGCTGAGACACCCGGTTTGTGAGAGCCATAGGTCATTCATCAATGCCTGAGCGGTGCTGTGTTTTGCACCAGCATGAATATCGTAGGCATAGATGACGATGTTCGTGTCTACAAATTGACCTGGTTCAGCGTTCATGTAGAGAATCTCGGGTCCAGGTGATTTGCCCGCCAGTGCCCAAATCCAAACCGGCTTCCATAAGGGCTATCTGGCGTTGTTGCGCCAGTTGGTAATGCGAACGGCGTTCGATCAACTCCCGCAACATCTGCGTCATTAACCCGGACATCGATTGTCCCTCTTCGACTGCGATCAGTTTGATTTCCTTGAGCATGTCTTTGGGAATCGACAGCGTCACATTTTGGGTTTCCATAGCTGTGTTCATGCTTCACCTCCACGTATTCAAGTGTATCACGTAAATACGTGAACGTCAACTTTGACGGATTCTTGACGCGCGTTCACGGGCGGGTATAATGACCCGCCAGAGGCACAATGACAAACTGGCGCACAACCATTCAGGATTTGCTCGAAACCAGCGTGCTACGACCGCTGATCTTTAACCGTCACCGCTGGGTGTTGGTCGTCATCGCGGTGCTGCTGGTGATTGGCGTGAGCGTGGGTGGTGGGTGGCTCATCGCGGAGTTGGGCGCGCTGCCGGTGATTGCCTTGCTGGCGGTGTTGGGAGTAGCCCTGTGGATGGTGTACGATATCGAAGTGGCCTATGTGGGCGTGATCGGCATCATCACGTTGCTGCCGTTTGCCTCTCTTCCGTTCAGCATCGGGTTTATCCCCACTTTTTTGGACCTGGCGTTGGTGGGCCTGTTCGTCGTCTGGCTGCTGCCGTATCTTTTGGGCGAGGAACAGCAGTTCGATGCGACGCCTTTGGGTGGGCTGGTGCTGGTCTTCGCCGTGATGGCGGTGGGTACGTTCGTCGCCGGTCTGGGCCACGCGGCATTGACCGTGACGCTGATCCGGCGCTTTGCGGAGACGTTGTTGAGCCTGGCGTTGTTTTACCTCGTCGTCAACACGGTGCGCGATGTGGGGCGTCTGGGGCGCCTGATGCGCTGGTTGATCCTGGGGGCGACCGGTGCAGCGGTGTTGGGCATTGTTCTATATTTCCTGCCCGATCTCTTGACGATACAGGTGCTCTCTGCGCTTGGCCGTCTGGGTTATCCTACCGGAGCGGGTGTGTTACGTTATATCCGCGATGATCCGGCCTTGATGCAGCGGGCCACGTCTACCTCCGTCGATCCCAACGTGCTCGGCAGCCTCTTGAATGTGGCGATCGCGATGGCGGTCCCGCAGCTCTTCGCCAAACGCCCGCTGCTGCCCCGCTGGATGGTGCTTGCGTGTCTCGGTGTGATGGGGATCTGTCTGGGTCTGACCGTCTCGCGGGGGACGATGGCGGCGGTCGCGCTGGTGATTTTGCTGATAAGCGTGCTGCGCTACCGCAAACTGTTGCCCTGGATTGCGGCGGCGGTGATTCTGGTACTGGTCTTGCCCTGGACGCAGTCGTACATTGGGCACTTTATCGAAGGACTGCAATTTCAAGACCTGTCGATGCAAATGCGTGTGGGCGAGTACAAGGACGCCTTCATCCTCATTGGCCGTTATCCGTGGCTTGGGGTGGGCTTCGCGGGCGCGCCGGACATCGACATCTACACCGCAGTCGCCAGTATGTACCTGACCATCGCCGAGCGGATGGGCTTGATCGGCCTGGCTGTCTTTCTAACGATTGCTGCTGTGCTGCTCGCGCGGTTCTGGCGCTGGCGTAAAGCCGCCGAGCGTTCACCGGACCTGGAGCCGTTGTGGTATGGCATCCACGCTGCCATTATTGGCGGCTTGATTGCAGGTTTATCGGATCGCTACTTTTTCAGCCTCGATTTTCACCACTCGGTCACGTTGTTCTGGCTGATCGTCGGCCTGGCAACCGCAGCGGTGCAAATGGCTATTCAACAGGATCAGACAAGCCTTGATGTGAAGCGTGATATGTGATGCGTAAAACGCGAGATGACTTCTCAATCGCCATTCTTCATTCTTCATTCTTCATGG